>Ga0172367_10004291_pt1 | contig 17858 bp, 15 predicted proteins | sample Lak10m_FD_114542 | JGI IMG/M metagenome (GOLD analysis project Ga0172367, IMG submission 114542) | Freshwater microbial communities from Kabuno Bay, South-Kivu, Congo - kab_022012_10m | ecosystem: Environmental > Aquatic > Freshwater > Lake | place: Democratic Republic of the Congo: South-Kivu...
ATCATAGGCAGAAAAATATGCTCCTGTACAAAGCATCCAAATGATCGCATGATCTTTCTTCGATTGACAGGAGCAAGTGTCATTGGTCAATTCTTCGGTGGATCGAATACTTCTTTATTTATCATCGATGGTGATGATCAGATACTTGATTCATTTAAACGATCTCCATTACCCATCGGTGAACACTATATTCCTTCCATCAATGCGATGCCTGCAATTGAAGAAGCGAATCCGGATTTATCAATTTTTGATGTATTGGTGAAGACAGGAAATGCGGGAAAATCCTATGCACGAGAAATATTTGCAAGATTTTCGGCTTTGTATCCTGAAGTACTTTCTCATCATGCTTTGATGAGTTTGGATGAATTTCAACTGTCTGAACTCAAGCAGTGTTTTCAAGGCGTGATGGAAGAATCGCTCAATTCAGTGAAAGCATATATTCTTGAACTTCCCGATGGGTTATTGGCTTTATCATGTTTACCATTGCAAGAGTCTCTACGAGAAGTTTGGTCGGGCGAATCAATGAGCGAAGCCATAAGAAGATTTCAGGGTTTGAATCAAAAGAGAGAGCGCATACGAAGGATATACCTTGAAATTGAATCCGACTTAACACTTCGAAGAAATAAGCTCGAACACACAATTGCACATGTGTCGGAAGATGAATTAAGTAATGAGAGAATATCAGAATCTCAGCTCATTGCGCAACTTCTTTTGTCCATGCCTTATCCTGCTTTGAGAATACATGATGATTCCATTATTCTGCATCATGAAGAACGCACAATTACCATTCCTGCGATGAATGGAAAAACCTATGCTGAACATGCTGAACATTATTTCAAAAAGGCAAAAAATGCCAAGGAAAGAAATGAGATTCGCAAGAAATCTCTGCCGAATTTCAGACTGAGACTTGAGCAAGTGATGTCCATGCAGAAAGCTCTGTCTGGAGCCCAAGATCTTCGTACTCTTGAGTTGATTCACAAGCAATTGAAAAATGTCAATACAGAAAAAACAACACAAACCCCTCTGCATCCTTTTCGAGAATTTATTTTATCTCCTAAATATGTGCTGTATATCGGAAGAAATGCCCAAAACAATGATCAATTGACCACTAAATTTGCCAAACCGAATGATTTGTGGTTGCATGCAAGAGGTGTGAGCGGTTCGCATGGGATTCTGCGCGGACCATTGAATCCCCCTAAAAATATCCTCGAAATAGCTTGTGAGATCACTGCGTATTTTTCAAAATCGAGAAAAGGTACTTTTGTGCCGGTGGCTTATGCATTAAAAAAATATGTTCGAAAACCCAAAGGAGCAGGACCTGGTTCAGTATTGATGGAAAGAGAAAAAGTGATCATGGTTGAACCACGATTGCCGGAAGGAACTATAGATTCTTGATCATCTTGTAATGCGGAATGCCAACTTCCATGAATTCATCACCGATGATTTCATAATTGAGAGATTCATACCAAGACATCACTGTCTTTCTTGCATGAAGTATGACTGATGTACATCCATTATTAATGGCCACTTCTTCAGCATATTCCATGAGTTTCATTCCAATGCCGACCCCTTGCATAGAAGTTGATACACACACTTGTCTGATTTTACACATATGTGTATCAAGTGAACTGATGATGCAATATGCGAGTACTTTGTCTTCATATATCCCACCAATATGTATATCATGCTCTTCGCCTTCAATGTCCTGCATTGACAATTTCATATTCAGTGGCGTTCTCAATATATCCTGTCTTAATTGCAAAGCTTGCTGATAATACGGAGATTCAATCGAAAATGTGGAATATGTCATATCCAGTCTTGCCTTTACTTTTTTAGTTAAGGAAGACTTGACCAAGTCATAGGATCTATCTATCAATCGAATAATTTCTGTATCACTCATTTCGGTATGATTGAAATTCAGGGTAATCCAATGTTTTTTGCTCATGTGATATCCCGGAGAAATACTTGCATGATTGGCAATAAGCTCCGGAATTAGCTCTGAATCATGTTTGAGATTGATAGTTTCCATAGTCTGACAATCAAGAAGTGCAAACATCTTTCCCCCAATCTTCATGACCATGGTCACTTCATCGAATGGATATGTTTCCTCTGCATTTGGTTTCAACATGCAATAATTCGCGATTTCATCAAAAGTCATGGACATTTCCTGAATTTGATTTGTGAATTCACGGCAAAACAATGAATTTGGAGTGATATTCCCATCATTCCGGCGGAAAACCGATGATCGCTTTGATATTCATGTTTGTGTTTTGTTTTCCTACTCTTCTTCAAAGTCAAGAGAATTTGAAGATTATATCCGGGCCAATGGTGACACATGCGGATATACGCCATGTCAATATATGGCTGCAAGTTTCAGGAAAGGGGAATATTCAAGTTTCCTATTCGCCATTGAATGAAAATTCCAAAGAGAGATTAAGCAAGATTTATGTTGCTGATTCAGCTCATGGATTTCGGGTGCTGATGCAGATTGATTCAGTGGAACATGGGAAGACATATACATATGCAATCCTATTGAATGGAAAGAATATACAGGTCAAGCATCCTCTCGAATTTCACATTCCCGCATTGTGGCAATGGAGATCGGATCCGCCGAATTTCAAAGTTGCATTGGGTAGCTGTTTTTATGTGAATGAAGAGCAATATGACAGGCCGGGTAAGCCATATGGGGGAGATTATCAAATCCTCACAAATATTTTGCAGAAAAAACCTGATCTAATGCTTTGGCTTGGAGATAATGTGTATTTGCGGGAAGCAGATTGGGGTTCTAAATATGGTATCATCAAGCGATATGAACATATGCGTGCATTGCCTGAATTGCAATCACTTCTCGGATCTGTGCATCATTATGCTATTTGGGATGATCATGATTATGGACCGAATGATTCCGATCGAGGATATGTCTTAAAACATGAATCAAGAAACGTGTTCATGCAATTTTGGGGTAATCCAAGCTATGGGAGTGGAAAGCAAGAAGGAGTGTATACAACATTTCAATGGGGAGATGTTCAATTCTTTTTACTTGATAATCGCTTTTTCCGCTCGCCAAATCGAAGAATTACGGGTGATCGAACAATATTGGGTGAAGAACAAAAACAATGGTTGATTGATAATTTAGCTTCGAGTAATGCAACATTCAAAGTGATTGCAATGGGAGGACAGTTTTTGAATCCCCTTGAACGCTTCGAAAACTATGCGAACTATAAAGCTGAACAACAAGAGATCATCGACTTATTGGGTAAAGAAAGCATCACAGGTGTTTTCTTTTTATCAGGTGATAGACATTATAGTGAAATGTCGGAGCTCCAACCTAAAGCATTGGGTCCTAGATACCCACTACTTGATTTTACTGTATCACCATTAACTTCCGGGGCATTTTCATCAAGAACCGAGCAAGACATTAATCCATTGAGTTTGCCTGGTTCAGCAATCTATGAAAGAAATTATGGAGTGCTGGAATTCAGTGGAACAAGCAATGATCGATCAGTTACTTTTATTCTCTATGACAAATCCGGTAATGAATTATGGAGATTGACCAAAAAGAGCGAAGAATTGGGAGTGAAAAAAAAGAAGTGAATAATGAAAAGTGCAAGTGACTTTATTTTCAAGCACTTTTGAGATTATTGGTAAAAATGTGAAAAAACGCCATGATAATGTGTGACTTTTTTCATTGTTTTGTGTCATTGAATCCGAAACATCACCATATTTTCCGGTTTATGACAATGCAATGCAGCACCTTTCTCGCTTTTCTTTTATCAATTGGATTCCTCTTCTCTTGTCAAGAGCAAATCATTTCAAAGCCACTCAAGAAAATCATCATTGATTCATCGAATAATGTGTCATTGGATGATCAATATTATTATCTCTCTGTACCTGCGGCATATAACAAGAAACAAGTGCAAATGCTGAAGGAATTTATTCAGCAAAGATTCAAACCGAAAATGCAATCAGATATCCAAGTGTTTGGTGAGATTCTATCTTGGGTGAATTCTCGCTGGGACCATGATGGCTCGATGAGTCCGGCGAATATGTCGAGCATAGATATTTTGCAGGCAGCGGAAAATGGTAGGAACTTTAGTTGCAATGAATATGCGAATGTCTTCACTGATATTATGCATAGTTTGGGTTTTGTGTGTAGAACAATTGGCGTTGTGACGTCCGATATAGCATATGGTGGTATGGGAGTAAGTCACTCATTATGTGAAGCATGGTCGAATGACTTGAATAAATGGATATTGATTGATCCTCAATTCGGACTTCTCATCAAGCAAGGGAATCAGTATGTAAATTTTGCTGAATTGCAAGTATTGCTTTCCAAGAAACAAGAAAAATCAATACAGTTTGAGCACTTTGACACTAGAAAGAAAACAACAAAAGAAAGAGAACAATTACGTACGGAATATCTTGAATTCATAAAACAGTACAATGCATATATAATGTTCAATGCTCGATTGAGTGGACGCGATGTCTTGCATGTTTGGACAATGGGTAAACAGTCGCAATTTCTTACAAATCAAGGTGGAAATACTAGGCCGCTTATTTTTTTGAATGATTATGAAAAAGCATATTTCTCTCTCAATAGAACCCATATGTTATTTGATTTCAATATTCCTTCAGGAGATGCCGGTTCTGTTGCGGCAATTGATTCAAATCTTACACAAGAATTATTTTTGGAAAGAATGGCCGAAACTGCATCAATACCGGATTTCACGCTTACATTTTCCAATAATATGCCCTGGTTTTCTTATTATGAAATGAGATTCAATGAAGATAATTCATGGAAAAAAGTATCGGGGAATACCATGAAATTAATATTAAAAGAAGGAAAGAATTCCATTGAAGTTCGATCTGTCAATCAAGCCGGTATTGCGGGTCCAATAACCTTCATGAAAATCAGATATCAATAAATGATTGCATAAAAAATGGATAGCGCGAGCAAGATTCCCAATGCTGAGATTCTCATTCGATACGATTGTATAAAGGGGAGTAGGGTAAACGCAATAAAAATCATAGAGATAATGATAGATGCCAAATCAGCTGGCATGGTTGAGATAATGCCATGTATTGGTTGAAAAAACCATGAGGGTTCCAGACTCGTTGAACTTTGTATCAATGCATGAGCCGGTGGAAGTATAGGATTAAACTGCTCAAATAGAATGCCTGAAATCATGATGACTGCCATGAAAGCATATACAATTGATTGATTGATGTTTTGAAATGAGAAATCAAATATTCTACCAATTGGGAATAACAGAGCAATTGTCAATAATGGAAAGACCATCGAATGAAGGGAAAAGTACCGTGCAATGATATCCATGGGTTGACCCAATGCGATACCCAAGCCCTGCTCAAGAATCCCTTGCGCTATGAGATATGAAGTGGAAGAAAATTGATCCCAGGGAAGTATATACCCCATCCAAGCAATGATGGCTATAAGCAAAGAAATAATTATCATCAACAGCCAAAGTCCTTTGAAATACCTCGTGTCTTTTACATGAATTCCAAAGAATACAATAATGGAGATGATCATGGCAAGTAAACAATGCGTGTTTATTGCATGAATTGTCCGGATATGTTTCAGCGGTGTTGTTTGAGAAATATATACCATACTCTGATATGAGCGAGTTGGTATGATATCATCAGGACCTGCAGTGAGAAAGACTTTATCACCCGGAATCGCAAGGGTATCGCCTTCCTGATCCATCAGTACCTTTTCAATTTTCTTGACTGCAAGAAAATCTCCTTGTTCATTGATTACTGTTGCGGATGAAGGGGAATAGTGTATGCTGAGAAGGAGGCCTGATACAATTTGTAGTATCAAAGATGATGCAAACAATGCCGCTAAGATGCTGAATGGTCTTGATTGAACAATCTCTTTGATATGTGCTTTGGCTTCATCATTCCATTGTGAATGAAATGATTGTTTCCAATTCAATAATCGTATGTGTAGTGGTGAAGGCATGTCTGAAATTACACTTTTGCATAAGAAATTGCATTCAATGGCCAAAGGTCAATTGATCTGAGCATCGGCAATACCTCTTCAACTGTATTCACCACATGCCACATATTCAAATGCTCTGGTCGCATGAACTGTTCATCAACCGTATTTTGAAGCATGGTTATGAGTGGATCATAAAATCCATCAATATTGACTATGACAATTGGTTGATGAGCCAATCCAAGTCTTTTCCAGGTGATTGCCTCCAGCAATTCCTCGAGAGTACCGCATCCTCCCGGAAGCGCGACAATGCCATCGGATTTGCGAATCATCAGAAATTTGCGGGTATGCATGTCTTCCACTTCTTCTAGAATCGATATGCCTTTATGTCCCCATTCCAAATTCTGCATGAATTGAGGAATTATGCCTCGCACATGTCCATTACCGGCAATTGCACCATCCGCGAGGCGTCCCATCAAACCGGTACTTCCACCACCATAGACAATATCGATACTTTCTTTGGCCAAAATATTGCCAAGACTATATGCAGATTCCAAAAATATGGGTCGGCAATGATCGCTTGATGCACAATAGACACAAACAGTACGAATTTCTGACATGAACTTTTCTCAAATTGAGTGTAACTTTTGACAAATATACACCGTTCTTGACAGTGTGTCAGGATTATCATACAATTTGACATTACACTGATTTTTCTTTATGGCTAATTAATGAATATATAGCCAATTAGTACATTTTGAAATTGTTAGGCATATTTTTTGATAAAGTAGTAATCATGCAAATGCCTACTGAATACTTCTTAATGTATTATTGATGATTAGACATTTATAAGAAAATGCTATATTCCAAGAAATGAAACAACAGTTTGACTTATGAACATACGATTACTTACATATCTTCTTTTTGCTCTCTTTTGTCTTGCCCAAAGCGACTCAGTGCAAGCTGCTGGAAATGGAAAGAATAGTCAGGCAAAATTGGCTGCAACATATTCCAAGAAAATCATGACCGGTGGGATGTTTAGCCCGGGTAAAGATTCTGTTTCAGGCATAGCACGAAGAGCATCAATTGACACATCCAGAAATAATCGAATCATTGGGGTTCGTGAGCATTCCGGAGGCATTTATCAATTGGAATTAGATATTGCCGATAATCAACAGAATCTTACAATCGGCATTTATAATCTTCTTGGCAAAAGGGTCATTGATGTGCATCAAGGTTCTGAGTTTGCTGGAAGATCCAAGATGTTTGATATCAATGTACAAGGAATTCCGAATGGGATTTATATGTGTATTGTTCAAGGTGATAATTTTAGATTGGCTGAGAAATTCTATGTTTCTCGCTGATAGATTCCTTGTTGAGAAAAAGACCGTTATTATGTAACGGTTTTTTTTTGCCCTATATTCAGTTTTGAACATCAATGAACATTCTCTTATGCAGATTCCAACCTTTCGAAAAGCTCTTTTGTATATCTCTGTGAGTTGTTTTGCTCTGCAAACGGCTCTTGCATCTTCGGGTTCACATGATCTCATACCACAAACATTCTTGTGGATAGTGATTGCATTATTGGCTGCGAGATTGGGTGGATTTGTGGAGAGATTTGGTCAGCCGGCTGTTTTGGGTGAACTCTTCGCTGGTGCAATACTTGGTAATTTGGTGTTGATACAATTGCCATGGTTTGAGGGAATGAAAAGTAATGAATATCTTCATTTCATGGCGGAATTGGGTGTTGTTATTTTGCTCTTTCAGGTTGGCTTGGAGTCGAATGTCAATGAAATGAAAAAAGTTGGAGTAAGGGCTTTGCTCGTTGCAAGTATTGGTGTGATTGTACCATTTGTATTAGGACGATATCTAGCCGGTCCGCTTTTGATGCCTGGTTTGAGTGATAATGCATATCTATTCCTTGGTGCAACATTATCGGCAACTTCAGTTGGCATCACTGCGAGAGTCTTCAAAGATTTTTCGATTCTTTCATCCAAAGAATCCCGTATTGTCCTTGGGGCTGCTGTAATCGACGATGTAATGGGTTTGGTTTTGCTTGCAATCGTGAGTGCTATTGTCCAAACAGGGACAATTTCAGTAGTTAGTGTATTTCAAACAATTGCTTTGTCAATTCTCTTATTGGCGGGCGGAACCATATTGGGTGGAATGATTGCAAAACCATTGAGTAAGTGGTTGTCTACACTCAATCCTGGATCAGGGATGAAATTGGCTTTTGCCCTCATTGTGGGATTTCTTTTTGCATATATCGCACATGCAATTGGACTTGCTCCGATTGTTGGTGCATTCACTGCTGGTTTGATGCTTGACTCCATCCATTTTGTTCATTTTGATGAACCACAGTATGTATCAGAATTCAAAGAGGCTGTTACAAGTGCGGATCCTATGGTTCAAGAAAAAGTGACATTGATTGCCGAGGAACAAAATGAAAAGCATATTGAACATATTTTGGAACCTATTGGGCAATTTTTATCTCCAATTTTCTTTGTCATGACAGGTTTGGCAGTTGATTTTTCCGTCTTCATGCAACCAAGTACAGTATTGACTGCATTGGTTCTTTCTTTGATAGCCATTATAGGCAAGCTTGCATCCGGAATGATTGCAGGAAAGGGAGTCAATAAATGGATTATTGGTTGGGGAATGGTTCCAAGAGGTGAAGTGGGATTGATCTTTGCATCTGTTGGAAGAGCGCTTGGAGTCGTAGATGCTGCTGAATTCTCAGTGATTGTAGTGGTGATCATGTTTACCACATTCATCACCCCGCCTGTTTTAGGGTTTCTATTAAAGAAGAAACCCATCTCATGATGCATCGTCAGATTGATTTCTATCAAGAATGGATTTAAGCATATCACCCAATTGCTTGTCCACGGCAATGGGAATGCCGTCTTTGTTCACATTATCACCGGACTTTCTTTTCTGTAATTCTTCTTGTCCTCTTGTGATATGATTATGAATCTGCATGAATTCCTTCAATAAAAACTGCTCGAAGGCATAGAGTTGAGAAAGTACAGTACTCAATTCCTTTTCAGTCAATTCTTCAAAATCAGAACGATACATATTCCCATTCTTTACTGTATCAACAATGATACTGAGCATTTCTGCTTTGGGATCTCTCAATTCAATATTATTGACAAGCATGAGTTGCTCATCCTGCTGGAGAATTCCTAGAGCTTTGAGCAATGCATGTAATTCAGCTTTATCTACTCTGTATTCCGTCATAAATCACCTATTCACAATTTCCAAGAACCGCGCTTATGACGAATGGAAAGTGAATTGCTTGTTTCATTTTCTCATGAGTTGTTCAATGCCATCTGTCGTTCTTGGCAACGATTCGGATAAATTGACAGGACCCTGTTGCCCAATGAGGATATCATCTTCTATGCGAATGCCAATATTCCACCAGCGTTTATCGCAAGGGCTTCCAGGAGGTATATACAATCCGGGTTCAACGGTAATGACTGAGCCATCTTTTAATGTACCACCTGTGCCCGGATCATGCACATCCAATCCGAGATAATGCGATGTCCCATGCATGAAATACCACTTCAATTGCTCCTCAGTTTCAATGATACCAAGGGATTGTAGTCTCTTCAAAAGCACATTCTTTGCGGCATTATGTGGCGCTCTGAATGAATTTCCAATAGTAGAAGCAAGAATCGCAGAATCGGCGGCTTCCAGAACTATGTCATATAATGTTTTTTGATCAGGAGTAAAGCGTCCATTCACCGGAAATGTTCGAGTGATATCAGCTGTATAATTATGATATTCAGCACCACAATCTGCTAATACCAGATCTCCATTCAATGTCGCTTTTCGATTTGAATTATAATGAAGGATGCATGCATTATATCCTGCACCCATTATTGATGAATATCCAATATCTTCGGCACCTTCCTTTTTGAATGTATATTCCATCATTGCTTCGAGTTCATATTCATTGATGCCGGGTCTTGCTTGTTTCATTGCTGAGATATGGCCTTCAATGCTTATATCGATTGCCTTTTTCATAAGGCGAATCTCATCAGTATCTTTCATTTCTCTCATGGCGATGAGTTTTTGCATTGATGTTTTTATGTACAAGTCAGGAAATGTCTTGTGCACTTCATCCTTCACTCTCTGTTCGATGGACAATGGTTTATCTGATAATGGAATCGGAATATTCGTAGTGGGAAGACCAGTAAAGTACAATGTATCCTTGCCATTTAGATGTTCCATCACAAAAGCTTGTAAGCTGGAATAGGGAAGTATAGTTTCTATACCAAGCATTCTAGCTTCTTCAATTCCCATCAATGCTCCTTCCCATGCTTCTTTTGACGTAGTTCTTGGATTGATGAATAAGAATTCTTTTGAGAGTTTCCCTTCATGCATGATTCCTCCCGGAGCCAATATCAATGCAGTTTGTGGATATGGTATGCCGGTGAGATAAAGGAAATTTGAACTTTGTCTATATGGATGATTGACATCATTTTGTCTATTTCGCGTATCTGCAGATAAGGAAAGAATCAAGGATTTATCACTATGTGCATTCCTAAGAGCTTCTCTTCGTTCTGTATATCGGAAGAAGGGTATGCCATCAGTATATGGATACTCATATGTATAACTGATATTTGGTGGTTGTGCTTGAGTTATTGCACATAAAAACATCAGTACAAGTACACAATAGTATTTGAATGTCATAATTGAACCGGAAGAATATGTCTATGAATATCGCCATTCTCTTTTCGCATAATAATGCAAATATGAGAAGGCAAGCTTGATTCAATTGCATATTCTGCATCATTCACTTGTGATATGCGTAATTGAGAACCGTCTATGGAATAGGCACCGATGAGACTAAATCCTGATTGAAGAGTAAGAACATTTCCTATGAGTTTTGGGGTGACTTCAGTATTGTGAACATAAGAGTCTTTAATGTCTGTTGTTGTGGCTTTTGTAAGGAAGAACTCTGAGACTGTATTGAATGATGATGAATCTTCTTTTTGGAAGCGATCTGTCACTCTAATGACCGGATAGGGAATGGAATCTACATACCATGAATATTCATCAACTATTGAATTTCCATCAGGATATGTATCCTTGATTTTCACTGCTCTATATGTCCCTCTACCCGGCAACACAATCGTACCACTTGCCATATATGTTCTTTTGCTATTCCTGAATTGATGATTCTCGCTATAACTACTCCCCATTGTCCAAGGAAATCTGAGAAATGAATATGGTTTATCATATGGACGATAGATGTTAGAGCCATTTTCTTTGATTATTCCAAAACCTCTTATCAATAATGCATGATCATTCATTGCATATAACTCATATACCTTCTCTGTACTTTCTCCTTCAAAAGCCGTTAGCATAAATGCATTATCTCGAAAATCAGGGGTGGTGTCTTTGTATTTCGTGATTTCATATTTCACATCAACAGGTATGAAAAGCATATTGGAACAGTCCCAATAGAATCCTTCGCCATCGCCTCGAACATTTAACTGCCAGAGATCGAAAGTATCGTATTTATAAACAGTTACAGTGTCTTTCATTGAAAAGAAAGAGCGCTCGAGTATCTCTTGAGCATTCGTTTCAAGAGTTGAAACGAGTATCAATAATGCAGTAAAAAGAGTCTTCATGATAGATAGAAAGTGTGTATGACAGACTGAATCTTCGATAAATTATCAAAAATCGGTCCATAAATGAGTTCGCAATAATGATAACCTTATCAGACTGCCTTTGAAACTGTTGAAAATTACGGTAAATTTGCTCCGCAGCATTCTTGAATTCCAATTAGGATTCCATATACTATGATGACAGACAGAAAAAAAGAGATAAGTGTTGGCATTGTTGCTCTTCTTTCTCTCATTGTGCTCATTGCTGGAATCACCATCGGAAAGGGGTTGATTGTAGGGGTATCTCAAACTACATTATCATTTACATTCCCTTCATCCGGCGGCATAGAGATTGGCGCACCAATCTTCATCAATGGAGTAAAAAGAGGCTCGGTCATTTCCACGGAGAATATCAATGGTGGTGTTGCAATAGCTGGTTCCATCGATGATATATCTGATTTACATCCGGATGCTCAGGCCAAAATAAGCATGCTTGAGATTACAGGTGGAAAGAAAATCGATATCACTCCGGGAATTGCCTCCGGAAATCTTGATATCTCAAGACCAATTGCAGGAACAATAAGTGCTGATGCAACTGAACTCATAAGTCTTGTGGGTGATTTAGGTGCGGATGCCTCAGTTACGGTAAAACGATTGGACAGTGTATTGGCTCAGGCAAATTCATTGCTTTCCGATGGCATCGTTGTGAAGCAATTGCGCAATACCATCAAAAATGCAGATGAATTGATGATTACCCTCAATGCTCTCATGGGTGATAATAAAGAGAATATGCGGGATCTCATAAAGGATCTTGGTGCATTGGCAAAAGATGCAAAATCCGCCGTGAACAATAATGAGCCAAAACTTCGATCAATCCTCACAAAGTTAGATTCACTCGCCGGTAGCGGACAAAGACTCATGGCGAAGACCGATACTGCATTGGCAGGTGTCACAGATCTTACTATGGAAACAAAAGACATGATGAAAGATATCAAGACCAATGGAAGTTTCATCAATAAATTGCTCTATGACAAAACCACTTCCAAATCCATTGATACCACTCTTCAAAGGGTGAATGACCTTCTGCTCAAAATTCATGAGCATGGTCTAAATGCGAATATTCGCTTGGGTACAAGACCATAATCATTCTTTGATATTTCAGAATTACTCATGACTCACATGGAAGATATGCAACAGATACTCGGTACAGAACATGATGCCGAGACATCTGCTCGTGCATTGTTTGAAAAGGCATTGCAATTGCAAAGTGAGGCATCGTTTGAAGAGTCGTATACAGAAGCTCAAAAGGCATTGGAGATTGCACTCACAACTGAGGAGCAAATGCTCATCGCTGAAATCTATGCCCTCCTTGGATCATTGAGCCATGAACTTGCACTCTTCAGACAATCCATTGAATTTATTCGAAAAAGTGGTAGCATCTATGAAAAGAAGGGGATGATGAAAGAAACAGCCGAATTGTGCAATAAACTCGGCGCTTCCTATGCTTCGAATAGCGATTATACCAAAGCCATTGATTATCATCTTAAAGCATTGGGGATCTCAGAAGAAAATGAGAATGAGCGTGAAACCGCTTTGAGTTATATGCATATCGGCAATGCCTATAGTTCGATTCTTGAATTTGGATCCGCATTGGAATATCAAGAAACAGCTTTGTCAATTGCTGAAAAAACCAATGACAAAAAATTGATGGGTACGATACTCTGCAATCTTGGGATATCGCATAGCAATCTAGGCAATAATGAACAAGGTCTTGCATTCATTTTGCAATCCATCGGCATCTTTAGAGAATTGGATGAGAAAAGACCACTCGCAGCCCTGTTGGCCAATCTTGCACATATGCACATGCAACTCGGAGAATTCGAAAAAGCCCTCGAATATTCAGAACAAAGTCTTTCACTTGCCGAAGAAATGCATCATGTTTCACTACTGATTCAGAATTATAATAATCTTGGAATCATATATAGTGAACCGGACTGTTCATTTAAGGATAATGAAAAAGCGAAGTCCTTTCTCTATAGAGCACTGGAGATTGCCACCGAACATGAGATGAAAGAAAAGCTTATGTATATTCACAAAGATTTGAGTTCTCTTTGGGAATATGCCGGTGAATACAAAAAGAGTCTGGATCATTTCAAATCACATGTTGCCATTGAAAAAGCACTCTTTAATGCTGATGTCAAAAAACAGGTGCAAGAACTGGAAACCGAAAGAGTGAAGCTCTTGCAGGAAAAAGAGTTTGAAGAAGAACGCATTGCTGCAGCCGAGCGCTCAGCCATTCTCGAGAATATCCTTCCACCGGCTGTTATTGCAAGACTTCTCGAAGGAGAGAAAAAAGTACTCGATAAATTCATGGGGGTTTGCGTGCTTTTTCTTGACATTGCAAGTTTTACTGAAATATCAGAAGGACTCGAACCTGAAGAATTGCTGGATTTAATGGATTCAATTTTCACTGAATTCGATGAGATCTCAAATAGATTCGGACTTGAAAAAATCAAGACAATTGGTGATGCCTATATGGCTGTTTGCGGGGCTCATGTGAAAGTGGAACATCATGCGCTCAAAACCATTTATGCCGCTCTTGAAATGATGAAGATAAGAAGGGAAATTACAATTGCCGGTGAGAAAAAACTCATGCGCTTCAGAGTAGGACTTCATTGCGGAAATGTTGTTGGTGGAATTATCGGTGAGAATAAATATTCTTATGATTTATGGGGAGATGCTGTGAATACAGCCAGTAGAATGGAAACGTATTCTGAGCCCGGACATGTGCATGCAAGTATTGAATTCATCGAGATTGCAAGACAACAATCTGATTCGGTGACTCAGCATTCCGTGCCATTCATGATTGTCAAAAGGGAACCAATTCATGTGAAAGGAAAAGGCATCATGCAAACCTATTTCATAGAACCCGCCTGAGTCATCGAATCAAGTTGAACAATCCCTTCCTGAATGATTCTATATCGAATCCTCCATTCTTTGATTGCAACTTCATATTCTTCATCTTTGATTTTCTTGATTCTTCGATATGGATGAGGATAAGGTGAATCACGCAAAATTTGTTTTGCATGCAAGATGATTTGAGCAGAATCGGTTTCATTCATCAATGATTGCATTACATCAGAAAGGATAAATTCTGTTTCATTATGATTCAATGCATCAATCCATCCGGCATTTGCCTCCGGAATGGCATCAGCATAGGGAATATATGGCTTGATATCATAAATGGGAGTACTATCAAGTAGATCTGTTCCGGAGACATGAATCTTCAATCCTGAGATTTTCTCCAATTTCACAACAGATATTCCAATTGGATTTGGCCTATATGGTGAGCGCGTTGCAAATACCCCTCTTTTTTGATCGCCTCTCGGTGGTAAAACCATCGGTTTCCAATTCTTCGCCGCATGAAATCCATAGATCAGCCAAATATGCGAGAATGAATCGAGGTCTTTGAATGCCTGCTCAAAATCATGTCCCTTATTCAGCATGATATGCCCATCAATCCCCAATTCTGAATCGGGTTGTCTGGGAGCGCGATGTTTTGAGGAGGTTTTTCCGTGAAAAATGCCGATGCATGAGAGCGTGATGTCAAAATCTTCCATTTTTGTATCAATAAAGTTCGGAGCGAATCGTTTCACCACCCGCATTTCGTTATATAAGAGGTTCCATTATGCCAATTTATGAATATCAATGCCGTAAATGCGGAAAAAACTTTGAAGTATTACAATCTATTTCCTCTGATGCTCTCACTACTTGTCCAATAGATCAATGTGAACAAGATGAAAAGGCCAAAGGTGAAGTCTTTCGTAAAATCAGTGGAGGTTCCGGATTGGTATTCAATGGTTCCGGATTCTATCTTACAGATTATGTGAAAAAAGGTGACTCAGCCGAATAGAAAGAGAATGTTACCGGCGAATATTGAAGACATATATCAATTGATATATGTCTTTTTTTTCCACCATTCATCCGAAAACAAGACCCAAACAGTAGTTTTGCACAGTTCAAAGCTATTGATTCAACTTCTTTGGTGTATTCTATGAGTGTGAAGCATTCGATTCTGTACTCCATCTTCATGATTGCATGTATTGGCATTCTCGCTGGTTGTGGAGGCGGTGAGCAGCAAAATGGCGGCGCCCTTCAAGAAATCAAGGGTGGTAAATTCAAGGGTGGAATATATAGAGCCAATGAAATGGCTGAATTGCGCTCTCTCGATCCTGTCGGTGTCAATGATGCTACTTCGCATCATATTGCAGATCAAATCTATGAGACTCTACTCACCTATGATGGCGATCTTCATCTTCAACCCGAACTCGCTGAATCTTGGGAAATTTCTCCCGATGGAATGTCCTATACCTATCGCCTCAGAAAAGGTGTGAAATTCCATGATGATCCTTGTTTCAAAAATGGCAAAGGAAGAGAGTTTACAGCGGAAGATGTCGTGTATTCATTCACTAGAATTTGTGATGCACGCACGAGAACTCTTGGCGCTGAATATTTCAAGGAAAAAGTTCGTGGTGCAAAAGAATATTATGATGCAACCATTGAAGCCCAAGCAAATAATACTCCACTGAAAGTGAAGAGCATTCCGGGTTTTGTGGCTGTTGACAAATACACTTTTCGCATTGATCTCGTCAAACCATTTGCTCCATTTGAGTATTATGTCACCCTCGGTGTTACGCTCATCCATCCCAAAGAAGCCGTTGAGCATTATGCCAAAGATTTCTTCCAGCATCCCGTTGGAACAGGTCCATTCAAATTTATTTCTTGGTCGCCCGAGCGTGAATGTGTGCTCAAGCGCAATGAACAGTATTGGGGCAAAGACAAAGACGGAAATCAATTACCATATCTCGATGGAATCACATTCAGTTTCATGAAAGACATCACTAATCAATTCATTGGTTGCAAGAATGGAAATCTTGAAGAGAGTTATCGCATTCCAAGTGAATTCTTCCAAGATGTGGTGGATGAAAACAAAAAGATTAAACCTGAATATTCCAACTATCAAGTACTCAATATTCCTGCGCTTTCCACGCAATATTATGGCATGCTTTTCACCGGAAAAGTATTTGGAAATGTGAATATTCGTAAAGCATTGAATATGGGAATTGATAGAGCGCAAATCAGAAAATTCGTCCTTAAATCACAATCTGCCGGACCCGGTATTCATGGTCTTGTGCCACCTTCGATGGTTGATTATAATGGCACCGAAATCAAGGGCTATGACTTTGACTTGGAACAAGCTCGCGCTCTTCTTGCTCAAGCAGGATATCCCGGTGGAAAAGGACTTGAAATTTCTCTTCAACTCAATAATGGTGGCGGTCGTAATCTCCAATTGGCTGAAGCGATTCAATCACAATTGAAGAAAAATCTCGGCATTGACGTGAAATTGAAGCAAGTGGAATTCGCAAGACATCTCGATGAAGTGGATGCCGGAAAAGTTGAATTCTTCAGACTTGGATGGATTGCTGATTATCCTGACCCGGAATCATTCCTGAATTTGATGTACGGCAAACTCGTACCAAGTGCGCCAAATCAGCCTAGTCCAATTAATCATACCAGATATAAAAATCCTGCATTTGATGTCTTGTTTGAACAGGCACTGTCCGAAACAGACAGAACAAAACGCATGGAACTCTATCGCAAAGCCGAGCAAATCGCCATGAATGATGCTCCGATGATGATTCTGCAATATGATGAGGATTGGAGACTTCTTCAGAAATATGTCGAAGGATATGTGACAAATGCGATGGATAAACGCATGTATAAATTTGTGTGGTTCAATCCTGCAAAGATGCAATGATGTTTGACGGACAATTGCTGGAAATACATCCTGAACCAATTCCGACATCATTACTCAATATTCAAAGAAGAGCATTGAGTCCGGAAGACTTTCTTGCATTTTCTTCTGTGCAATTGTTTCGCATTGTCTATCATCATGCTGGACTCCGTATTGCAGGTTTTCTGGCTTTGCCACCGGCTCAAGCGAATACGGAGAAATATCCTGCTATTATCTTCAATCGCGGTGGAACAGGTGAAAAAGGTGCTTTGACTCCGGAGTCCGCTTCGATGTATGTAGTGATGTATGCGAGTTGGGGATATGTCGTCGCAGCAAGCAATTATCGCGGTTGCGGTGGAAGCGAAGGAAAAGAAGAATGGGGTGGCAATGATGTACTCGATGCGGCCACATTGCTACCACTCCTCAAATCGCTTGATTATGTTGATCATGATCGCATTGGTCTCATTGGTGGAAGTCGTGGTGGCATGATGGC
>Ga0172367_10004292_pt1 | contig 17857 bp, 16 predicted proteins | sample Lak10m_FD_114542 | JGI IMG/M metagenome (GOLD analysis project Ga0172367, IMG submission 114542) | Freshwater microbial communities from Kabuno Bay, South-Kivu, Congo - kab_022012_10m | ecosystem: Environmental > Aquatic > Freshwater > Lake | place: Democratic Republic of the Congo: South-Kivu...
CATGAAAACCTCGCCGGTTCTGGTGGCGCTATCGCCGTCAATACCCTCGACGCCGCGCGGCTGGCTCTGCGCAATACGAAGGGCGCCAACGGCCATTATCGCGACATCAATCCGGCCATCCTGCTGATCCCCGAAAGCTTACGTACCGCCGCCGAAAGCATGCTGGCGCCATTCAACCCCGCCAAGACCGCCGATATTCGGCCGCGCTGGCTGCAAAGCCTCAACGTCATCAGCGATCCGCGCTTGACGGGGAGCGCGTGGTACCTACTCGGTGACCTTGCCCAGCCGGCCTTCGTCCGCCTGGCTATGGGCACCAACCCCATTGAAACCTTCCGCGAGGATGGCTTCGAGGTCGACGGCGTGAAGTACAAAGTCCGCTGTGTGTTCGGCTTCGGCGCGGTCGATTACCAGGCCGCCTACATGAACCCCGGGGCGGGCGCCTAAAGATTTGCGACCATGGCCGGACGCAAAGCTGGTCGCCGCACCAGTGGTGAGCAACGCGGACGCCGCTGGGTTTCGGCCTGGCGGCTCTATTCTTCGGTAGGTGGGCATGCATGCCCGCCTACTCTGCTGTCCATCGCATGAATTCACAGGCGCAGGCCGGCTTTATGGCCTGCGTCCTTGTGGAATGACGTGTTAGCCGTGACACGGGAAAACACGGCACAACTGGAGAATCACCGACATGAGCAAAGACGAACAAGCTATCGAAGCCGAAATCCAAGCCAAGGGTCTCAACGCGCCGCGCCTCTCACCCGAGAAGATCGACGCCGTGATTGCTGGCGAGGACTACCACGTCTTCCCCGGCACGACCCTGACGGTGTGCTGTCTGAAGCTGCGCAATGGCTTCACCGTGACCGGAGAAAGTGCAGCAGCCAGCCCGGAGAACTTCGACGTGGAACTGGGCCGCAAGATCGCCCGGAGCAACGCCCGCGACAAGATCTGGGCGCTCGAAGGCTATGCGCTGCGGGAACGCCTCGCGGCTTGATGTGGAGGCCGGCATGACGACGCTGGAACACATGCCGGCTAACAGACCATGACGACCACCCCCATAAACTGTCGCGCGCTTCGGGAGCTGGCTCGCGACATTGCCCGCATACCGCCCGCTGGCGGATTTACGTCCGGGCATCGATTACAGTCATTACTCCGTGCTGCCTGCATGGAAACAGCCGGTCATCGTGCGCCCTGGCGTGGGGTGTTATTCCATCGAACCTTCGGCCCTGTGGATCTGGAAAAAACCGCAATCCATGAAATCATTGTGGAGGTCCGAGCGACTCGGCACCGGCTAAAAATGGTTCCAGGCGGGCGAAGTTGGGAGCGGGCCTGACGGGCGTGCTGTTCCATTTGAGATTCAATGAAACCGGGACAAATGACCCGGTTCATTCTAAGAAAGAGGGACAAATGTCCCGTTTTTTATGCTCCCGTGTTCCAACGCTGGAACAGGATTTGCCAAGTTTGGAACAGCCGAAACCCACGTCTGGCAGGGCCGGCGCTGGGATTTGTAAGCGATCCAGCCCCCCCCCCCCACTGCCCGCCATTACACGCGGCAACCCTACCCTATACCTTCGCATCACCTGGGCCTGATTCGCGCCGCTACGGGCATTCTGAGCGGTCGAATTTTTCGACAGGCTGATCCGCAATGTTTCCATGTGGAAACATTCCGTGATGAGGCTGATCCGCGCACGTTCGATCAGGCTGTGGATAACTCCAGTTTCCGGGGGTGTGTTTTTGTCTATATTTTGTCCGGAGCCGTTTTGTCCGGACAAAATTTGCGTAAGTCTTTGAAAAACTGGCGCGCCCGATACGATTTGAACGTACGACCTTCGCCTTCGGAGGGCGACACTCTATCCAACTGAGCTACGGGCGCGTGGACATGCAGTATAGCCGAATCAAGGGGTATTTAACAGGCTGCGCAGTTGCGCCAGGGACGCTTGACCGCGCTCTTTTTTGACCTCCGGGTCCAGCGCCTTGCGGGCGGGCCATTCCAGATCGGTTTGCGGCAGTTCATCGAGAAAGCGGCTGGGTTGCCGGCTTTCCATCTCGCCGCGCCGCTTGCGATGCGTGCAGTAACTGAGCGTCAGGTGCTGTTGGGCGCGGGTGATGCCGACATAGGCCAGGCGCCGTTCTTCCTCGATGCCGTCTTCCTCGATGCTGGTTTCGTGCGGCAGCAGATTTTCCTCCATGCCCACCAGATAAACATAGGGAAATTCCAGGCCCTTGGCGGCATGAAGGGTCATCAGATTGACGCGGTCACCGGCCTGTTCTTCCTGGTTGCGATCCAGTACGTCCAGCAGCATGATTTTGGCGACGACTTCCGCCAGACTCTTTTCCTTGGCATCGTCCTCGGTGGCGATGCGCTTGAGCCAGTCCAGCAATTCCCGCACCTGACCCACCTTGCGGCGGGCGGCGTCCTCGCTGGCGGCAGTCTCCCGCAACCAGCCGTCATAGTCGATCGCGGCGATGAATTCATCGATGACGGTGAAGGTGTCACCGCGTTTGGCGCGGTCCCCGACATCGTTGAGGCGGTCGCAGAAATGCTGGAGCCGTTGCCTCGCGCTTTCGGAGAGCGTCGCTTGCAGTCCCATTTCATAGCAGGCGGCGAACAGGCTGATGTGCCGGCGGTTGGCATAGGCGCCCAGCTTTTCCAGCGTGGTCGGGCCGATTTCCCGGCGCGGAACATTGACGACCCGCAGGAACGCAGCGTCATCGTCCGGGTTCACCAGCAGTCGCAGGTAAGCCAGAATGTCCTTGACCTCCGCATACCCAAAAAATGAGGGACCGCCGCTGATGAAATAGGGAATGCTGGCTTCCCGTAGGGCGGTTTCGAAGACCCGTGCCTGATGATTGCCGCGGTAGAGAATGGCGTAGTCGCTGAATTTGCTGCCGTGGCGAAATTTATGGTGGATCAGGTCCGAGGCGATCTGCCGGGCCTCCAGCGTCTCATCCTTATGGTGCAGGACCCGTAGCGGATCACCGGGAGCCAGGGAGCTCCACAAGCGCTTTTCAAATACATGCGGGTTGTGGGCGATGAGGGCATTGGCGACGCCCAGGATACGCCGGGTGGAACGATAGTTTTGCTCCAGCTTGATGACTACCAGGCGGGGGAAATCCCGCTGCAATTGAGCCAGGTTTTCCGGTTGTGCACCGCGCCAGGAATAGATCGATTGATCATCATCGCCGACCACGGTGAAACGGCCCAACTGCCCGGCCAGCAGCTTGACCATTTGATACTGGGTGAGGTTGGTGTCCTGATACTCGTCCACCAGCAAGTAGCGCAGCTTGTTGCGCCACTTTTCCAGGATATCCGGGTGCGACTGGAACAATAAAACCGGTTGCAGGATGAGGTCATCGAAGTCGACGGCGTTATAGGACTTCATCTGCTTGAGCAGCAGGTCGTAGATATCCAGCGCGCCAGGTACATGGTCGGCGCCGGAAATGGCGTCCGGCAGCAGGAAGAGGTTCTTCCAGCGGCTGATCTGCCAACTGAAACGTTCGGCCTGGTCGATGTCCCATTCGGGACGGCCATGCTTGATCAATTCCTTGATCAGCACCAACCGGTCGTGCTCGTCGAAGATCGAGATGGCCTTCTTGAAACCCAGGGAGGTATGTTCCTGGCGAATGATATCCAGACCCAGGGCATGGAAGGTCGAGACCGTCAGGCCGCGGATGGCTTTGTCATCCACCAATTTGCCCACGCGGCCTTTCATTTCGCGCGCGGCCTTGTTGGTGAAGGTGACGGCGGCGATGTGGCGGGCGGCTAGACCCTTGCGAATGAGGTGGGCGATTTTCTCGGTGATGACCCGGGTCTTGCCGCTGCCGGCGCCGGCCAAGACCAGCAGTGGTTTTTCCACCTCGATGACGGCGGCCTGTTGTTGAGGATTGAGTTGGGGCATTTTGTGATCAATGGCGGGGGCTGCCCGGTTGCCGATCCAGTCGCCGGTAACCGATGGCCTCGCTGAGGTGGGGGATGCCGATGGCGTCGGCCGTTGCCAGGTCGGCGATGGTGCGGGCGACCTTGAGAATCCGGTGGTAGGCGCGATGGGATAAACCCAGCTTGTCAATGGCTGTTTCCAGCAAGCGATGGCCGTCTTCGCTCAGCGGGCAATCCCGCTTGATTTGCGGCGGTGTCAGCCGGGCATTGGAGCGTCCGGCGCGCGCCAGGGCTCGAGTACGGGCCATCATGACCCGGGACCGAATCAGAGCGCTGCTCTCCTCGCCCCCGGGTGAGCCAAGTCTGAGCATTTCCTGGGGGACGCGGGTTACCTCGATATGCATGTCGATGCGATCGATCAGGGGGCCGGAGACGCGGCCCCGATAGCGTGCAATCTGATCGGGTGTGCAGCGACAACGTCCAGAGGCATCGCCCAGGTAGCCGCAGGGACAGGGGTTCATGGCCGCGATCAACTGGAAGCGGGCGGGAAAATCCACCTTGCTGGCGGCGCGGGAGATGGTGATCGCGCCGGTTTCCAGCGGTTCGCGGAGAACTTCGAGCACCTTGCGATCAAACTCCGGCAGTTCATCGAGAAACAGAACCCCATGCGTGGCAAGTGAAACTTCGCCAGGTCGTGGATTCCCGCCACCTCCCACCAGGGCGGGCGCCGAGGCGGTATGGTGTGGCGCCCGAAACGGCGGTTGGCGCCAGCGGCGGGGATCGAAATCCGTGTCGCCGATGGAGGCGATGGCCGCGCTCTCCAGCGCCTCTTCATCCGTCAGCGGCGGCAGGATTCCGGGGAGTCGTGAGGCCAGCATGGACTTGCCGGTACCGGGGGGGCCCAGCATCAGCAGGTTATGGCCGCCGGCGGCGGCAATTTCCAATGCGCGTTTGGCCTGGAAATGGCCATGAACATCGGCGAAATCGGGCAGTGCTTCCTCGGGGGCCGCGGGTGTTCGGGTTGTAACAGGCGCGATCGGCCGCTGCCCATTCAAATGAGCGCACACCTCGAGTAAATGTCGAGCCGGCAGGATGCTGGCGTTCTCTACCAAGGCCGCCTCGTCGGCATTGTGTATCGGTATGATCAGCGATCTGGCGGAATCCCGTGCCTGCAAGGCCACTGGCAGTACGCCGGTGACCGGCCGCAATTCCCCTCCCAGTGAAAGCTCGCCAAGAAATTCCAGGTTGGGCAGGGGGGCCTTGGGAACCTGCCCGGAGGCCGCCAGTATCCCTAGCGCGATGGGCAGGTCGAAACGACCGCCTTCCTTGGGAATGTCGGCTGGCGCCATGTTGACCGTGATCCGTTGCATGGGAAATTCAAAATGGCAATTGAGCAAGGCGCCACGCACACGGTCCTTGCTCTCCTTGACGGCGGCTTCCGGCAGGCCGACGATGTTCAGCGCCGGAAGACCGTTGGCGATGTGGACTTCAACCGTGACCAGTGGGGCCTTGATACCCTGTCGGCCTCGCGTATAGACGATGGCGAGAGACATGGATCAAGCCAGGGCCTGTCAGGCCTCAGGCAGTTGCTTCTCCAGTTCGGCAACCCGCGATTCCAACGACTCCAACCGTTCACGGGTACGCTCCAGCACGCCGCGCTGCACGTCAAACTCCTCACGGCTGACGAGATTCATGCGACTGAAAGTGGCTTGCAGGATGCCCTGAAAAGTTTTTTCCATGTCGCCGGCAAGCAGGCGTAAATCGCCAGGCATGGCGTCGGTAAGCCGTTTGGCCAAATCATTCAAAGCATTGGAGTCAATCATGGTGGTGTATTCCGGCAGGTTATAGTGAAAAATGCATGAACGGCGGATGCAGTTCGCGACAGCCACGGGGGTGTACGAACATGCTGATCCACGGAAAAACGTGACGCTCCATCGATGTGATGCTCAAGGGCAGGTTACGTTGGCTGGAACGCCTCGTCCCGCGATTCTTGATGGAGAAAATTCAGTGCGGAATCCTTGTCAGCATACATTCTGATGACATCATCCATTCTGGTCAGTTGAAACAGGGATTGCACCCGAACGGAAACGTCATACAGGACCAGGTTGCCAATGCCCGCCAGTTTGGCACAGAGGATGAGCGCACCCAGACCGCGGCTGTCCATGAAGGTGATATTGCCCATATCCAGCATCAGTTTGGTATGGCCATTCCGAAGGTATTCACTGATCCGCAGCTTGAACTCCTCGGCCACCGACGCGTCCAGGCGAACGGTTTCGATCTTCAGCAGTAAGGCGCCATTGATGGGCTGCTCCAGAATAGCGAAGACATCCGGGGTTTGCTGGCGGTTGTTCGCCGCATAGGCGCTCTTATCCCTGATGCTCTTGATGATCCGCGCCGCATCAAGCAGGGTATTCTCTACTTGAGCGAAGGTGGCATCGGAAAAGGGCGCCATACCCTCCTCCAGTTCCTTCATCAAGGTGACGCACGAACTGGTCATCAGCCGTGCGTCTTCCAGGGTTTCATCACTCAATGTCTATCTCCGGGGCGCATCGATTCAAAGTTGTATCTCCCCTTCATTCGGGGAGAGTGATTCTGTAACGGATTTCACCTCTTCGTCTCTCACGCGATCGAGATAGCCGCGTGACTTGTCGACCTCGCTCGTCAGCAATTCGACGGTCTTTTGCATGTTATCCAACGCCTGCAGCTTGTAATCCGAGACCATGTCCATGGTTTCGTAGACATTCTGGAAGGCCAGTTTCAGCTTATCGAGGCTGACGGCGGAACTGGTGGCCTGTTCGTGGATGGTTCCGGCCTGTTGTTTCATAAGGGTCGAAGTGGACTCGATCAGGTTGCTGGTGGTTGTGTTCAACGCGCCGATCTGGTCAAGCACCAACTTCTGGTTGGCTAGCGCCTGGGCGACGATGACCGCGGTACGGAGGGCCGCGATGGTCGTGGTGGTGGCTCTGTCGACGCCTTTGATCAGTTCCAGGTTGTTCTTGCGGACCATGTCCATGGCCAGGTAGCCCTGCACCGTGACGGCCAACTGTGTCAGCAAGTCCTGCACCTTCTGGCGGATATAAAATAGCAACTCTTCCTTGACCACCCGGGCCTTTTCGGGATCGGTGGCCTCCAGTTGGGCAAGCTTAACACCGAGAGCCGCATCGATTTTCTTGCCAATGTAAACGTACTGCTCCAGGCGCTCCATGATCCGCCAGGCATTGACCTTTTCCTCCTCGACGGCCGCGTTGTCCTTGCGCAATTCGTCCTGACCGTTGTAGAGCGACTTGATGATGGCGTCGAGGTGAGTTTGCGCTGATTCGTACTGCCTGAAATAGTCTTGAACATTCTTGCCCCAAGGCAGAATGCCCAACAGCTTCTTGGGTTTCAGCAGATCCCCGCCGCGCGTGGGGTCCAGTTCCTCGATTTTACGGCGCAGATCCAGCAACGATTTGGAGATGACGGAACCCTCGTCGAACAGGCCGGAATTCATGGCCCTGACGGGTTGCTGTAAGAGTCGGTTGGAGATGTTGGCCGCCGCACGAATATCTTCGTTGGCTAATGTGTGCACGCCGGCAACCTTGACTTTGAAAGCCTCGCTATGGACTTGTTCAGCCAGAATGATTTCAACGAATTCCTGCACCTTCTTGTCGAGTTCCTCGATTTTGGCAGGCTGCAATTTGACCAGACCTTCCGCCTGTTGTGGCTCTACGGTGGCGACAGGCTGAGGTGGCGACAAGGCTTCGGGTGGAGACAACTCCAGGCTGGGGTCGGTGTTCAAGTTTGAGTCCTCGCGGGTTGGGTTTAGTCGTTATGGGATGTCAAGGCAGAGCTGCCTGCCGCACGTCAAGCCGGTAATTGGTTGCGATTTTATCTGATTTGCGCGGAAACCCCGTTGCCGGGCTTGGGCTTGCGCTGGACTGAAGAGGTCTGGATTGCTATATTTCCCCTAACTATGTCCAGGTATGCTCCTGAAAAAACATCTCATCCCTGCTGGATACAAGGCCAAACGGCCGTAACTATCCACGAATTGCAACATGACGCAGCAACGCGAGCCGATCACGTGGCTATGGCGTGAGTCTTCACGGGAACGGCGCGGACTTGGTTTTCCCACATTCACTCAAGCACTGGAGAATTGGCATGACGATTAAAGTGGCTATTAACGGTTATGGACGCATTGGACGCAATGTGTTGCGGGCACTGTTCGAGTCGGGACGCAGCGATATTGAAATTGTAGCCATCAACGATTTGGGCGACGCCAAGATCAACGCCCACCTGACCAAGCGGGACACCGTGCATGGTCCCTTCGCCGGTACTGTGGAACTGGCCGAAGGCGCCATCATCGTGAACGGCAAGACCATCAAGGCCTTTTCCGAGCGGGATCCCGCCAAACTGCCGTGGGGTGAGATGGGCGTGGATGTTGTGTTGGAGTGCACCGGTATCTTCCGCAACAAGGCCAAGTGCATGGCGCACATTCAGGCTGGCGCCAAAAAGGTCATCATTTCCGCACCGGCCGACAAGAATGAAGCGGATGCCACCGTGGTCTACGGGGTCAACAATGGCATCCTCAAGGCCAGTGATCAGGTCATTTCGAATGCCTCCTGTACCACCAACTGCCTTGCACCCCTGGTTCAGCCGCTGCATGCCAAGCTGGGTCTGGTGTCAGGCTTGATGACCACCATACACTCTTACACGAACGATCAGGTATTGACCGACGTCTACCACAGCGATCTTTACCGGGCTCGCGCGGCGGCGCTCAACATGATCCCGACCAAGACGGGCGCTGCCCAGGCCGTGGGTCTGGTGTTGCCGGAGCTGAATGGCAAACTGTCCGGATTCGCCATTCGCGTACCGACCGCCAATGTTTCCGTGGTCGACCTGACTTTCGTGGCCGGTCGCGAAACCAGCAAGGACGAAGTCAACGGTATCATGAAAGAGGCTTCCGAGGGTGCGCTGAAGGGGATTCTCGGCTACAACGTCGAGCCGCTCGTATCCAGCGACTTCAATCACAGCACCACTTCCTCCAACTTCGACGCCACCCAGACTCAGGTCATCGGCAACCTGATCAAGGTGCTGTCCTGGTACGACAATGAATGGGGCTTCTCCTGCCGCATGCTCGACACCACCGTGGCGCTGATGAACGCCAAGTAAGCACAGTAGATCGCGGGTTTTGACTTAAACAGCGGGGCCACAGTGAAGTGGCCCCGCCATTAACCGAGTAGATGGATTGCCCATGTCTAAAGTCTTTCGACGCACCAAGATCATCGCCACACTAGGCCCGGCTTCGGAATCGCCAGAGGTTCTGGAAAAGGTGCTCAAAGCCGGGGCGGACGTGGTCCGGCTGAACTTCTCGCACGGCACGGCCGACGAACATCGCGCTCGCGCGCTGCGAGTACGGGAGATCTCCAAAAGATTGAATCGCCATGTGGCGATATTGGCGGACCTGCAGGGTCCCAAGATCAGGGTCGCCCGGTTCAAGGATAACCGCAAGATCATGTTGCAAGTCGGCCAGAAATTCGACCTGGATACTAGCCACCCGGCTGATGCGGGGGACGAAACCCAGGTGGGGTGCTGTTACGAAGCCTTGCCGCGTGATGTCCGCAAGGGCGATGTGCTGCTGCTGAATGACGGTCTGATCGTGATGCAGGTCGACGACGTGGTCGGCACTCGCGTGAAGTGCACCGTGACCGTAGGTGGCGTACTGTCCAATCACAAGGGTATCAACAAGCAGGGCGGCGGTCTCTCCGCTCCGGCCCTGACGGAGAAGGACAAGGAAGATCTCAAGACCGCCGTCGAAATCGGCGCCGACTACCTGGCCATTTCCTTCCCACGTTCCCGCGAGGACATGGATGAAGCCCGGCGGATGCTCGACGAACTCGGCAGCGACATGGGGCTGGTGGCCAAGGTGGAGCGGGCGGAGGCCATCCTGGACGGCACCATCGAGGGCATTATCGAGGCTTCCGACGTCATCATGGTGGCGCGCGGGGACTTGGGCGTCGAAATCGGCGACGCTCGCCTGCCGCATGTGCAGAAGCATCTGATCAAGCTGGCGCGCACCTACAACAAGGTCGCCATCACCGCCACGCAGATGATGGAATCCATGATCAACAATCCGGTACCCACCCGGGCGGAAGTCTCGGACGTGGCCAATGCCGTGTTTGACGGTACCGACGCCGTCATGCTGTCGGCGGAAACCGCCTCGGGAGATTATCCCGAGTTGGCCGTAAAGGCCATGGCGCAAGTCTGCCTGGAAGCGGAGAAATATCCCCGCGAGAAATCAAAGCATCGTCTGCATGAACGTTTCGAGCGTATCGACGAAACCATTGCGCTGTCAGCGATGTATGCCGCCAACCATCTCGACGTTCGGGCGATTGGTTCGCTGACGGAGACGGGATCCACCCCGCTGTGGATGTCGCGTATCAGTTCGGGTATCCCGATCTATGCGTTCACCGGACACGAGAAGACCTGCCGGCGGGTCACCCTATTTCGGGGGGTTTATCCGATCAGCTTCAATCCGGTTGGTATCGTCGACCATGCCGTACTGAATCGGGCCATTGTTGAGGAATTCATGCGCCGCGGCCTCGTGGATGCCGACGACATCATCATCATCACCAAGGGCGATCTGATGGGCGCCCAAGGGGGCACCAACGCCATGAAAATCGCTTCCATCGAGGAAATCCTGGGTGCGGCCCCGGATGACTGGAAGGAACATTGTCCGGCTTGCTCATAACCATAACGACAGGTTCAGGAGAACACATCATGATCGGTCAGCATCTCACCCAATTTCTAATCAACGAGCAACGCAAGGTTCCCGGCGCCACCGGCGAACTGACCTTGCTGCTCAACGACGTCGCCTCCGCCTGCAAGGGTATCGGCCACGAGGTCAATCGCGGCGCTCTCGCCGGTAACCTCGACGTCATCGGCTCCGAGAATGTCCAGGGCGAAGTCCAGAAGAAGCTCGACGTCCTCTCCAACGAAATTTTCATCCGCTCGCTGGAATGGACTGGCCACCTCGCCGCCATGGCGTCCGAGGAAAACGACGAAATCATCCAGATTCCCGCCGAATACCCCAAAGGCAAGTATCTGATTGCCTTCGATCCTCTGGATGGCTCCAGCAACATCGAAGTCAATCTGTCGATCGGCACCATTTTCTCCATCATGCGCGCGCCAGAGGATAAGGAGACCATTACCGCCGATGACTTCATGCAGAAAGGTACCGAGCAGGTCGCTGCCGGTTTCTGCATCTATGGCCCGACCACGATCCTGATCCTGACCACTGGCCAAGGCGTCAACGGTTTTACCCTGGATCGGAATGTCGGTGAGTTCGTACTGACTCACCCCGATGTCCGCGTACCCGAAGATACAGCCGAATTCGCCATCAACATGTCCAATCACCGTTTCTGGGAAGAGCCGGTGCGCCGCTACGTCGATGAATGCGTGAAGGGCAAAGCCGGCGGCCGTGAGAAGGACTTCAACATGCGCTGGCTGGCATCCATGGTGGCCGAGGTGTATCGCGTGCTGATGCGCGGCGGTCTGTTTACCTACCCGCTGGACGAAAAGATCAAGAGCAAGGGCGGCCGTCTGCGACTCCTGTATGAAGCCAACCCCATGGGTTTCATCGTCGAACAGGCTGGCGGTATCGCATCGACGGGTCGGGAGCGTATCCTTGAGATCCAGCCGACCGGGGTGCATCAGCGCGTTCCCGTCATTCTGGGCTCCAAGAATGAGGTAGAGCGGCTGGAGTCTTATTTTAAATAAGGTCTTAGCCTCTGACATGCAAAGCCCGGTCTCTTTCGAGACCGGGCTTTTTTGTTTGTTATCAGGTCAGGGACTATTGGGTTTGTCTGCTGTCGAAGCCTGCGTCGAGTGGCCGATCCCGGGTTTCAGGCCATGAGGTTTGAGCAAACCAGCGGCAAAGCCAGCCAATAACAGCAGGAACAGACCGATCGAAAGCCCGATGCGCCACGTCAGGGCCTTGACCGTGCGTGGCGAACGTTCTCTGTCCATGAGCAGATAGTACAGTGCCGAGCCCAGACTGCCGACAATGACCAAAAGCGCCAGGACGATGATTATCTTCAAGAGACACCTATATTCGCGGGTGGTTGTCAGAGCCGGAACATTCGATGCCGGCCTAAGGAAAGCCCTTGAATTATAGCTTCAAACCTTCCCTGAGGTCGGTGCTGTTGCTGGTCCTGGTGTTTCCCCTGTTGCTCGGTTTGGGGCGTTGGCAATTGCACCGGGCCGATGAAAAGACCGCTCTCATGGCCTTGCGCGAAGCCCGCATGCGAGAGCCGCCGATTCAACTGGTTGCATCAACGCCTGACAGCATCGAAGACCTGCGCTATCGTTCAGTCGTGGTGGAGGGTGAATACGATGTTGCCCATCAATTCTTGATTGACAATCAGATGCTGGGCCAGCAGGTTGGCTACCATGTTTTGACGCCATTTCGCCTGGCCGGGTCCGGTCAGTCCGTACTGGTGAATCGAGGCTGGGTGCCATGGGGTTCCGCGCGAAATGTTCTACCGGATATCAGCCAGGCGCCGAAAGGCAAAATCAGTATCGCGGGTGTCCTGGATCGCCTGCACCGCGTGGGGTTCCGTTTGCAGGGCGCGGAAATTCCCGCGGCGGGATGGCCCTCGGTAGTGCAATTGCCCGAGCCGAATCCCCTGTCTCGGCGGCTTGGTTATTCCCTTCTGTCGTATCAGGTATTATTGAGCCCCCAGGTGGAGGGAGGGTATGCAAGAGATTGGCATGCCAGCAAACTCGACCCTGATAAAAACCGGGGTTATGCCCTCCAGTGGTTCCTTTTTGCCGCCATCGCCCTGATGCTTTTTTTCTGGCGTGGGCTTCATCGTCAACCTCGTTAAGTTTTCCTGTCATGTCTCAAGCCCCTAGTCCTCTCTGGCGCAGCCGGTCGTTGATCATCATCATTGCCCTGACCGCCCTGATACCTTTCGCGCTGGCCTGGTATTACGCAAAGCATCCCGAACTGATCGACAAAACCAGCAATTACGGTACCCTCATCAGTCCTCCCCGTTCACTGGACCTCCTGCCATGGCTGGAGAGTGAGGGCGCTGGCGAGAAACCCGAGGAGTCGCTCAAGGGCCGCTGGGTATTGCTGCAAGTCGCCAAGGGTCCCTGCGCGGAGGTCTGTGCCGAGACGCTGTATAAAACCCATCAGGGTTGGCTGATGCTCAACAAGGAGATGCCAAGGGTAAAACGGCTGTTGTTGCTGGCCGACGCCAGCCAGGCCCGAAACACGCCGGCCATTATCCAGGACGACGCCCTGCAAACCGCCAGCCTGGCGCCAGCGGTGATGGAATTGCTGACCACGGCCATCGGCCAGCCGCCTGGGGAAGGCACGGTGATCCTGGTGGATCCTCTGGGTAATCTGGTGCTCTGGTACGACACCGGGTTTGATCCCTACCGCATGGTCAAGGATTTGAAACATCTCCTCAAGGCCTCGCAAATTGGATAAATTCAGGCCAGCACCGGCTTTTCCAGGCCCTGGCTTCATTCAACACAACCCCACAAGCTCCCGACCATGTTCCGGAAACTGACCTTATTGACCCTCCTGCTGACTCTCTGTGTCGTGACGATGGGCGCCTATGTGCGCATCTCGGATGCCGGACTGGGGTGTCCCGACTGGCCGGGTTGCTACGGCAAGATGATCGTCGAGCCGCCCGCAGGTCTGGGTAGGGCCGAGGCGGCCGGGTTCGATGCGGCCAAGGCCTGGAAGGAGATGACCCACCGCTATCTGGCGGGCGCCTTGGGTTTGCTCGTACTGGCGCTCTGCGGCCTGTCATTCGGCGTAAGGGAACAGCGTGGTCGCGCCATCGGGCTGAGCTTCGCCACTCTGCTGCTGATCGTGGTGCAGGCGCTGCTCGGCATGTGGGCGGTGAGGTTCCATGTGATGCCGCTCATGGTCACGGCGCATCTCCTGACCGGATTCCTGACGCTCTGGCTGATTTACCGTCTGTATCTCAGCACCGGACCGCAAGCGCCCCCCCGGGACAACGTTGTCGGCCTCCTGTGGCTGAGCCGGCTCGGGCTGCTGCTGTTGCTGGCGCAAACGGTGTTGGGTGGCTGGGTGTCGTCCAATTACGCGGCGCTGTCCTGTCCCGATTTTCCGACCTGTCTCGGTAGCTGGACCCCTGAAGCCGATTACGGCTCGATACTCTCCGGCATTGTGCATCCAGAGGATTACCAGGGCAGGTTACTGTCACCCTCCGCCCGTGTGGGCATTCAGTGGCTGCATCGGCTAGGGGCCGTGGCCGTCTTTTTGTTCCTGACCGCGCTGGCGTTGGGTGTGACCTCCAACCGCAAGGTACCGTCGCTCAGCAAGACCGGATTGTTGCTGAATCTCTTGCTGCTGGTCCAGATCGCGCTGGGTATCGCGCTGATTCTGCTACGGTTGCCCGTCATGCTGGCCGTGGCCCACCATCTGATGGCCGCGCTGATGCTGTTGGGTGTGGCAAGAATCCATTATGTCCTGGGGTTGCCGGTGGCCGAAAGGCGCGCTGTCACCGACGCGACAGCCGTGACCGGTCTCGAATCCATTCCGTCCGTCGTTCTGCCCGCGTCGGTCACGGCCCCGGTCGAACCCGTGGTGGTCAGGCCAGTGTCCGAAGTCCCCGCGCCGACGGCGGAAGGTCTGCTGGTCAGGTTGAAGAGCCAGCTCGGCAAGACTCGGGGGGGATTGACGGGATTTCTGGGCAGTCTGGCGCTGGGAAAAAAGGCCATCGACCGGGAGTTTCTGGACGATCTTGAAGCGCAACTATTGATGGCGGATATTGGTGTTGCCGCCACCCGCGAGATCATCGATCACCTGACGGAAAGTCTGGATCGGCAGGAGCTGGCCGATATGGGCGTGCTCAAGCAGCGCTTGCGCGCCTACCTGCACGGCATCATCGAGCCGGTCAGCGCGCCGTTGCTCATTCCGGAAGAGTCACGACCCTTCGTCATCCTCGTGGTCGGCGTCAATGGCGTTGGCAAGACCACCACGATTGGCAAACTGGCCAAGCGACTGCAAAACCAGGGCCTTAGCGTCATGCTGGCGGCGGGCGATACCTTCCGCGCGGCGGCGGTCGAACAGTTGCAAACCTGGGGCGAGCGTAACCACGTACCGGTCATCGCCCAGCACACCGGCGCTGATTCTGCCTCGGTCGTGTTTGATGCCCTGCAGGCCGCGCAGGCCCGCGGAATCGATGTGCTCATCGCCGATACGGCGGGAAGGTTGCACAACAAATCGCATCTGATGGAGGAACTCAGCAAGGTCAAGCGCATCATGGCGCGCCTGGATGAAACCGCGCCGCATGAGGTACTGCTCGTGCTGGATGCCGGTACGGGCCAGAACGCCATCAATCAGGCGCGTCAATTCCAGGAGGCCGTCGGACTGACCGGTATCGCGCTCACCAAGCTCGATGGCACGGCCAAGGGTGGCGTGTTGTTCGCCCTGGCCAAGCAGTTCGGTATCCCGATTCGTTTCATCGGCATCGGCGAAGGCATCGACGATTTGCAGGACTTTCAGGCTGGCCAGTTCATCGATGCCCTGTTCGATGAAACCTCCGTCAATGGATAAATGAGCAGGTAAAGATACATCCACTCCCTCTCCGCCTCCGGGGAGAGGGCTGGGGTGAGGGGATTTCACATGAACCTTTACCTGCTCATCCATCCATAACCCCGTTATCTCAGCGAGAACTTCGAATGTTTGGTTTGCTACTACGTTTCATCATGGCGCTGGTTCTGGTGTTCGCCACCTGGAATCCCAGCGGATATTCCTATATTCACTGGTTGCTGCAAGCCTGGCCAGGCATTTCCGCTTACCTGGCATTCAGCGGTGTGGTGTTGCTGATCGGCTGGGTATTGTTTTTGCATGCAACCCTTGAATCCCTGGGGCTGCTCGGCATTGTGCTCGCGGCGGCTTTTTTTGGAACACTGACGTGGGTGTTTTTCGATCAGGGTTGGATAACCGCGAATAATGACATCGTCAGTTACGTATCATTGATCGTGCTGGCCGCGATCCTGACGGTGGGCATGGCCTGGTCGCACATCTGGCGCCGACTGTCCGGTCAGGTCGAAATCGATGAGGATGGGCGTGATCGTTGACCCTTGAGGCGCATCCTTCGCGCCAGGTGAGTTGGGGCCGGTTACCGGCGAGGCATAACGCCTCAAATGCGGGGCAGTTGCCAGGCGTCGCCGAGAAACACGCTCAACAATTTCGCAAAACTCCATTGATCGATCACCCCGGCGCTCTCCCGGATGCTGTGCATGGCCCAAAGGGGTGTGCCGCAGTCAATGGTGGGCAGGCCCAGATTGGCCGCTATCATCGGACCGATGGTGGAGCCGCAGCCGAGGTCCGAGCGATGCACATAGACCTGGCAATCCACGCCGGCCAGGCGAACCAATTCCATGAATAAGGCCTCGGCGGGACCATCGGTCGCATAACGCTGATTGACATTGATTTTCAGGGCGGGCCCGCCATTAACCCGTATGGCGTGTAAAGGTTCGTAGGCATTCGGATAGTTGGGGTGGTGCGCGTGCGCGGCGTCGGCGCTGATCATCTGACTGCGCGCCAAAGCCCGTTGGAAGCCTGACCGACTTTCCCCCTGGCTCTCGGCGATACGCTCCAACACATCGGCCAGAAAGCTGCCGTCGGCGCCCTTATGGCTCTTGCTGCCAATTTCCTCGTGATCGAAGAACGCGCAGACGGCGGTATGTGCGATCGGCCCTGTCTCCAGCAAGGCGCTCAGACCGGCATGGCAGGAGGTGAGATTGTCAAGCTGACTGTTGGCCAGGTATTCGTTTTCCGGTCCCCAAAAGCCGCCTTTCTGCGTGTCATACACATTGAGTTCAAAGCTGATGATATCCTCTGGCGGGCAACCCGCTTGCCGCGCCAGCAACTTAAGCAGGTGCTCCCGGGGTGATTGACCGGTTTCGGGTGGGCCGAGCAACAGGGGCAGTTCCGTTTGTTTATTCAGCTTCAGCCCCTCTTCATTGACCTTCCGATTCATGTGGATCGCCAGATTCGGGAGGCGGGCCAGTGGTGCGTCGAATCGCAGCAGCTTCGCTTGAATCCCAGACGGAGAGCGTAGAAATACCCGTCCCGCGAGACTCAGGTCGCGGTCGGTAAAGGTCGCGAGAATCGGTCCACCGTAGACCTCCACGCCCAGGCGCAACAGATGATCATCGCCATGAGCCGCCTGGGGTTTGAGCCGTAGCCCGGGGGAGTCGGTATGGGCGCCAATCAATCGAAAACCGGATTCCGCCAGTTTGCCCGTGCCGAGCCGGAACGCAATCAACGAGGAACCGCCGCGGATGACGTAATGTTGCCCCCCGGCCTGCGGAGACCAGCTATCCCCCTCCTGGAGCAGCGTATATCCTCGGGCATCGAGTCTACGCGCCAGCGTATCGACCACATGCCAGGGACTGGGACTGGAGTCGATAAAATCGAGCAAATCCTGTGCGTGCCGCCGCTGTTCTTGGGTGATGTTCATTCAAATAATCGTGGGTTGGCTCAAGCGGACCGATGGGGTAACCCATTATCCCAAAAACGGCCGTTGGAACTCAGAAAACCCGCTCGTGCCGGGCACCGTCGAAGCATTCGTGCCGAACGACGTAGAAGCACTCGTGCCGAGCGAAGTCGAAGCACTCGTGCTGAGCGAAGTCGAAGCACTCGTGCCGAGCGAAGTCGAAGCACTCGTGCCGAGCGAAGTCGAAGCACTCGTGCTGAGCGAAGTCGAAGCATTCGTGCCGAGCAGCGTCGAAGCACTCGTGCTGAGCGAAGTCGAAGCACTCGTGCTGAGCGAAGTCGAAGCACTCGTGCTGAGCGAAGTCGAAGCATGAACGGCTTTTCCACGGTCACCCATGCACTGCCATTAAGTTAGCCGTTCGCTGAGCGGAGTCGAAGCGAACTGACCACCGCCTTGGGTTCCCTTGGCTTCGACTCCGCTCAGCCAACGGAACCCAAGGCTTTGCCGTTCCCGCCTTAAC
>Ga0172367_10004294_pt1 | contig 17851 bp, 22 predicted proteins | sample Lak10m_FD_114542 | JGI IMG/M metagenome (GOLD analysis project Ga0172367, IMG submission 114542) | Freshwater microbial communities from Kabuno Bay, South-Kivu, Congo - kab_022012_10m | ecosystem: Environmental > Aquatic > Freshwater > Lake | place: Democratic Republic of the Congo: South-Kivu...
ACTTCCTGCTCGCGGTGGATCAGCCCCAGGTTGACCAGCAACTGGCCGTTGGCCGCCAGCGGCACTTGCGCAAAGACGCTGCGCATCAAACCGTCCCAATCAATGATGGTGTCGGTGTAGTCGCGCTGCGTACCGTAGGGCGGCGAGGTGAAGCACAGCGCGGCGCGCTCGCCTTGCATCAGGGCGGCGACCACCGCCGGGTCACCAGCATCACCGCAGATCAGACGGTGCGCACCGAGTTGCCAGACATCACCGCTTCGCGATATCGGGTTAACCGGCGCGTCAGGAACATCGTCACCAGCGTCTGGCGCTTCGCCGGATTCGTTTTCGTCTGCCGGATCGTCACCGGAGTCGCCATCGATGTGCTCGGTCATCATGGCTTCGATCTCAGCATCGTCAAAGCCGGTCAGCGCCAGGTCGTAGCCGGACTCGCAGAGTTCGGTGAGTTCGAGGGCCAGCAACTCTTCGTCCCAGCCAGCCTCGATTGCTACACGGTTGTCGCTGATCACGTAGGCGCGCTTCTGGGTGGGCGACAAGTGTGCCAGCTCGATCACCGGCACTTCGGTCAATCCGAGCAGGCGCGCAGCAGAAATTCTTCCGTGTCCGGCAATGATGCCGTTATCACCATCCACCAAAATCGGACTCGTCCAGCCAAACTCGGCAATGCTGGCAGCCACTTTGGCAATCTGCTCTGGGCTGTGGGTGCGCGGATTTCGGGCAAACGGAATCAATGCGTCTACCTTGCGGTATTCGACGTTGAGGGTGTTCAAGGGTTTTGTCTTTCAAAAAAGTACGGCCCGCACAGGTAAAACCTGTCACGGGCCGCGAACTCGCCTTGAGCAAAGCGTTGGGGTCAAACGAGAGAACCCGCCGTCAGACGTTGCCGAGGGCGGGTTCAGTGAAATTCAAAAATACAAAAAACTGGCGTGTCAGGCTGGCAAAGGGTGGGAATTCAATTCCCCCCCTTGGGTGCCCAAGGTGCAAACCTGCGGCTGGTGCAAACTGCCGCAAACCTTGGTTTGCATTCTGTCGGTGGGCGGGTCTTGCGCTGTTGCCCCCCGCATAGGATTTTCTGAAAGAAGGACCCCTTTTACCTGGGGCTCAGTGGCTAAATTCCAACTGATCACCAGCGGTTTTCTCCATCCATAGCCGTAAATGTAGTCTAAATTGACCTGCTTTGAGACACCTCACTCCGGCGCCGTTTTGGCACCTTCCTGCAGGCGTTTGCAACTGTCCGAACACCCACTTAACGTCTGGCATCTTGCCTCGTCAATGAAGACTCGTTCAGGTGATCGACCATGAGTTGCAGTGCTTGTTGCCAGTGCCGTTGAGCGGTCTTCGTGCAGCATGCAAAGCGAATGCTGATCTCACGCCAGCCATACCGCTTGGCACGCATCCAGACCAGGTGACGCTGCTCGACCTCGAGCCACTGCACCCAGAGCATGACCTCAAGCATCTGCTCCACGTCCTTGGGCGATGGAGGGAAGCGACAGACCACACGCTCGTCGGTTGCCAGCATCTCCCACTGGCAGCGCACGATGGTTGGCCACGCGTTGAAGTACCCCTGCACATTGGCCGAAGGTAGTCGCCTTGCAGTGACTGCCGCGTCCTCGAAGCGGTTGGCCACGTCATCGGGTGTCCATGGTGTGGTGCGCTCAGCCATGACGAGTCCTTGGTGTGCCGTACAGACGCTCGCCGATGCGTCGCACCAGTTCGCGCTCGAGGTAGTCGAGCCGCTTGTCCTCGGCGTTGACCACCAGGATGTTCTGATCACGCCACCCGCGTTGCTTGACGCTGTCCAGGTCTGTGACGGTTGGCTGCAAGCGACCAAGGGGGCATTGGTAGTGGTGTGTGGGAATTTTCACTTCACGCCTCCTTCGGTATCCATCGCCCAGTGCAGGATGGCCAGGGCATCGGCTTCGTTGTCGTCGGTGACAGGATGACCAAGGGTACGCATGGCAGCAATGACTTCGGCCTTGCCTGCATTGCCCTTGCCGGTAGCGTGCTTCTTGATCGTGCCCACTGGGACACCTTGGTACGGCACGTTGCGGTGCTCGCACCAAGTGGTCAGCGTTGCCAGCAAGCCGCCGTAGACGTGGGCGGCATCGACTCCTGCGTGTCGGCGTACCTCCTCAAAGTACACCGAGTGGATTTCGTCAGCCAAAGCCGGGACTTCTGAGAGCCAACGTTTGAAGCGCAGGTAGCGCATGCCGCCGCCTTCGAAGCGTTGGGTTTTGAAGCTGACAAAGCCGTGGGCAATCTGACCGTCACGCGTCTTAAGTGCCCAGCCAGTGGTCGTGCCCAGGTCAAGGGCCAGGACGGTTGTGTTCATACCGCTCCTCCACTGCCACCCATCATGAACAAAAAAACACAAGAGGTAATCCCGCGTAAGCGGGGTTTACCTCTCTCCCGTAGGGAGAAGGGGTTCCCCGCAATCTGGAACTTTTTGTAAGTTGTTGATTTATATGGGTGAATTCCAGATTGCGGGGACTCGCCGCAATCTGGAATCCGCAATCTGGATTTTGCCGAAAAACCTATATAAATCAACGAACTAAGTTTGCGGACAGATTGCAGATTGCAGCAATCTGGGTTCAGATTGCGGAAAAAAAGTCCAGATTGCGGACGGATTTTTGGGCTAATTTTCATGAAATTTCCTCTTGATAGATCCAAATGTCGGGGTTTTCAACGGGTAGCAGTGCGCCGGTTTGAGGGCACTTGTAGTGGGTCGGATAGACCCGCAGTGAGTCGGTGCGAACCTCTCCGGTCACCTCATCGGGTGGGCCAATGGCACGCGTCAGAAGCATGTCCTCGACACAGAGATAGCCAAATTTGCTACGCCCGACTGACGGCAATCCGTAGGGTGCGTGGTCTTTGCAGAATTTCACGTAGCCCTTGCTGGCCAGGACGGCCAAGCGCTCGTTGATGGTTCGGCTGGCACCGAGACCCGCTTTACCTTCAAAACTGTCGGCAAACTGATTGGCCGTGTAGCAACGCCCGCGTCCTGCCTCATCAAACAAGATTTGCAAGATGGTGTCGTGCTTGCGTCTACGCTCAGCATCGAGCTTTGCACCATGCTCTTGCAACACCAGTCGTTGGTTGGAATCCACTTCACGCCACTCACCATGGATCTTGTCGACGTGCTTCGTCTGGATTGCCGGGCCGTTTCGCAACTCAAAAAATAGCTCTCGCACGCTGCTGGATTCGTCCGGGCGAGCCAACACCATGCCGGAGGAGTAATAGCCACGCAGACTGCCTGCGCCAGCCAATGCCTGAAATGGGTCTTCTTCAAACTGCTTTTTACCCATCTTTTTGGTGTGGTGCACCAGGATCACGCCAGCGTTCGGATTGACGGTGTACAAAATGCGCTCAACTCTTTGCTTTAAAAAGAAGAGCATGGCGGCGTTGTCGTTTTCACCGGGTGAGCCCTCTCCGCCGTCAAACACATTGCGCAGCGGGTCGATGGCAATGATGTCGGGTGGTTCGGCCGGAAATGCCTGCGCAATGGCGGCAATCACCTGCGCCACACCGTCATCGTTAAGAATTGTGTGAACCTGCGGTGTGGAAAACAGGTTTTCGCGCGCATCCATGATGCGATGAGATGGCAACATGATGGCCTTGACACGTTCGCGCAGGTAGTAATACTGCACCTCTGCCTGCAAGTAAAAAATACGCAACGGTCGTGACGGGCGCATTCCCAGAAAAGTGGCACCGGCGGCCATGTGCGCCAGCCATGCCAACAAGAAATCACTTTTACCCACCTTGGGAGCGCCGCCAAACACCAGCAGACTGCCTGGTGTCAGCACTCGTGGGCCGATGATGTCAGGTGGCAGGGGCGAATCGTCGTCGAGGAGCTGACCCAGCGAGAAGCTGGGCAAGACCGAAGCTGCTGCCTTGATCACTTGCCTGTCACCCTCGGCAATGAAAGTTATGCAATCGAAGCCTTCGTCCACTGCGTCGGCAGCATCCCATTTTTCTGGTTTGACTTCGGGCGGCACAACGATGCATACCGACCCACAGCCAGCACGCACGCAGGCTCGGGCGGCGCTTTTGGCGTAATCCCAGCCAGGAGAATCACGATCTGGCCAGATGACGATGTCTTTGCCCTTGAGTGGGCTCCAGTCGGTCTTGTCGATGGGGGCCTTGGCACCGTTCATGGCGGTGGTAGCCACCACACCCAGCGCAATCAACGCGCTGGCGCATTTCTCGCCTTCAACCAAAACGACCCGAGGGGAAGTCGCCACAGCGGGTAGATTGAACAATGGCCTGGGATCAGGCGCGCGCCACATCCGGCTGCCAACGTCCCAAGGTCGGAATTCCTTGCCTGAGGGTGGGTCGTAGCGGTAGACGCAGGCAATCAGCGCACCTTGAATGGACAGGTAATCCCACTTCGCGGTGTACGGCCCAAGTTCGTCTGTGGTGGCGCTGCGCGCTTCACGCTGTATTGGTCGCGTGACAGGTGGCGCAAAGCCGAGCCACTGGCTGATTTCCTGAAGCACCTGCACAAAATCATGCCGCACCGATAGACCGCGTGACATGGCCCATATGTCGATCAGATCACCGCCATCGTCGTTGGAAAAGTCCTTCCACAAGCCGCGGCGCGCGCCCTCGAGTTCCACCACCAGGCTTTTGCCCGGTGTGCCGTCAATATCGCCGACATAGAATTTATTGCCCTTGATCTGACCGGCTGGAAAGAGGTAATGCAATACCGCTTCCAATCGATCCAACAGGCCAGAACGTAAAGCCTGAATATCCTCCCCCAAATCGGCACGCTGCTGTGGCGCATCGTTGAAATCCATCCAATCGAGGGTTTCCACCGTCATGCAACGCTCCAGCACCGGTCTTGCCAGGAGCAGAATTTGCATTCCTGGTGGGTTGGTGTCGTGGTGTGGCGCGGCAACTGCTCACCAGCCTCAGTGGCGGAAATCACCTTGACTGCACGGTCTGACATGCGCTGCGCCAATCCACCATCGAAAGGCAACAACTCAAACCAGATTTCCTGGGTGTTTTTGTTGATTGCAGTAAACAGTGCCGGGTTATCAGAAACGCCTGGCACGCTGGCCTCCATGTAGGCCTGATACACCGCCACTTGTGCCGCATACACTGGCTTTGACTTGGCAACCCCCTGTTTGACCGTGTCACGCCAAGACTTGTCATTCATGGTCTTGCACTCCCAGATTGCCGGGTAGGACAAGTCCAATTCGGCCGGGCCATCATTCAGAATGCCATCCACATGGCCTGCGATGCGGCCACCGGCTACAGAAAATCCGAACTGACCCCCTTGAGCGTTGTGTGTGTACAGATCAAATCCAGCCAAACGCAACCAGCGCACAACCATGTCTTCGAGCTTGTGACCAACTTCAAACACGCGCAACAGGCGACCAGAAAAGTCACGGCCAATGTCAACTGGCGTATGGGTGTACTCGTATTGCAATGCGCGCTCACAGTTGACCCCAAGCCGAGAGGCACCCAAGTAGTTGCGCGGTATTTCCTTGTCCCGTGCTTTGATCAATGCGGCGTCGACCAGCGCGCTGATCTGCTCGTCCAACTTGGGTCGGTGGTTAAAGTCCAGCATCAAGCAACCCTCCCGGTGGATGGCAATTGCTGCTGACGCGCCAGGCGCTGCTCCAGAAATGCACGGTCTCTGGCAGCCATACGTTCGTGCTCGGCCAGCATGTGTGCCTGAAACGCCGTGACCACCACCTCAATGAGAGTCAACACTTCCTGACGACTGAAATCGGCCAGTGGGCGCTGCATGCCGATGGATCCGACGTAGTCACCCAATGGCATCAGGCACGAGCTGATAGCCTTGTTTTCCATCTCCGTGGTGTTGATCATGTGTCCCTCTGTCTTGTTCATGATTTGTGAAAAGGCGTTTTGACAGGCCATCGAGCAAAACACCCAGCGGTCGCTATACCGCGCCGGATCACTGCGCTTGAGCCTTGGGTTAAACCACCCCAGGCCTTTTGCTTGACGGGAACAAACAGCGCAGGTCACGCTGCCATCCTTCCACTGTCGTTGGCCGCCATCACCAGGCGATGAATCTGCGATTTATTGAACTGGAAGGACAGCAGTGCCGAGGCCTGGTAGCGGGTCATGCCGAAGTCCGCCCGCATTGCCTGTGGCAGGTACTGGAGCTGCTTTTGTGTTGGTGGCTCGTTGAGCCAGCGACGTGTCTTGTGGGCCGAATCGGCGCTCTCGTTGCCATTGAGCCAATCGTCTGCCTTGGCCATGCACACCGTGCGCTCGCCAATTGCCAGCAGGTGCGGTTGTAAGTCTTTGCCTCCGCCAACCGCGTACCAACGACCGTTCAGGAAAAAGATACCGCCCCACGCATTGAAACCGGTGGCCATGAGCGCATCGTCACAGCCAAAAAGATCACACCATCTGAAGTTGGAGCGTTTGAGCAGATCAATCTCGCTCATGATGAAATCCGCCAGGACACCTCCGTCTTTTTGTTGACGATCCCAGATATGGCCGCACAACGGGCACTCCATACAGGCCATGGGGACAATCGCACCACAGTCAGGGCAATCTTTGGTGGGCGCTTCACCATCATGAAGATGACCGTCGAGATTGACCTCCTGCTCCAACGATCCATGCATCAGACTGGCCGTGCCAAAGTCCAGCACGATGCAGTCCGACTTAACAAGGCCCGGGAATTCCTCTGGATCAATGGTGCGCAGCCCACGACCAACCATCTGAATGAAGGTTGATTTGTAGGAACTGGGGCGCAGCAAAATCACGCAGCTCGTTGGCGTGTAGTCATAGCCCTCAGTCAGCACAGCAACATTGACAACCACCTGGGCGCTTCCGCTCTCAAACGCAGCCAAGCGTGCCTTGCGTTCCCCTCCTGACAATTCGCCGTGAACCAGCACCGCATTCACGTCGGCCGCTTCGAAAGCTTCGCAGACGTGCTGCGCGTGTGCCACGGTTGAACAGAAGATAATGGTTTTGCGATTCGCCGCCTTTTCTTTCCAATGCTTGATGACCGCATCCGAAATCAGGCGTTTGTCAAGAATCGATGCAACCTCATCCATGTCGAAGTCCATGGCTGTTTTGCGGACGTTTTTGAGAGCATCCTGGACACCGACATCAATGACAAAGGTGCGCGGCGAGACAAGGTGACCGGCTGCAATCATCTCGCCCAGGCTAATCTGATCAGCCACGTTCGAGAAGATTTCACGCAAAGCCTTTCCATCGCCCCGGTTCGGGGTAGCGGTCAGTCCACAGATGCCTGCCTTTGGATTGCGCGCCAGGACGGCATCAATCACATGTCGATAGCTGTCGGACGAAGCGTGGTGAGCCTCGTCAATGACAAGCAAATCCAAGGTCGGCATCTGATCAAGATGCGATTGGCGAGACAAAGTCTGAACCATCGCAAAAGTCGCCTGACCGCGCCAGGATTTCTCGTTCGCATCGAACACCGAGGTGGTCATGCCCGGATTGACCCTTTCGAACTTGGTGCGGTTTTGGCCGGTCAGCTCAGTGCGATGCGCCAAGATGCAGGCCTTGGCATCGGTCTCGACCAACACTCGGCCGGTGACAGCCGAGAGCATGATGGTCTTGCCGGATCCGGTCGGTGCCACAGCCAGCGTGTTGCCATGCTCATCGAGCGCGACCACAGTGCGATCCACCAACAATGATTGACGTGGTCGAAGCATCATGGTGGTAACTCCTTACTGTGCCCAGCTCGGGCGACCCGAAACGGGTGCACGGCCAGAGGCTTGGGCATAGTCATTGGGTGTGCTGCTTGGGGCGGCTGGCAACGCAGATGTCGTCGAACCTGCCAAGCTCGGAGTGCCCATCAACGCTGCGTATTCTTTGTGGTCAGGCGTAACCGCCGACTTGATCACGCTCTTGTCTTGGCCGTTTTGGTCTTTTTCCCAATCAACCTTGCCCAGGAATTCAATGCCATCCAAGTCCACAAAACCATTGATACGCCGGGCGTTTTGTGCGGCAGCACTGTTGTCACCCGGGTGAATACCGCGTGCTGAATTGAGGATGGCCTTGATAAAGGTGCGCCCCATAGCGGCCCATTCCGGTCCTTTCGGGCTGTGAAGGCCGATCAAAGACCACATCTTTCGGCGTGCATATTCGCCTTCCATGACGACAAATTCGCAGTTCAGGTAAACCGAACCTGTGCTGGCATTGCGCGTGGCATAGCCACCTGTCCAACCCTGTGAGGGATCATCAAAGCCACCCGGGCGGACAGTCATGTGCACACGCACATTTCTGCCCTTGGGGATGGGATCGAAGGAAGATTGCTCGGCGGCTGAGTTGAAATCGAAATAAGTCATGATCAAGACTCCTGAACAGGTTGGGTTAGAGATGTGGTTGCGGTGGCAGCCGGGATGTCGCTTGGACTGGTGCCGGGTGTGGGTCGTGTGAAATTCAGCCGTTCCGCTGCCGGTTTGGCTGGGCCTGAAATTTTTTGCATCAGGCGACCCAGATGGGGTTCTTCGATCAGGTCGAGTCGGCCGGAGCGATCTTTGGCTGGGTAACCCCAGGCGTTGAGCGTTTGGCAGACAAAGGCGCGGTAGCTCTGGCCATCGTCTGACTTGATGTCGGCCAGCGTGACGACGATGTCTACAATCCCAGGCAGCTCCAGCCCAGTTTTTGATCCATCAATTTGCAACGAAAAAACGCGCCGATTGAAGTCATCAAGTTTCTCGTCTAGGATGCCAACGAACCACACGTTTTTGTGGCGTGTGTGCTGCAAGTGGGTCAGCCAAGAAATCATTTCCGAGCCAAGCAAGCCATAAGCACCTCTGCTGTCGGGCTTGCCTGTTTTTTCGGAATAGGCTTGGGGCTGGCCTTTGCACCATTGCATGCAAAGTCGGCCTGCCACCGTGATCGAGTCGACAAATATGGTTTCATATTTATCCATGGCCGATGGACTGCCAAAACGCGCGCAGACTGCATCGAAATGTGCCTGGCTGTAAGGCTGGTCATCGCGTAGTGCAGGATTGGGGCCGCCAATAAAGACCGCGATATCTCGGCACTCCTGCCAAGTGCGTGGCCGAACGGCATCACCAGTCCAGCCTTCGACGGCTCGGTCGCCAGCTTCGAGGTCACAAAACAAGGTGGCGATGGGGTTCAAAGTCCAAAGCTGCGAGGTTTTGCCCAATCCACTTTTGCCAACCATCACGCCTTTGATGCCGTGATATTCAGCCAGGCGTTGGTCGGCGGTATAGATTTTGAGACTCATGCTTGTACCCCTTCGACCAAAGCCAGGCGAAAGCTCGGCTTGCCGGTTTTGAGCGTGCGTGCAGCAACGAAAGCTGATTTCAATGTCTCTGGCCAGGCACCAAACTTGGTCTCCGACACGCGGTAGCTGACTTCCACATACTGGGCCGGGTTTTCGCCATTGGCAGCGATGCGGCGGGTGATCTCAGCCAGTTTGGTTTGGTCCCACTCCACCTTCTTTGGCAAGTCGGCAGTGACCTGCACTGGGCCGTCCTCGAAATGCACGATGCCGGTGTCTTTGCCTGCGGCCAAACGCAGTGCGTGCGCACGGCTGGCGAATTTCAGCTCGGTTGCCCGGTCGAGGTGATCGTTGATCGCCCGGGCTTTGGACAGCAGATCAATGGCGTCGCTTTTGAGGTCAAAAAGTGCTTGGCTGCTGCGTTCGGACAGATTCCCGATGGGAATAGCCAGCACATGTTCTTGGAGTAGCATGCTCATGCTGCACCTCCCGCGGTGACCGTGTCTACTGCTGCGCCAAAACGCTCGGAAGTGCTTTTGCGAAGGCTTTCGTTCTCGAAGGACTCGATGTCTTCAGCCCTATAAAGCACACGGCCCTGCAATTTCATGAACACTGGCCCGATGCCCTCGGTTCTCCACCGCTCTAGCGACGCCTCGCTTAAGTCCCAACGATCAGCCAATTGGCGTTGATTGAGGTGTTTGATAGTCACGTTTTTGTCCTTTCAGGTTGTTGCTAAAACGTGAGGGAATCATCGAATTCAGGGGGTGGGCAAAGGGGTGGGCAAGGTAGACAAAATTGGTGGGCAGATTTGGTAAATCGCCACTTCCACTGGAAACAGACGAAAAAAAACCCGGTTGATCGGACCGGGCTGGGTTTTAATTTACTGGCTAGTAGTCAGCTAAGTTTCATCTCAACCCTTGGGCGGAAACGGATCATTGCCGTAGCTGTTTCGTTCACGGATGCGTCCGTTTTCTCCATGAATGAGCACTTCGCTTTTTTGGTTAATCGCAATCCCTCGCGCAGCACGCTCGGCCTCTGCCTGTGTGCTGTGGTGCGATGTGTCGCGCGAATTTCCGGCACCGCGTACTGCCCATTCGTTAGCGCGGGGAACAACGTGTTGGTTTTTGCCTGACATGGTCTGTCCTTTTCAAAAGTGTGGATGGGAAATCTCTATAGGACGCGTTTTGAGCTCGCTTCACCCCCTCTCCAAAGTCAGGAACTCTGGTTTGAGCCAGTAGTTGCCATTGTTGTCATTGCCGACAAAAATCGATTGCACTCGTTTGTGCCGTTTAAAGATGTCCGCAGTCCGGAAAGTTGCCGTAGCGATTTCCAACTTGCTGGCAATATGTCGTTTATGAACCTCGTCGCCATCAGCTTTTTCAAGGATCGTCAAAAAGTCATGCACCTGCGGTGACACAGAAAATTTGATGCCGTTTATCAAAACCGATCGCTGACTGTGCAAGAGGCGAAGCGATGTTTCGTCGGTAGCGACAACAGTTGCCTGGCCGTCGAAATAAGCATCAAGGTTTTCGATGACAAGGTGACCCTTGCGCAGATGCGCGATCGCTTTTAAGGGGACGAACAGCCGACCACTCAGGCTGGAAGACCTCAGTGCCATAAGATCGCTTGTCGTGATGACAACTTCAGTTCCCGGGGCTGCAAGGCGCTCAAGTTCAATGCCAATGGACGCTGGGTCATGTGTGAGTTGGCATCCAAAAAAGAAACTGCGTCGCCTGCGCTTTTGCTCGCGCTCGCCAAGGTGCCAGAGAACGCCACTGAGCAATTCCTTCACAGGGTGGTGTGTTTTCAGTCCCAATGCGACATTGAGCCAATCAGCAACCCTGGTCGGGCTGGCTTGCCACACCCGAGCTCGTTCTTTTGGAAGATCGATCCAGCCACAATCGACACAGTAAGCGCGGTACGGGTTTTCGGCACCCTGCTGCGATTTTTCCGGATCAACTGAAATGCTCATGCAGTCAGGGCACAAGACAGCCGAAGCCACAGTATTGGTCAAGCTCAAAGCTTCGTTGTTACGCAAATGCTGGTAGATCGCCGTCTGACCTGAAACCCAAATTGCATCTGGCAGCAACTGATGCATCGGCTGCTCCAGTAGCGCACATAGCTCGGCCATGGCCGGTGTATTGATTGGCCCCAAGGTCAGAACTCATCGCTATCTGCTGTAACCGGGGCGCTGACTGCCGGTTCAGGGAGTTCTTGCATCACGCCAAGTACCAGCATCAATGTTTCTGCGAGGTGAGCGTCTGCATCGTCCATGTCACACAAATTGCTGATTCCCGTGGGCTTAAGGCCGATGTGCAAGGTTCGCCCCTTCTTTGAGTCACCCACAGGCTCAAAATATAGGCTCACTACGGCACTGATGATGTTGAAGCCGACGCTCATCAGCGTGTGAGTGCGCTGAGAACGGACACAGTCAAGCGCATCCGGCGCAAACTTCTCTGACGGAGGCTTGATTTGGTAGTCGCACAAAGGCAGCGTGGCTGATCGAACCCTGAATTCTGAAAGCCGTACCTTGTCGACCCCATAGTCACGCAGATCCAAGCCGCTGTGTTCATCAGGACTAACACCCTCACGCAAGCGATTCAGCAGGAACATTGGTTGGGGCACTGCCATTGGCTCGATGGGCTTCTTAAATACATGTAGACCGAGCGGTGCGAGGACCTTTTTGCGTGCCTTCTCACCGCCAAGAATCAACAGATCCATCACGCCGCTGTCGGGATAGATGATTACGGTCATCCGCAACGGCGGACGAATGTCACGCCACAGCGTTCGGTCATCTGATCCGAATTCCAGATTGCGCTGAAGGTTGTCTTCCACACGGATGTCGAACTGCGTACCGCCGTCCAGATGGCGTGTCAACACATCGATTTCGCATGCACGAGGGCGGCCCTTGCGTGGTGTGAATGCTTCTGCCAGTGCTTGGCGAAGCGGATCAATGTCAGTTGGCGTGCAATGTAATATCTGTCCGGGCGGCAAATGAATGCGGCGCCAAATGCGCTTACCCACTTCGGCGTCGGCATTGAGGAACGCTTCAGCGATAGAAAAGCGAATCGGCCAGTTGATCATGGCCCACAGCGCCCGTTCGGCATCACTGACGTGGTGCTCGAAATCTTCCAGCATTGCATCCGCCAGCGGCACGGTGTTGCGCAAGGCCTGGATGCCGCGTGAGTTGGCCAACACTTTGACTCGACGAAGCTCCGCATAAATTGCAATTTGCTGGTCGTCAGTCAGTGCCTCAAGCGCGGCCAAGATCGGTTTCTGTAGTTCCTCGTCGGGTTCCTGCCAAGTGGCCCCTTCGGGCAACTCGATGACGCGCGCATTGAAGTAAAACTGCCAACTGCGCGGCGGGATCAGACGGACGAGGTCACGGTAGTTAAAGGCTGCCATAGGTGGTTTTTCTCCTTAAAAATCATGGCCACCATACGCCTCCCTATCTTTGGCGCATTCAGGGCCGACAGTGTTTCAGCCGTCGGTACTCACCATGTACCACCGACCATAAATGTTCGGTTTGCCGAACGATTGGGATTATTTCAGACTTGATTTGGGTTTGTCAAGCAGGTACGTATCTGTTCGGTACAGTGGTATTATTTACAGGCTGTATAGGACAATTTAGGAGCAAAAAATGCCATCGCCACTAGGTGACAAGATTCGCGTACTGCGCAAGCAAAAGAAGCTCAGCCTTGAACAACTCGCCGAACTGACCGAATCCAGCAAGAGCTACATGTGGGAATTGGAGAATAAGGACGACCCTAAGCCATCCGCTGAAAAAGTGGCTCGAATCGCGGCCACGCTAGAGGTCACCACAGAGTTTTTGATGAGCGATTCAGTCTCCCCCCCCGGCGAAGATGTGATCGACGAAGCTTTCTTTCGCAAGTACAAGACCATGAAGGAAGGGACCAAGAAAAAAATTCGAAAGATTCTTGATGGCTGGGAGGAAGAATGACAGAGCCGAAGCAACCCAAGGCAGAGGCGAACCGCATCTCGCACATACTGCGTCTGGTTTTGGGCGACGCACGGTTTCCAGTTAATGTCGACGAAGTCGCATTGGAATACTCCAGGCAGTGCTTTCCAGAGGCACCGGTCGATAAAGTGGACGGCGAAGACCTGGATGGACTTGAGGGAATGCTGGCGGCCAACAAGGCCAAAACAAAGTGGCTGATTCTTTACAACAGCGCCATCAGCTCGGCGGGGCGTAAGCGTTTCACGATTGCACACGAGTTTGGCCACTATATTCTGCATCGTCATCAGCAGAGTAAATTCCAATGCGGTGACGATGACATCGAGACCGGTGATCGCAACAAGAAGGACATCGAAACCGACGCCGATCAGTTTGCGTCAACGTTGCTGATGCCACTTGACGATTTCCGAAAGCAAGTTGATGGGCAGTCAATCAGTTTCGATCTCCTCGGCCACTGTGCCGATCGGTATAGCGTGTCTCTGACTGCTGCGGCGCTGCGATGGATTGAGATCGCAGACAGGCGAGCCATCCTTGTGGCCAGTCGGGACGATCACATGCTGTGGGCAAAATCAAACGAGGCTGCATTCAAGTCTGGCGCGTATTTCGCAACACGCAAACGGACCATCCCCGTCCCGCGCGAGTCATTGGTTTACAGCGATAACTGCTCAGGATCAGCGCAATCTCAGTTGATACAGGCAAAGGTCTGGTTTCCGCGTGAGCCTGCCTATGTTGAACTGACAGAAATGTCGAAGATCGCAGGAAATTACGACTACACGCTATCCCTGCTATTGATGCCTGAAGCCGAGTGGCAGCAGCCTCAGCATGACGACGGTGAGCCCGAGGAAGATACCTTTGACCGCTTCATAAATAACGGCCAATTTCCAGACAGAAAGTAATCGGCCCCAGTCCGGTTTTTCGCATTAGCCCGCATCCACCTGCGTTCGCCCGTAACTCCCTCATGGCATTGGCCGCAGTCCTTCAGGACAATTTTGCTTTTAGCAAGTTGGACAAAAAGGACCGGTAACCAATGCATGAAATCAACCACACACCACCGGAGCGAATGACTCCAGAGCAACGCCGACTTGAGGTCGCGTCGCTGTTAGCCAGAGGGTTGGCGTGCCTTCGGACAGCACATCCCTCCCAGTCCGCAAAAATCGTCAAAAGCAGTGAGGTTTCACTTGCGTTTTCTGGCCACCAGCGCGTTCATTCAGACCCCGTCAACAACAGATATACGGAGTCCTGATGAGACCAAGCAAACCCACACCAGCCACACCACCAACTGTGGCATCGCAGATTTCTCAATTGCCGGAACTGGCGATGGCTGACATCAAGTCGCTTTGGCTGCGACTTTTTCACACCCCGAACCCCACCCACAACCGGCAATTTCTGGAACGCCGGATTGCCTACAAATTGCAAGAAATCGAGTTTCGCAAGGTCGACCCAGGACTTCTTGATCGCAATAAGCGCCGCATCGAAAACTTGATTGAGAACGGCAAGGTCAAGACGCGCGACCCTGACTACCGTCCTGTGGCTGGCACCATGCTCACCCGCGAGTACCAGGGCAAGGAATATCGCGTCATTGCCAGCGCCGATGGCAATTACAACTTTGACGGGCGGACGTTCCAAAGCCTGTCCCAGATCGCGCGGGAAATTACCGGTACGCGGTGGTCGGGGCCAGTATTCTTTGGTCTCAAAGCGCGTACTGAGAAAAAGGCAGCGACTAGGAAGGGAGGTCGGTCATGAGCGACGTGCTGAAACGGCGCATGCGCTGCGCCGTCTACACCCGTAAGTCCAGTGAAGAAGGGTTGGATCAGGAATACAACTCGATTGATGCGCAACGTGACTCAGGCCATGCCTATATTGCCAGCCAGCGCGCCGAAGGCTGGATTCCGGTCGCCGACGACTATGACGACCCGGCCTTCTCCGGCGGAAACATGGAGCGCCCCGGACTCAAGCGCCTGATGGCCGACATTGAGGCAGGCAAGATTGACGTGGTTGTGATCTACAAGATTGACCGACTGACGCGCAGCCTGGCCGACTTTTCCAAGATGGTCGAGGTGTTTGAGCGCCAGGGTGTGTCCTTTGTATCCGTAACGCAGCAATTCAACACCACAACCTCCATGGGGCGACTCATGCTCAATGTGCTGCTCTCGTTTGCACAGTTTGAACGCGAAGTTACCGGGGAGCGGATCCGGGACAAGATCGCCGCCAGCAAGCGCAAAGGCATGTGGATGGGCGGTGTGCCACCTCTTGGCTACGACGTAGAAAATCGGCGCTTGGTCCCCAATCCACAGGAGGCCAAGTTGATCCGCCATATCTTCACCCGGTTCGTTGAACTAGGCTCCAGCACCAAACTGGTGAAAGAACTGAAACTCGACGGCGTGACCTCAAAGGCGTGGACCACCCAGGACGGCAAGGTTCGTGAGGGCAAGCCCATTGACAAGGGCCTGGTGTACAAACTTCTGGGCAACCGAACCTACCTGGGCGAACTTCGCCACAAAGAGCAGTGGTACCAGGCCGAACACCTTCCGATCGTCGATCAGACTGTTTGGGACAGCGTGCACGCCATCTTGGCCACCAATGGCCGCTCTCGCGCCAATGCCACACGAGCGACAACTCCATTCCTGCTCAAAGGTATCGTTTTTGGCCATGACGGTCGGGCATTGACACCTTGGCACAGCACCAAGAAGACCACCGGAAAGCGGTATCGCTATTACTTGCCCATGCGCGACATCAAAGAGCATGCTGGTGCGTCCGGATTGCCTCGTATGCCAGCGGCTGAGTTGGAATCGGCTGTGCTCGACCAACTGCGCAACATTCTGCGTGCACCAAATTTGCTCGACGACCTGGTGCCGCAAGCTATGAAACTGGATCCAACATTGGATGAAGCCAAAGTCACCGTGGCCATGACGCGTTTGGACCTGATCTGGGATCAGCTTTTCCCGGCAGAGCAGACTCGAATCGTGAAGTTGCTGATCGAGAAGGTGATTGTGTCGCCGAGCGACCTTGAGGTCAGGTTGCGGGCGAATGGCATTGAACAGCTGGTCCAGGAGTTACAGGCGGATCGTGCGAGCACGAAGCGTGACGAGGCAATTGCATGAATGAGGTGCGCATCCACAAAACAGGGGAGCCAGAAATCATCCAGTCGAGCGACGGAAGGTTGACTCTGTCGGTCCCCATTCAGTTCAAACGGCGAGCTGGACGCAAGCAGGTGACGCTGCCTAACGGCGAACCCGGTCTACCCCGACCTTGGGACACGGCGGCGACTTCGTTGCAACTGGCCCTGGCCAGGGGCCACAAGTGGCTGGCGATGCTGGAGTCTGGTGAGGTCAGTACCATGACCGAAATTGCCAAGCGGGAGGGAATCGACAACAGCTACGTCAGTCGGATGGTCAACCTGACTACGCTGGCGCCGGACATCATTGATGCCATCTTGCGTGACGAACTGCCAGACAAACTCACACTGTTCGACATTGCAGTCGATCCACCTGCCTTATGGGAAGAGCAGAGAAAGCGGATGTGCATCGCAGTCGTTGGCAGCTCGGGCGATATCAAACCTTAATGGTGCCGAAATGAACAAACTGGTCGGCACATTGCTCAAAAGCCGCCAGCAATTGCCTGGCTTCTGGTGAGCTCATGAAATCGTGAGCACCCGGGTCGCCAACGATATAGATCAAAAGATGGCCGTGTTGAGCGCCACCGTTGCAGTAGAACAAGTATCTGTCGCTGGTCTTTCTCGCGGGTGGTCTTCTGCGCCAGGCCCGATTCCAATTCGCGAGTTGCTCGGCATCATGCAGGGGAATCATGTGCACGTGGCGCAAAACCGACGTGTTTAAACCCAAAGCGTCTTTGCCAAAAAAATAGCTGCTGTATTCATCACCAGCCTTCCATGCTGAGAAGCGGGTGATGAGAACGTTGGGGTCAAGGCCCGCGGAGATCAGTTGATCTTCTAAGGCCTGCGTGATCCGAACCCGCACAGATATGGCGGCTCAAGCTTTATCGGCTGCGCCCAGAAACAGCTTCTTGGCAAACGCAACTGAAAAACGATCACTGGTTGATACCGCTTTAAAAAAAGACTTGTCATCTTTAGACAGCGAGGGGACTTCGCGCAGAGTCAGAACGAATCTTCCCATTGAGCGTTTTGCCTTGGGTTTAGCCTTCACATTAGCAGTGATCAAAGTTTGATTCATCGTCATGTCCTTAGTTGGAGGTTAACACACAGGCCGGTTTTCATCAATGTCAATGACTGACAAACACGTGGTTTTGGTGATGTTTTGTTTCCTTTGCCTACCAATGCCGGAAATCAACTGCTTGATTAGTCCGCACGTAACCCATTGATTTTTATTGGAGTGCAGAGTGTCTCTTGCGGACTTCGGGTCCTCTGGAGTGCTCTCCGCTGCGGAGACTATCGGCCCACAGAGAGCAAAAATAGCGAATTTCTGGACACCCGGAAAAACTGTGAAGTCCGCAAGAACCATCGGGAACCCCAATGAACACGCGGGGATAGGCGAAAAAAATCCAACCGTATGACGAGTTGGATTTGATATTTGGTGGAGCTGGCGGGATTTGAACCCGCGTCCGTAAACCATCTTCGAGCAGTTCTACATGTGTAGCCGTCTGTTTTGAGTCTCGCCCTTTGCATCGCGCAGTGGCACGCTATGCAAAGCGCC
>Ga0172367_10004296_pt1 | contig 17841 bp, 13 predicted proteins | sample Lak10m_FD_114542 | JGI IMG/M metagenome (GOLD analysis project Ga0172367, IMG submission 114542) | Freshwater microbial communities from Kabuno Bay, South-Kivu, Congo - kab_022012_10m | ecosystem: Environmental > Aquatic > Freshwater > Lake | place: Democratic Republic of the Congo: South-Kivu...
ATCTTTCCATTCTTTTAAAAATTGATCAATAATTCGCTTCATAATACTCCTTGGCTATTTTTTACGCATCATTTTGATCTTTTTTGGTTAAAATCGACGGTAGTTTTAAAGAGTCTATGGTTAAAATGTACGCATGCGGCTCTAAAAAGTCAATTTTAGCGTATAAAGGCAAGAAATAAGTGAGAAATTCAAAGACTATTGCAATGCAAAAATTGTAAAAACACGACAAAAAACAAGCAGAAAACTCTAGCCAGCTATTGCCGCTTGCACAATTGTTACCTGCTTTTCGAATTATGTCTCTCTAGAAGCTTTTTACCTGCTTCAAGAATTTTTGGATCAAACCCATCTTCTTGTGCCAGCTCAAATGAGATATTTTGTTTGTTAATCCCAGGCTTAATTTTATAGGTCCATGTAAGTTTTCCATCTGCACCTGGCGTAGCCTCTTCAACACGAAAGTTGGCAACTGAGCCTTGCGTATCCTGTTCGATTTCAACAAGCGTTTCAAAATGTGTCGCAGCGGCAAAAAGCGTATTTTTTAGTGAGCCATCAATATATATAAGGGTTCCATAAAAAAGCGCAGCCCCATATGATGCACCAGTAGTATTAAACATCTCGTCAGAAATAAGAAGCGCTTTTTCATGAGTGTCGAGCCTTGCAGCCGTTGAGGTAACACATTTGATACGATTTTTATCTGCCTGATAAAGCGATTCTTTTCCCGTTGTATCGGTAATGTTGAGCGTGGTAAATGTTTTGACAAAAGGTGTAAATACTATTTTGCCATTGGCAATGGTAAGCGTTTGCGCAAGCAGCACTGCAAAAGCAATCGATTTAAGCGCGGTTGATTTTCCACCTTGGTTTGGTCCAGTTATGAGAATATTTCGATATGCTGTTTTTGTACCAAGTTCAAGGGAGTTCGTAACAATAGTGTCTTTATCGGTAATGAATGGATTCCAAAAATCATTAAGTAGTAGATGAGGCATTAGTTGTTGCTCATAGTCAGCAAAGAAGTAACGAGCATTCAAATCATTTGCATGCTTTTTGTATAACGTTGCAACACTCATAAGAGCATCAAGCTTCCCTATTTCGAGATATGGTTGTACAAATTCATATTTAAGTGTGCTCAAAAATTTAAAAGCAGCCATCATTTTACCCTTAAATGTTTTCCAGTCTGCTATTTCTTTAAAATTTTCATCATCAAGAAGAACAAGCAATTCTTTAAGTTCACTATGTGACTCATGTGCCTCTTTTTCAATGTCTTTACAAGGGACAAGTGTTGTTAATTCAGGATGTTGTGCTACTATTTTTTTTAACTCTTTTAAAGCTGTGGCCATTTTTGCCAGCAATCCTACAGTCTCGTGAAGCATATTTTCAGTTTTCAGTTTATCAATAGTCGTTTTATAGGTTTCTTGTAGCAATAGAGGCGTTACGAACAAAAAAGATCCAAAAATCCCCCCCCACATTGCCGCGTTATGATAATCATGTTTTTTGATTTCTTCATAAGCAAAATAGCCAAAGGCTGCGTCAAGAGCCAAGAGCGTTACTGGCAATATAACGATATCACTAAAATAATTTTGAAATCGAATATATTCTAAAAGTGATGCGTTTTTGTTAAATTTATCACAAGCATTTGCATTAATTTTTTTCATCCAAGGAAGAGTATCAACCATACGAATCATGCTTATAAACGGAAAAGCTGTAATAAATGAAATTACAGGTAAATCAAAAACACTTTTCAAATAAAAACGATCGGTGATGTTTGAAATGAGTTTGAAATGCAATTCATTAAGCATGATAAAAAGAATTTGTTCAGCATTTTTTATGGTCATTAATCTTTCTTGAATTGATGCATACACCCGTTCATTTTCAACAAGGCTTTTTATGCCATTTTGGCGCGCCATAAGAGATTGAACATCAATAAGTGGATTATACAACATATCGAGCAACGAAGCACGACCAGCAATAGTTTGCGTATGGTCAATAAAATTAAAAAGACTTATTTCAGGGGTCTCCTCTTTTCCACAAAAAACATTGAGGTCTCTATAGGTTGTATCATCAAAAACCACTTTTGAATCTTCATGAAGATTCGTTGCTGATGATTCTTGGTAGGCAAAATGAGAAAACACCTGTTTGATATAGTCTGTTGCATCCGGAGTTAAAGCACTTTCGAGTTCCTCTGATTCTCTTTTTGGACGAGCTTTTTCCAAATTTTGTGTTTGTTGATTTGTCTGATTACGTGCAGCACTAAGTTGATTAAGTACTTTTTGCTTCTCAGCTTTATCGACAAATGACGGCAAATAAAGAGTACTTACTTTATCCCACGAATTGGGAACATGCTCTTTTTGAAGAACATCTTGTTGCAAGGAATTTGTTGATACAGGTTGTTCTTGTTGAGCACAAAATAATAGAGAAAAAGAGAAAAGAAAAAATGCAAAAAAAGGTGATAGTTTTTTAACGACCACAGCGACTCCTCAAAATAGTTTATAAAATCTTATAATTAAAACCCAGCCAATGCCAACGGTAGCATAATTAGCCTATTAATCAAGAAATGCAATTTTGAGGTTATTCTGTGCATTTTACCACAAGAACAAATAATGTCTTTTGGTCTATAATGATAGGCTGCTACCAAACATTTTTACGTTTTTTGTTCCCACGCATCTTCCCACAATGAATGTATGGGCATCATATAAAGATCTTTGCTAAAGGGAAGCATTAAAGACCCTGCATAAAGAACAATTCCCATAATAAATTTATCTTTAACTTTTTCTTGCAAATATTTAAGCCCTTTAAAATCATCACTCCCAACGTTTTCGCTACTCTTTACCTCTATGCAAACAATATTTCCCGATCGATCCTCAAGTACAATATCAACTTCCATGCCAACAGTTGTCCTGCAATGATATATGTTTGGCATGATGGTGCTCCATGTTGCCTGTTTTTTTAATTCACCAACAACAAAATTTTCAACTATTTTACCCATATGCGTGCTGTTATCCAATGCCCTTTGTATATTAGTATCAAGAAGATATGCCAAAAGGCCCGAATCAACGAGGTACATCTTAGGCGATTTGATAAACTTTTGCGTTATATTGGTACTCCATGGAAGCTGGAGATTTATTAGAAAAATTGTTTCAAGAAGTGCTAAATACCTATGAACAGTTTTTGTCTCTAATTTTATTTCACGAGCAACTTCAGCAATATTAAGAAGATTTGATGCGCGAGAAGATAAGATTTTTAAAAGATTAGGCAGTTCTGTTAATTTTTCTATTTGAGCAAGATCCCGTATATCTCTTTGAAGTATTAAATTCAAATAGTTTCGCATCCAAGCATCACGATCTTCAGTATTAAGTGAATATACAGATGGGTACCCACCAGCTATTATTTTTTTATACAATTCTTCTTTTGAAAGTGAAATGTTTGGTGTTTTGCAAACATATTTGTTAAAAGCAGCATCAATAAAAGATTCTTTTTTCCCATTAATTTCTCCTTGGGATAGCGGCATAAGGTCGATAACCTCCATACGTCCAGCAAGAGAATCTCCCAGGCGTGGGATAAGTAATGGATTTGCAGATCCTGTAAGTAGATATCTTCCTGGCTCTTGATTTTGGTCTACGTCCTGTTTGATCGCCAGAAAAAGCTCCGGCAGTCGTTGAACTTCGTCGAAAATGACCGGTTTTTTGATATTAGAGATAAACCCGGAGATGTTTCCTTTAGCGGTTAAATACGTTAATTCGTCATCAAACGTAATGTATGTATAGTTTTTATCCTTTACAAGCTCTTTAACAAGCGTTGTTTTCCCAACCTGACGAGCACCGTTAAGCAAAATGACACGGCTTCGAGCAAGGGCTTTTTCTAGAATTGATTTTATATGGCGTTTAAACATATAAATGCCTCCTTTGTGAAAAACTGACAACAACTGTCATAAATCATGACAGATAAAGTCGTTTTTTGCAACAAAGGGTCTTAATTCCAATAAAACCCCATAAATTGAAGTAAAACGGCAAAGCCCTCCTCTTATTTCAATTTTCTCTATAATTTTGCATTCAACTCAAAAATTCTCACAAATCTTCACTTTTTGACACTTTTAATATGCTTTGCCTTGTTTTTATACAAAAAAATCAAAACACAGAACTTATCGATCTTTTTGAAAAATTTCTCGCATTGTATTTTGATGATATCGCATCCTTAATCCATGTGCTCGATTTCTGAGAATAATTTTTGCATGCCCAGCAAGCATGTGGGGACCAGCGATAGGCCAAACACTATTTGTTTTAATGTGATCTATTACTCCCCTTTTCACTTCTTTTTCGACGGCACTTTAATAACCTTACCATCAACCGTAAAAACCCCATTGCCGCAATGATGAAGAGTACGTTGTCTTTTTTTTGATGGCGTAACCCATGCCTTGAGAACCTCTACAATAAAAATATTGTACTTCTCTGCCATTTTCATATCAACAACTTTGCACTCTAAGTTCGCATAACACTCCCCAATCATAGGCGCCTTTACATGAGATGCAGACTCTTGCGAGAGCTCAAATTTTTTAAATTTATCAACTTTTGATCCGGTAGTATTTCCAACACCAACGACTTTTGTAGCAAGCTCTTACGCGGGAATATTGATTACACATTCTTTAGTTTCTTTTAAAATATCGAATGTATAGTTTTTATTACTACACACAATGCCAACAAGAGGTGGTTCGAAATCGATCATCATATGCCAAGACATAGTCATGATATTTGGCTTGCCTTTATAGATAGTCGAAACCATGACAACAGGCCCTGGTTCAAGTAATTGATACGCTTTTGATAAGGGAAAAGATTTTTTTACCACGAGATAACTCCTTAAAAACTTTTAGAAGCCCAATATTTTAGTAATCTCATGGGAAAACTGGTACAATGCAGCCAAAACATATGTAGTAAAATTTCCAATTAAAATAGGCATCAAAAGTTCTTTCTTTTGATATTTAAACCAAATTTTTAATGCAAAAAATTCTACAAAACAACTTCCTGTAAACATTATAATATACGATGCTATAATATTAACGGGATTAAATGCAGAACCCAAAATAAAATCAAAAACGAGATGCCACCCCAGCATGGCCATAGGCATTATAGCAACGCCAACTATTGTTGAAGCTGTATTACCAATAAGAGACAAAATCATGGCACTTTTATAGGGAATATCTTTTATACATATTTTAAAAAAAAGCCCTTCAATAACAATAGAAACAATAATTAAAAACCAAGAAGACAATATTGACTGACTAATGAATAATGCTGGCCATATTATATTGGCAGAAAGCGATGTGGTACAAAAAATTGCTGCTACAATCCCCAGTAACAATGCTAATGAAAAATACTTTCTCACGAAAAATCTCCCTTAAAAAAAATAAAAAATTTATTGTTAATATATCAGTGTGTCATTTTTAGTTTTTTAAAATCAATGATTTTAAAAAATTTTATGATAAACACACACAATTCTTGTTGAAATTTAAAATTACATCTTTATGATAATTACAAAATTTTATATGCATTTAGTTGCTATGTGTAAAGTAAATATCAAGACATTAATTTTAAAAACAGAAAATCGAGACTCATGAAAAAAATAATATTAGTTCTGAATATCACAATCGCAATTTTCAATCCCCAGTTATTTGGCAAATTTTTTTCCATAGGTTCCTGTGGACCAAATGAAACAGAAAATACATATACCCGAGCCCAAACAGTTCGTATTTCACAAAAAGAACCTTTTAAAATTTCCCCAAAAGACTTAGAAAAACAAGCACAACAATATATTGAAAATAATGAAACTAAAAATCTTGATGCCCTTTTAAAAAAGCTTGATGCAAAGACTAAGAAAAATCTTTTATCTAAAAAAATTACTATTTCTTATCCAGAAAAAAAACCATATACGACGGATCTTCTCAATTTTGCTATTATATATAAGAATCTAGAAATAACAAAAATTTTAATAAATCATGGCGCTCCAGTAGATATCTGTGCCGATGATGGATATTCCCCCCTTACACGAGCCGTTGGCAACAATTTATCTCAAATAATAGATTTCCTTGTTAAACACAAAGCAAATATCAATGCCTGCGATGCAAATGGCAATCTACCATTGGAGGTTGCTGTATACAAATCACATCTAAATCTTATTCAAAAGCTTATTAATCTTGGCGCCAAAGTTAATCTTATCGACAATGATGGATTAACACCACTTGCCATGGCAATTAATAAAAATGATGAACCTATGGTAAAGGTTCTTATTGAATATGGAGCTGATGTTAATCTTCCAACAAAAGATGGCTACTCACCCATAAACCGTGCTATAAGAAACAACGTGCCTCATATAATAGAAATTCTCGTTAAGTATGGAGCCAACGTCAATGGTTGCGATGCAAATGACTGGGCACCATTATATCTCGCTATACAATATTCTTATGAAAATATTATTTCCCTACTCATAAAACTTGGCGCCGATATTAATTTTATTGATGATAGCGGTGTAACATTTCTTGCCATGGCTATCAACAGCAATAATGAATCCGCAATAAAAACTCTTATTAAAAATGGAGCTGATGTTAATTTTGCCGGAATTGATGGTTATTCTCCACTCAATCGTGCCGTACAAAAAAATTTGCCTTTCATAATAGATTTTCTTGTTAGTTATGGAGCACAAATTAATGAATACGATGCGAATGGAAATACAGCATTAGTTCTGGCCGCAAGAAACTCACAAGCAAACCTCATTCCACTACTTATAAAACTTGGAGCCGACGTTAATAAGGCAAACAGTCAAAGAACAACACCTCTTCACGCCGCGCTATACAACAATGATGAATCAACAATAAAAACGTTACTTCAATACCACGCTAACATTAATGCTCAAGATGCCACCGGCAATACTCCGTTACATATAGCAATAGAAAAATCATACGATGACATTGTATCATTTTTTATACAGTATGGTGCAGATCCGGACATACCAAATAATAATCACTTTACCCCCGCAGAATTAGCGCCTTTTTATGGAAAAAGCGACATAGTAAAACTTCTTTTTAAAGATCAAAAAAAACTTATTGAAAACATAAGATTTGCAATTACAATAAACGATATAAACGCATTTAAATTGCTCATAAACACATGTAAATCAGACCCCTTTCTAGATAGACAAAATATAATAGATTTGACATTCGATGCACTTGATGTAGGAAATAAAGAAATCATTGATCTCTGTATTGTAAAAAACAAAAACTTCATAAAAAATAGTATCAATGGGATGTTTCCAATACATTACACTATTATACACGGACATCATGAATTGCTACGCCATTTTGTTGATAACCTTCAAGCTGATATTAATCAAACTGATGATTATGGTTTTACCCCGCTTCACTATGCTTGTATGTATGGAAATTATGAGATAGTCGAATATCTCGTGAACAAAAAATGTCTTATTAATATTAAAACAGCAGAAGACCTTTCATGTTATAAAAAAGGATCAACTCCATGCGATATCGCAATACAGCAGGGAAATACTGATATCGTTGAATTTCTTTTGAAACAACATGCAACAATGAGTTTTAGCTATAAAAAGAATATTAAAAGAGACCAGTCAATGTATCTAGCCATCTTTGTTGATTCAGACTCAGAATGCATTAAAGATAAAAAACACATTGTTTCTGTTAAGCGTGCATTTTCACAAGAAATACATGATATTATTAAACAAAAAACATGTCCCCTTATTATTATAGGCCAACACATGTTACATAATGCCATACAATTATCATGCTCATTGGAAGATTGGCTTATTGTTGACTTTTCGAAAGAAAATATAGATGGCTATATTCTCGTGCCTAAAAAACTTATAGATACTCCCTTACATTCTGATACTAAAAATATACTTGATATAAAAATGCAATATTTAGGCTTTTCATTATCACCAATCAACCATGATTATATAAACGAAGAGCGCATAAAACAAAAAAAATATCCTGAAAAAGATTTTGATGAAAAAGATTTTAGCGCATTAATACCCAAAATACTTGATACATTATTAATGCCTCGCGAAAGATATGTTTATTGGGGAGGCCATGGGAACATTGTTGGCGATGGAACTATAGGTGGAATATCTCGAAATAATGCTAAAACGCTTTTTACCATATTAGCAAAAAAACATACTAATTTTCTGTATGTATCATCATGCTTTTTTAGTGGAAAAAACTACGAAGCAGTCAACGATATTGGGAGTATGATTGTTATATCGGCAGCAACAACAGAAATTTCAGTATCCCTTAGTCGGGGAACACATCCAACAAACTGGAATGGTTTTTTTAATGTTCTTGCTAACTATAAAAATAGAAATGAATCCCTGTCGTCTTTTCAAACACACAATGATTATTTAGCCAACGCCGTTCTTCCCAATCTTATTACTCATTCCCCCAATATCACAAATTTTCCACACATCAAATTTCCCGGAAAACCATTTACATTGCTCTTGGTTAATAATCAAGCAACGCTTCTTGATAAAGATACCATAAATAATTATACCTCTAAAGCTTCCATTGATTTAGACAATCAAAGACTACTTGAAATCACTATACCAAACGTAAAAAACACTATAAAAATTAAGGAAAATATTCCATTTGTTGTTTCAAACACAAACAAAAATGTTTTTGAAAAAATATATATAAATATAAACAACGATAATATGGGAAAGGATCTTATCAATATTTTTGAACAACTTGCGCTCCCAAATCTTTTTCATCACAGTACTCTTGAAAATACGTTTTTAATAAAAGAACTTACTTTTTCAACAAAAATCCTTTTAAGAAAAAAAGACACACATGAAACTGTTATACCAGAAACAGTATACAACATTGCAATAAAACGAGGACCAGGACCAGACTGTTGGATATTTTTTAGTACCAACAAAAATCCAACACCAAAGAATAGCTTTTTTCTTATGCATGATGTAAAAAATAAACAATGGGACTTTGTTACAAATTTATCAGAAAATGATTTTGCAATGTATCAATGTTTGTTAAAGCAATAGTTTATGCAAGGAAACATAAAATTTTATTGAAATTAAAATATACATCACTATAATAATGACGAAATTTTATAAGTTCTAGTTATTAAATGTAAAGCAAAACTAATGATATTAACGTCAAACGAAATAGCAAAAAACATTGATTCTGGAAATATTGTCATTTCTCCTTTTGATTCCAAAAATTTAGGAACAATTTCCTATAAATTTAAGCTTGGAAACAAAATAAGCGCAATCAAGAAAACATTGGATTCAAAGGAAAAACTTGATTTACAGTTTGAAGATATTCCAGAACAGGGGTATATCATTGAACCAGGGTTTTTGTACCTTGCTCAAACATATGAAAAAATGGGCGCACACAATTATGCACAGCAAATTTTCGCCCTTCGCGACGTTGGAAGTTCCGGCATTTTTATTCATATATCAGCCGATCTTGGACATTCAGGTGCAATTACACAATGGACGCTTGAAATCACAACGGGCCACAAAATAAAATTGTATCCTTATCAATTTATCGGACAAATGATTTTTTGGGTACTCGATGGCACAAGACTCTGTTATGATGGCGAATATCAAGATATGCCGCATTCACTACCGTCAAAATATTGGAAGGAATTTGCATGATATACAGTTCAAATCAAATAAAAGGTATAATTGTTGAAGGCTGTGATTGCTCAGGAAAAACAACACTTATTAAAACGCTTAAAGTAGTGCTTTGTGAATTTGGTTGGGATGTCATGGATCTTGGCCATAAAGAAGGGAATCAATTTGATCGCTATATGCATACATACGCACAAGCTGATGGTGTTCTTTTTGATCGCGCACATTTTAGTGAAATAGTGTACGGAGATGCATGGCGACAAGGCAAACATTTCAATTCGTGGGAACGTAATTTTTTAGATCAATTTGCTTTTGAAAAATTTATTGTCATTTTTACCCAAGTGCCAAGCGAAACACTAAAAAAACGATACCAAGAGCGATCTTTTAAGCAAATAATTTCACTTGATGAACTTGAAAAAATACAAACAAAGTTTGCAGAAACATTATCGCATCCAAAAACAATCACTTATGACTCTTCTTGTATAGAAAATCTTACTATTCTTATAAACAATGTCCTTGAAATACTAAAAAATGCCGGCATTAAAAAAAATAACGTAAAACCATAATATTATATTTGGAGCTCTATGATTCTAACGGGAAATCAAATTGATTATGAAGTAAAAACGGGAAATATTACTATTACTCCTTACGATGCAGAACTTTTAAATCCAAACTCATATAACTTCAGATTAGGAAGAAAATTATTAGTTTATAAAACAACTGATGTTATTGATACAAGATTTACGAGCCCTACGACAACAATCATTCTTGATGATAATGGTTTTATTTTAGAACCGGATAAGTTTTATTTAGGACATACCCTTGAAAAAATGGGCAGCCCTATGTACGTCCCACTTCTTGGTGGTCGCTCATCAACAGGACGGCTTGGCCTTTTTGTGCACATAACAGCACCACTTGGAGACATTGGCTACATGGGACAGTGGACACTACAATTCAGGGCAACGGTTCCGGTTAAAATTTATCCAGAACAAAAAATTGGTCAAATGGTTTTTGTTAAGTCATTTGGGAAAATAGAAGAATACACCGGAAAGTACCAAGGGGGTAATGGCCCACAGCCCTATAACCCTAAAGGTCTATTTGGGGGGAAACCTCATGACGTATTACTCTAAAGAGAGTATAAAATGATTCTTCAAGAAAAAAAGTTCGAATTACCTAAAAAACTTTTGCGGTTCATTCTACATTTTGTTAAGCCCCATTCTGGAAAGATTGCTTGCTTATTTTTTGTATCAACAATTTGGGCAATCGATTTATCATTTCGACCATACATGATGAAAGTAATTCTTGATACAGTAACAAGATATTCACCAGAACAGGGCCCACTTGTAAATATTCTTATGTGGCCAGTGCTACTGTATCTCTTGTCTCTTCTGTGCTTAAATTTTGTGTTTCGTTTTTATGATGCTGTGAGGCTATACATGCTCCCATCTATTCAGGCTGATATCATTGGAAAAATGATGCAATATATTGAGTATCATGCCCATGATTTTTTTCAAAAAAATTTCAGCGGAGCCATTGCAAGCCAAGTAAAAGAAATGTCAGAAGGGGTAAAAGAAATAATAAAAATTTTTATAAACAAATTTTTCTCTCATACCCTTGCCATTGGTATCGCCACATTCACAGCGGCTTCAGTGCATCCAATACTTGCAGCAATTATTCTCATCTGGGCAACAATATTCTTATGGGTGACTACAAAAATATCGCGTGGGGCTCGCCAAAAAGCGAAAACGCTATCTAAGGTAAAAAGCATTACCATGGGAAGCATTGTCGACAGTCTGACAAACATATCATCAGTCAGACTATTTGCTCGCAATGAAGATGAGCTTTTACGTCTAAACAATCAACTAGAACATCAAGTTGATTGCGGGAAAAAACTTGAATGGAGCATGCTTAGAATAAGAGCATTTCAAGGCTTTTCGGTCTTTTTTATGATTTCTCTATTATTAACATTTTTAGTATATGCGCGCCAACAAAACCTTGTTTCTGTTGGTGACTTTGCCTTTATCATCTCCATTTCTATTTCAATATCTGAAGCCATTTGGAATATCTCTGATGACTTAGTAACATTTTCAGAACTTGTTGGACGTTGCAATCAAGCACTTAGTTTAATAGAAGAATCACATAAAATTCAGGACTCACCAACCGCAAAACCACTTGTAGTTCCTGAGGGTGCCATAAGCTTTGACTTCGTCTCTTTTTTCTATCGCCCAGAGGCTTCAATTTTTAATAATCTAAGCACTATTATTCATGCAAAACAACGTGTTGGGTTAGTTGGTTTTTCTGGGGCAGGAAAAAGTACTTTTGTTAATTTAATAACAAGAACCTTTGATATTCAATCAGGATCTATTTTAATTGATGGACAAGATATTAAACACGTTACACAAAAATCACTTCGCGAACATATAAGCTTTATTCCGCAAGACACTATTCTTTTTCATCGCACGTTCATGGAAAATATCGCTTATGGTTCTCCAAAGGCTTCTGAAGAAGCTATTATATGGGCTGCAAAAAAAGCATATGCTCATGATTTTATCATTACCACAGAACATGGTTACCAAACAACCGTTGGCGAACGTGGCATTAAAATATCAGGCGGTCAACGCCAGCGCATAGCAATCGCTAGAGCATTTTTAAAAAATGCACCAATTTTAATTTTAGATGAAGCAACATCATCACTTGATTCTGAAACAGAGGCTGGCATACAAGATAGTCTTCAGAAACTGATGCATAATCGAACAACTATTGTTATTGCTCATCGTCTTTCAACGCTTATGGCTATGGATAGAATATTGGTATTTGACGCAGGGTGCATCGTAGAGGATGGAACACATCAAGAACTTATACAGCACGCTGGAATTTATGCAAGATTATGGAATGCGCAAGCAGGGAAAAACAATAACACAAAGAACCAAGTTATTGTAACAGGAGCTCGTTATCCACGAGCCCCCTATCTATAAAATTTTAACGATACGTCTGAACAAATGTCATCCATGACGTGTTTTTTGCAAAAAGCGTCAGCTTATACGATGAATCAATTGATCCATAGCTAGGATAATATATGGAAATCCCTTTTGCCCCTGCATAAACAGGCCCAGCTTCTTCTTGTAAAACAACTTTGGAAATTTGAGCCAAACCAGCCCGTACTACTACATTAAGAGCATTTAATGCAGTTTGGTATGCCTGTGTCGGTTGTGGAGTAGGTTTTGGTTTTGGATTAGGCCTTGGTCTTAGACTGGGTCTTGGTTTTAGATTATTTTTTTCCAATATCAATGACGATTTTGGCGACGCTTTTTTTGTTTGATTTAATATATTTGCATAAAACGAATACAAATCTATATATTCTGGCATTTCAAAAGAGATAGACGCTTTTCTTGCCGCAAGAACCATGCTTTTTGTCTTGGTTTTATCAATTTTGCTACATGCAGCAACAGCTGTAATAAACTGCGTAATATTTTGTTTTATTGAATCAATTGATGTTACATCAATTGCAGACAGAGTAAAATCTGATGTTGGTTGTTGAGTTGTATAAAAATCCTTGTATGACGTTATTATGTTTTGCGCCAATTGTAATGGACTTGTTGTTGCCGGATTAAGTGACAATGGTCGTATAAATTGTGAGTATGGATATCCTTCACCAGGAATAGTTTGTTGAGAACCAACAAATATATCGACTAATCCATTCATTTGGTATGCAACCTCTACCATTGCCATTAAACACGCATCCATTGCTATAAGATCAAGATTTTTCCCAAGCAATTTTTTTATGTTTGTTAATGTACTGGTCAAACCTTGATTTGTTAAACACGTATCCTGAGAATCATCGTACAAAATGCCCCGATCAGCTAACGATGGTAAAAGATATAACCACTTTGACATATCGAATATATTTTTAGTTGAGCCAGGATAAAAGTCTTCTATGCCACTTCCATGATCCCAAAGAACAAGAGCGTAATGATTTGCAGGATAATTAGTAATGGCCCATTGCATAGAATTATATAATTCTGTTGCTGGATTGTACCCCATCTCTGATGATATTGTTCCAGCGTCTATTTTTCCCCCAGGTGTTATTTTATAGCGCCAGGTTTTTTTATCTGCTGGTTTATCCCATTGCACAAGAACGTTGACATCATTTGTTGAAGCAAGACCTGCGGACATATCGTTTATATTATAAGAAGCATATGGGGCAAGGCTATTGTCAGCAGCGATATATACTAAAAATGTCCACGATGCAATGGCCTTCGAATCTGCCCTTTCCCCTATCGCCGTTTGTGGCGCATTCTGAATTTCCTCAGATGCTAATACTTTACCAAAAATGCAAACAGCAAGAAGCATACTCCATAAAAATGTATGTACTCTCACGCCAAACTCCTTTTTGAATATGGTGAGTGATATTTCTTTTGCATGCTCTCAAGATGATTTTTCGTAATAATACTTTTTTTGTTACCCAAAACGCAAGAGTTTAAAAAATCAATACATTTATGATTTCTTAAAATTCTTGTACACAGCAAGAATCTCTTCTATAACACATTCATCTTCCATGGTCGTCAAATCGCCCAATGGCATGCCCTGTACCATTGCCTTCAGGACACGACGTAAGATCTTTCCAGATCTGGTCTTTGGAAGTTTATCGATACAAAAAACATCACTCACCACAACAAAGCGCCCAAGGGCTTCATGAACACGATGAATAATTTCGGATTTGAACGAACTATCGACAGATACGCCATCGCGCAGAACCGCAAAAACAACAATCGTTTGTCCACGAAGACAATCATCAACTCCTATTGCTGCCGTCTCAGCAATTGCTGGATGTGATAGTGTTGCAGTTTCAATTTCAGCAGTGCCAATACGATGGCCAGAAATTTTTATAACTTCATCGGCACGTCCAAGAATCCAAAAACACCCATCAACATCTTTAATGGCACAGTCGCCAGAATCAAACATTCCTTTAAAATGCGACCAATATGATTTTTCATAGCGATCAGGATCTCCCCAAATCCCCATAAGCATTCCCGGCCATGGTTTTTTAATCACCAAAAAGCCTTTGGTCCCTGACGCAACAGAAACACCTTCGCTTGACACAATATCAGCATCAATGCCGGGCATTGGATGCATTACAGAACCAGGTTTAAGCATCTTGGGATCCATGCCTGCATGTGGCGCAATCATAAAACCACCCATTTCTGTCTGCCACCACGTATCAATAATAGGACAACGTTTGCCGCCAATAACATCAAAATACCACTGCCAAACTTGGTGATTGATCGGTTCTCCAACAGAACCAAGAATTTCAAGACTTCGCAAATTATAACGTGCTATATTTCCATCACCATATTTCATAAAAAATCGCAATGCTGTTGGCGCCGTATAAAAAATAGTTACTTTGTAACGCTCAATAATTTGCCACCAAATATCAGCTGATGGAAAGTCATGCGCCCCTTCGTATAAAACTATAGTCGCCCCGTGCATAAGGGGACCGTAGACAACATACGAATGGCCCGTAATCCAGCCAACACCAGCAGTACACCAATAGACTGAATCCTGATTAATATTAAAGGCATATTTGATAGTCGAGTGAACATAGGTCAAATAACCGCCAGTACCATGGACAACCCCTTTTGGTTTGCCTGTTGACCCAGACGTATGAAGAATAAAAAGAGGTTGGCTTGATTCAACCGGTTCTGGAGCACAGAATGAAGGCGCATCAGCAATAAAATCATCAAAATAGACATCTCGTTCTTGAGACATAAAACACTGATCTCCACCATTTTTAACAACAATAACACGTTCTATGTCGTTTTTTGTAGCAAGGGCATGATCAAGAATCTCTTTAAGCTGTATCTTTTTGCCTCGGCGAATACCAACATCAGCAGTAATAACAAATTTTGCTTTTACATCAACAATTCGGTCACGTAGAGCCTCAAAGCCAAATCCGGAAAAAATAACACAATGTATTGCTCCCAAACGAGCAACAGCAAGCATTGCGGCGATTGCCTCAGGAAGAAGCGGCATATAGATAGCAACAACATCACCTTTTTTAATGCCATTTTTCTTCATAGCTGCTGCAAAACGATTCACAAGATCATAAAGATCTTGATACGTTAACTGGCGCTCAGCACCGGTTTCATCATGCCAAAGAATGGCTGTTTTATGACCAAGGCCATTGGCAATATGAACATCAAGGCACACATGAGAGGCATTTAACTCTCCACCAACAAACCAACGAGCATTAGGCTCACGCCAGTCAAGAACCCGCTCCCATGGCTTAAACCATGATAATTTTTCAGCTTCTTTTTGCCAATACAACTCTAAATCTGCACCTAATCTATTCATAAAGTCCAATATATTCTAAAAACAGCATTAAAATAAACGTGCTTCACTATAACAAAACAAAAATACGGTGTAAAACGGTGAAAAAGCCGCAAAAAACAGTAGTTTCCTCACCCTTTGCCCCATATCCCCCATGCAAAATATTTAATACTTGAAATTTTATATATAAAAAGCCTATAATTATGCTAGGAGTAAAAAATATTAATCATGTAACTTTATATCTAAAGGAGAAAAACTATGAAGTTTACAGCGAAATTTTTATCATTATTAACCATCTGTTTTATCGCAAACAATATTACCCATATACATGCAACATTATTAAAGGAAAAACGAAAACAAAGCTATAAACTATGGGATGAACAAAAATTCAATGAATCAAAAAATTTAGATAAAGAGATAGAAGAAGAAACAAAAAAAATTTGCGATCAAACAAAAGAAAAATTTTACACATTACTCAAAGAAGACACAACCTCTGAAGTCGTTTTAATTTGCATTGGAGCATATATATCTCTTGAAGAAAACTATAAAGAAGACAAAGAATATCAAGAATGGAAACTTCAACAACAGCCATATTTTTTCATGCAAGCAGCAAAAAACTATCCAAAAAATAAGTTTACCATAATCGAAATCGATCCCATTTTTATCGAAGAAAGTTATGATATCCAAACAGAGATAAGAAAAAATCTTACCATTATCAAGGTCCCTATGCCTATTTTTGCATCTTATGAAAAATGCGCTTCAACAGGCGAAGATTCGGAAAACGAAAAACAAATTTTTGATAATGATATTGATGCCTTCAAAAAATATATTCAAGGCATTTTCAATCGCAAAGGAGCTGTTATCATCGCTGATCTTGCCCATGCAATTCATAAACCAATCGTAGATGAGTTAAGTAAAATTATGACACTTACAGGAGAACTCTACGCTGAGGATCCAATAGATATTAAAGACATGAAACCCTATATGACGTTTGCTTCAACCGATGCTCGTTTTTACTGTTATGACCTTTTTAATTTAGATGATGAATTAGACGATGAAAATACGGTTGATACCGGAGGGATTGTAAATATTTTGCGCATAATTAAAACCAAAGATGAACAATTCAAAATATTTGATCCACGCTACGCCAACCTTGTCGGCGACGTCGAATGGCACAATAAAAAGTAGTACACAAACAAAATGAAAACAAACTCCCTTTGTGATTTTATTTCTCCTACATCTCGGTTTTATGCTACATTATTTTTTGTAGGAAAATTTATTTAAAGGGAGTTTGGCATGTCTAGCATTTTTAAAACAGTTTTTTTGTTGCCTCTGTTTTTTATTATAGTTACTGGAAAAACAATCTGCACAGCACCCACTTTAAGCGATAAAATGTATTTTTGCGCGGCTGCAGACGAAAAGTACTTTCCCCTTCTTGTTCAACTCATTGGCAGTATCCACAAAGTCAATTTTAATGAACTGGAAGAAATAGCGGTCTATGACCTTGGTTTTACACAATCCCAAAGAGATGCCCTTAATGCCATTGCAAAAGTTACCGTCTATGATATCGAATTGACTCACCCAGATTTACTAAAAATCTTTAGAACAAATGATGAAGGTAAAACAGTGAGGGGCTGGTACGCCTGGAAGCCGGTTGCCATCAAACAAGCTTTAGACAAATTCCCTTATGTTTTATACCTCGATGCTGGTGTCGTCGTACTAAAGCCCCTTAATGATCTTTTCAAATATATTCAAGAACATGGATACGCTCTATTTCAAGATCAGGAATGGTGTATCGCAGGTCAACAAACACGCTTTTTGACCAAACATCACTGTACCAATCACGTTATTTATAAGTTTAAT
>Ga0172367_10004297_pt1 | contig 17840 bp, 15 predicted proteins | sample Lak10m_FD_114542 | JGI IMG/M metagenome (GOLD analysis project Ga0172367, IMG submission 114542) | Freshwater microbial communities from Kabuno Bay, South-Kivu, Congo - kab_022012_10m | ecosystem: Environmental > Aquatic > Freshwater > Lake | place: Democratic Republic of the Congo: South-Kivu...
GGAAACCGTGGTGCCCATCAGCGCCGCCGCGCGTTCAATCATGGCTTTGGCTTCCAGGGTCGTGCGAATATTGATGCGGGCGGGATCGGTGGTGGACATCGGTGAGACTCCTGATCTCATACAGGGGCGCTCATTGTACGTCAAACTGACTTACGGGCCGCGCTCGCTCACATTCGTTCGGAGTTCCGCCTTCAGGCGGTGGGGCCTGGAGTCGGCGCGCACGCCGGACCGCGTAAACGCGGAACTCCGAACGGAGACGGCGCACTGGAACCATTGCAGGGATTCAAGCGAGGGGCAAGGGTGTGACGGCGCGCCATTCGGGGTCGGACCCGGGCGGCTCATCGCGCGGGTCGCGCTCGGAGTCTTCCGTTGGGAGTTCCGCCTTCAGGCGGTTGGGCCTGAAGGCGGCGCGTACGCCGGACCGCGTCAACGCGGAACTCCGAACGGGGACGGCGCAGCGGAACCGTTGCAGGGGTTCCAGCGGGGGCAACGGCGTGGCAGCGCGCCATTTGGGGCCGGGGACGGACCCGGGCGGCTCACCGCGCGGGTCGTGCTCGGAGTCTTCCGTTCGGAGTTCCGCCTTCAGGCGGTGGGGCCTGTGGCCGCCACGCACGCCGGACCGCGTAAACGCGGAACTCCGAACGGGGATGGCGCAGTGGAACCGTTGCAGGGTTTCAAGCGAGGGGCCACGGGGCGGCGGCGCGCTATTCGGGGCCGGGGACTAACCCGGGCGGCTCACCGCGCGGGTCGCGCGCGGAGTCCCCCGTTGGGAGTTCCGCCTTCAGGCGGTGGGGCCAGGGGTCGGCGGGCATGCCGGACCGCGTCAACGCGGAACTCCGAACGGGGACGGCGCACTGGAACCGTTGCAGGGGTTAAAGCGAGGGGCAAGGGTGTGGCGGCGCGCCATTCGGGGCGGGGGTCGGACCCGGGCGGCTCACCGCGCGGGTCGCGCTCGGAGTCTTCCGTTCGGAGTTCCGCCTTCAGGCGGTGGGGCCTGGAGTCGGCGCGCGGGCTGGACCGCGTAAACGCGGAACTCCGAACGGGGATGGCGCACTGGAACCGTTGCAGGGTTTCAAGCGAGGGGCCACGGGCGGCGGCGCGTCGTTCGGGGCCGGGGTCGGACCTGGGCGGCTCACCGCGCGGGTAGCGTTCGGAGTCCCTCGTTTGGAGTTCCGCCTTCAGGCGGTTGGGCCTGGGGTCGGCGCGCACGCCGGACCGCGTAAACGCGGAACTCCGAACGGGGATGGCGCAGTGGAACCGTTGCAGGGTTTCAAGCGAGGGGCCACGGGGCGGCGGCGCGTCGTTCGGGGCCGGGGACGGACCCGGGCGGCTCACCGCGCGGGTCGTGCTCGGAGTCTTCCGTTCGGAGTTCCGCCTTCAGGCGGTGGGGCCTGGAGTCGGCGCGCACGCCGGACCGCGTAAACGCGGAACTCCGAACGGGGACGGCGCACTGGCACCGTTGCAGGGTTTCAAGCGAGTGGCCACGGGGTGGTCGCAATTCGGGGTCGGACCCGGGCGGATCATCGCGCGGGTCGCGCTCGGAGTTCCCCGTTGGGAGTTCCGCCTTCAGGCGGTTGGGCCTGGGGTCGGCGCGCGCGCCTGACCGCGTAAACGCGGAACTCCGAACGGGGACCGCGCACTGGCACCGTTGCAGGGTTTCAAGCGAGTGGCCACGGGGTGGTCGCAATTCGGGGTCGGACCCGGGCGGCTCATCGCGCGGGTTGTGCTCGGAGTCCCCCGTTCGGAGTTCCGCCTTCAGGCGGTGGGGCCTGGAGTCGGCGCGCACGGCGGACCGCGTAAACGCGGAACTCCGAACGGAGATGGCGCACTGGAACCGTTGCAGGGGTTCAAGCGAGCGGCAAGGGTGTGGCGGCGCGCCACTCGGGGTGGTTGTCGAGCTTGGCGAGGTTCGCCGGATCGCTCAGCGCGGCGACCAGGGCGGTCAGCAGCGCGTGGGCTTCCGGGCTCAGCTTCGGTTGGAGGTGGGCCAGAACCGGGTCCATGGTCCAGTCCATGTGGGCGCCCTCGGCTTGCAGGGCGGTCTTCAGACGGCCGAGGAATGGCGCGGGCGAGGCGCCGTCCAGCAGGGCGAAGGCGACCTGGAACCACAGGATACGGCCAACGACGTAAGGCTGGGCTTCGGCGCGTTGGGTCCAGGCTTCCGCCACGTGCGCTTGTGCGGCTGCGAGGTCGTCGGTGAGCAGCGCAATCCGGGCGAGATGCAGGCGCGTGCTGAGGACCTCATAACCGATCTCGAGCAGTTGTTCCAGCAGCGCGCGGGCGCCTTCGTACTGACCGGCCTTGTACCACTTCAAAGCTAGCTCTCGAGCCTGTTCTGGCGTTATTTCCTGCCGTTTGACCTCGGCTGACCCGGCCGGCTCGCCGAAGAAATCAGGGGCAAACTCATGAAGCATGGCGCGTATTTCCAGTTCGCTTCGACCGAGTTGCTGCAACAGCCTGGTGTAATTGTTCGCTGCCGTTTGCAAATTTAGATGAGCCCGACCGTTGGCCCGGCTGATAGCGATCAGGCCCGCCAGCACCTGCCAAAGGAGGGACTCGGCGGCGGTCAGGTCACCCCGGGCACAAAGCAACACTGCCAGGCTGTGGAGGCTTCTGAGCGTATCGGGATGCGCCGGCCCCAGCACCCGTTCCCGGGATTCCAGCACCCACCGGTCGAGACGCTCAGCCGCGGCTAGGTCGCCTTGGGCATTCAGCAACATCGCCAAGTTGCTGATACTGATAAGCGTATCGGGGTGCTCCGGCCCCAGCACACATTCTCGGGCTTTCACTGCCCTCCGTGCGAGGGGCTCGGCGGCGGCGAAGTCGCCTTTAGAATACAGCAAGCCCGCCAGGTTGTTGACAATGGTGACCGTGTGGGGATCCTCCGACCCCCGTACCCGCTCGCTAGATTCCAGGGCCCGCCGGTATAGTGGCTTGGCTGCGGCCAGGTCGCCTTTGGCCTGCAGCAAGGTAGCCAGGTTATTGACGCAGATGAGCGTAAAGCTATGCTCCGGCCCCAGCACCTGCTCGCTGGATTCCAGCGCCCGCCGGGTTAGAGGCTCGGCGGCAGCGAGGTCGCCCTTGGAGTGCAGCAACAGCGCCAGGTTGTTGACGCTGCTCAGCGTAAGGGGATGCTCCAGCCCCAAGACCTGCTCGCTGGATTCCAACGCCCGCCGGCTTAGAGGCTCGGCGGCAGCGTACAATCCGGCGCGATCTAGAAAGTACCCCACCTGATGAGCCACGGAACCGTAACGCGGGTGGTGGGCGGTGAGACCGGTACTGTGCTCCCAGCGAGTAAAACTCTCGAGATAGTTCTGCCCCATGCTGCGTTCTTGCTGGAGCCAGACCCAGTCCTCCAGAAGTTCGTTCTCGTCGCGGTCCAGGATGAGCAGAAAGCGCTCGATGTCGAGCAGGCAGCGGCTCAGCCGGTCGCGCTGTTCGGCCTTTCTGAGCAGCCACGGCAATTCGTCGCAACTGCGGGCGGTGATGGGCTGGGCTGCGAAGTAGTCGGCCAGTTCGATGCGCGTGTCCTTCTGGGGAACTGGGTCCGGCAGATAGCGTTGTCCAACCGCCTGCCGCAGGTAATCATGGCCGAAGGCGAGAATGCCGTCGCGGTCGATCAGTCCTTCCGCCAGCGCGCAGTGAATCGGCGACCACCAGGCGGCGGGGAGTTGCGGTGCGTTGTCGGGTTTCAGCAGTTCCAGCAACTCGGCTTCGGTCAGGCCACGGCGGGCCGCCCAGAGGCGTGAGAGGGCATCCCGGACCAGGTGCGGCCGGTCGCGTTGGTAGTCCTGTTCGTAGCGTTCGAGGATCTTGCCGAACAGGGCCGGGATGTCCCGGGCCTGCAGGTAATCGTCGATCTGGTCGTCCAGCCGGTCATGGGCGCCGGTCGCGCGCAGATCGTCCAGCAGGGTCTTCAGGTACAGCGGGTTGGCCGCCGCCGGGACTTTGGCGATGCGCTGGGCTCGTTGGTCGGACAGCGCCTGGCTGAAGTGGGCGAGGTAGCCGGCGATCAGCCGGGTACGTTCCTCGGGGGTCAGCGGTTCGACCGTCAGCGCGGGCCAGTTGCGGTCGCTGAGGGCGTCCAGCGTGTCGCCGGGCAGGGTCGAGACGACCAGGCGAATCGTGCCGGGCATCCGGTACGGTAGCCAGATCAGACGCCGGCCTTGTTCCGCGTCTTCGATCTGGTTCAGCGCATCCAGCACGAGCACGGCACGGGTGTTCGTCTGTTGGCAGCGATAGGCCAGCCGGCCCAGGTACTCGGGCAGGGCCTTGACGATCTCGTCGGCCTGGACGGGCAGGCGGTCTTCCTCGGCGTCGAAGGCGGATGCGGTGACGGTCTCATCTTTACACCAGCGGATGATCGCCACCATCAGCCGCCGCAGCAGCGCCAGATGCCCGGCGCTCATTGGCGAGGCGCCGAGGTAATGCTGAAAGACGAAATCCTCTGGATGCGCCTGCCGCCAGCGGTCGACCCAGTTGGCCAGCAGCGCGGATTTACCGCCGCCGGAGTCGCCCAGCACGAGCAGGCCCTGGCCGTCGGCCCCCTGCTCGGCATGGGTATCGAGGGTCTGGTAGTAAGGCGGTCGCCCGACGTAGAAGCGGGTGCGGCGGCTTTTGGCATAGGCTTCATGATCGCGGGCTTCCCGCACCCAGACATCGGGGACCCGGTCGGCCGGGAATTCAGCCTCGATCGCGGCGGTGAGATCGGCCAGGACTCGTTTGGAGAGGGTGTCCGGGTCGCGGTAGTCATCGCCTTCCCTGAGCGGAATGTGCTGGTCCAGGCAGACCGTCCGGATGTGGTCCTTCAGCGCCCGCTGGCGCTGCGCATTCACTTCGTCCTCTGGCTGGTAGTCGGCGCCCTTTTGTTCGGCATAGGCCGGGTCGCGAATGTAGAAGAACGCCCGCCCGGCCATGTCGGGGTCGTTCAGCACCCCGTGCAGGATTTCCAGTTCGGTGACGCTGTGCTTCGCCACCTCGCCCCGCAGCCAAGGCTCCTCGTGCAACAATCCCTCGGGGTAGGCCTCGGGCCCCGGGGTCCAGCCGTAGCGCTCGCCCAGCAGGCCGATGAAATACGGCCGGCAGCGCTTGATCTCGGCCAGGCAGTGGCGCAGGGTTTCCGCGCGCTGGCTCATTTCCTCGGTGATGCCCCAGCGCAGGTCCACCTCGACGAATTCCACCGAGCGGTCCCGGCACAGTTTGCGTAGCACCGGCCAGGTCTGGGCCATCAGGGCGTTGCGGTCCTCCACCATGTCGCGGAAGGTGGAGGAGACGAACACGCGGACCACGCGGTCGCGGTCGGTCTTGTCGGTATCCTGGGCGTGATGCCGGTCGCCCAGCCACCGTTGCTTCAGTTGGGATAGCCAAGTGTTTATCTTGTTCATGCCGATGTCCTCCGTTTTGCTCGGTTGGTGTGAGTGTACGCCTCCAGGGTGATTCGCGGTTACAGGGGTTTCTACCCTCACCCCTAACATCTCTCCCTTCTGGAGAGGGGAATGAAATCAATCAGTTGCAGGTTATGTAGATACCCAAGGGATGAACGCGGAAAAGTCGCTCTTGCTTCGACGTTCAGCACGAACGGCATTTCCGCGTTCCAACCGCCGTTTTTAGGTTCATCCATATCACCCGCGGAAAACCGACCCCGTGCCAGCGTCGATCAGTGTGAGGCCGTAGTCGGCCGAGTCCGGCGCCTGAAGGGCGGCCAGAAAGCCGCCCGTGTCAAGGCAGCTATGGGATAGCGCGCGCCGGGGGGTGGCGGCGATGCTGTGCCCGCAATAGGTGGGCGAGAGCCCCGGCAGGTCCACCGGCATGGGGCGTTGCATCCGCCCGCCCATGAGGATGCGGCTCCAAAGCCAGCGTTGGGCGAGATAGGGGAAATCCGCCGGATGCCGGTCGGTCACATCCAGTCCGCTCCAGCTTTGCGCCAGCGCGTCGAGATCGACATCCCGGGCGACTTCATCGGGTTTGGAGGCATCGTAAAGATCGGCGTGTACCAGATGAAAGCGTTGCTGGCCCGCGCCGACCACCAGCAGGCAGGGCAATCGCCGCACCCGGTCGAGGAGTTCCAATAGCGCGGCGCCGAGACAGGCATTGGCGGCGTCGTACTGTTCGTAAATCCATTCTCCGCCATTGCGCGTAAATTCATGCCGGGCGCCCATCGGCAGGGGGCTGCCATAGTTGAGCGCGCCCCAGGTGAAGTCCAGCAGCATGGCTTCGTGATTGCCGCGCACGGCGTGGAACCAGGGTTCCCGCAGCAGCGCCAGACCGCCCATGGAATCCGGGCCGCGATCCACCAGATCGCCCACCGAAAACAGGCGGTCCACCGTCGGATCGAAGTTGACTGTCGCGAGCAGGCGGTCCAGCAGCGCCCGGCAGCCATGCAAATCGCCCACCACATAGTCCCGGCCCCGGTCATTCGCGGGAAGGTAGCGGATCAGCGGGGCGGGTGGCTGAATCCTGGTCCACTCATTCATCTTCCGAGGTCCCGCCTGGCCGGATCGGTTGAGCCCGTGAGCGGCACGGGTCAGGTATCCGGCCGGTACAGCAGTTCCAGTGCCGCCGCGGGTTCTTCAGGCCAGAGCGCCCCCCAGTCTGTCTGGGTGGCCCGGCCATCGAGACGGGCGCATTGCCAGGGCGTGGGGGCTTTGTCGGGTGTGTCCAGTCGCTGCGTCGCGAAACAGAATTCCACCCCGCCGCATGGGGTAGCACTGGGCCTGGCTCCGGCGTGGATGCGGATGCCGCCCGGGCCTGGACTCAAGCCCAGTTCGAAACCCGCGACTTCCAGCACGGGTAGCGGTTGCTCGACACAGGTGACAGGACACGCCGTCGGCAGGGTCTGTTCAAAGATGGCGACGGCTCGCCGCGAAGTCTGGCTCTGTCCGTTGGCCGTCATGTAGCGTGTCGCGGAGCGCCTTAGCCTGCGGATGGCGTGTCGCGTGGGCGCCGTTTGCCGATACAGCATGGGCACGCGCTGGAAGGCCACGATGCGGTAGGCCCCCGGCGGGAGTCCGGAGAACCGAAGCTGGCCACGTGGGTTGCAGAGCGGCAGCAGGGTGAGGGAGTCCGGCTGGCCCTCGATGGTGAGCCCGATGCGGAGTCGGTTCCAGTCCAGCACGCGATGGCCGTGGAGATAGCAGGTCACCGAGACATGGAAGGGCTCGCGGCTGGCCTCCGGGCTGACGCGAACCGTCACCCGTTCGCTTTCATTAAGGCTGCCTTCCCGCGCATCGAAACGCAGGCTGTTCAGGAGTTGGACGGTTTCGACGACCAGGTCGTCATAGGCGTATGGCAGGGAGCCGGTTTCCGCGGTCATGCGTCGGATTCCTCCGGATTGCCGAACAGTTCGGGGTCCAGACCTTCATCGTCAAATCCGTCCTCCGCCGGTTCATCACAGTTATCATCGTCAAGCATTTCGCCGCGGTGGTGATCTTGCAGGGGGATGAATACCAGGCTGGAAGGGGCGAAGAGCCAGGTGGGCCGCAAGGGCAGGGGGCTGGCGCAGTCCGACCGGTTCGCCAGGCAGTGCGGGCACCAGGCGGGCGGATGCAGGGGTTCATGGCATTGAACACAGTGCTTTCGCGCCTTGAGTATCCGCGCCACCCAGCGCGCCCTTTCCAGCACGCTGGGGGTCGGGTCCAGGAGGGCGGCGCGCTCTTCCATCCCGAGGATCGCCGCGCCGCAATGACAGGCGCCCGTCATCCGCAGGATATCCTCTAGCGAAGGCGGTTCATACAGTTGGCCGCAATCCGCGACCGGACAACGCCAGCGCTCGACGCGGTCGAAGAGCGGCTTTTGCTCATCGACGATGATGAGTTGCGGCTTGACCAGCCGCGGCGTGGCGCTGGTGTAAGGCCAACCGCAATGGATGCAGCGGCGGCCCTGGCCAATCATCTTGCACCGAGGGCGGTTGCATTGAAGGTATTCGACGTTGGCCATGCGCAGGCGGGGCATTAGAAACCCTCCCGCGCCCAGTAGGGGAACAACATGCCCTGTTGGAAACTGTTGACTTGAAGCGTCTTGAGGGGACCCTTGACGGCCGTGCCCAGGAAGTTGGCCAGGCTGCCATGCGGGGCGGCGGGATCCCAGTGGTCCAGTCGGTGTCGTCGCGCGCAGCCGGGGTCGCCGCAGGTGCATTCCCAGATATCCAGGCAGGCGGGTCCCCGCAGACACACGGAGTCACCCGGTGACAGCTTGGCGGTGGTCTCGGTGGTCTCATGTTTCAGGGTGATGCGGGTTTCAAAATCCATGGCGGTCACTCGAATCAAGGCTCCGCTCGGCGCCACCCAGGGTGTGCTATTGCCGGAGCGCGTTAATCGCAGCGGAGCATCACCGGGTATTCGCGCCGTGAAGAGCGCCTTGGCGCCCGGGGGGACCTGTTCCTCGTGTCCAGAGGCCCCCCTGATGAGAACCCCCGCGTCCGTCGTTTCGAATACCAGTGCTTCGCCGGTATCCAGATGTAGGGGGCTGAGCGGCCGGTAGAGGCGAATCAGCAGGGGCAACGCCGCGCCGCAATCCCGCGCCTCTTCGGGGAGCGGCACCCCGCGCGCCAACAGTTGCCGGTGGGCATCCTGAACGAAGCGGTCGATGCGTTCCGTCAGCGCGAGCAGGGCGCCATCCCAACGCCCGTCCCATCCCGTAGCCCCCGCCGGGATCGCGCGCCGCCAGCCGCAACCATGGGCGGTCACCAGTTCCAGGGCGTCCACGGAGGCCTGCGCGGCGAGGGGCAGCAGGTGTGTGGCGAGCGAGTCCCAGACGGCGGGGGATGGCGGGCATCTCGGGCCCAGCCAGGCGGCGGCCAAGGCCAGCTTGAATTCCGCCGTCGTTGGCGCCGTAATGATCGGCTCGGCGGCCAGGTCCGCCTCGGCGAGCTGGAGCAGCGATGCAAAGGCTCTGCGGGGTTCGGGGGTGTTCGGGGCGACAGTCCGCGCGATAGGCTGTAGCCGTGAAAAAAGTTCGGGAGACATCGTGACGTTCAGCTTCATCCTTGCGGGAACGGCCTGGGTGGGTCAGCTCCCTACCGTTAGGAGGAGGCATGAGCAGAGATCGTGGGGATTCATGCGAAATGCCATTCTTTACCACTCAATGAGGATCAGGAACATGTTTGCCAAAACGCTTCATGATTGGGCCTGGGCAATGACCCATTCGGGATTCTATGCTTTTGCCGGCGGCTGGGAAAGACAAGGCCCCAAGTTCCGGCCCGCCGGGGCCGGCCCGCGCGGTGTGTGGTTGGCGATGATGGTGTGGTTGTTGCTGTTCGCATCGGGGCTCCGGTGCGTGGATGCGGCAGTGGAGTACCCGGTGTTCGGACTCAATTTCAGCCCCTATGTCCGGGGTCAGGATCCAAACCGGGGGGTGATTGTCAGCCGAGAGCAAATCCGGCAACGGTTGAGGATCATCGCGCCCCATACCCGCTGGATACGAACTTACGGTACGACCCATGGATTGGCCAAGGCGGGCCATCTGGCGCACCGAAAAGGTCTCAAGGCGGCGGTCGGCGCCTGGCTGGGGCCGGTGGTGGCCGCCAATGAGGCGGAAATCCGCAAACTCATCGCGATGGGGCGGAAAGGGCAGCTCGACATCGCCATTGTCGGCAGTGAAGTCTTGCAGCGTGGGGATCTCACGCCGCGGCAATTGTTGTCCTACATTCATCGGGTGAAAACGGCCTTGCCGAACCTTCCTGTCGCGTATGCGGACATCCATCAACAGTGGCTGGATCACCCCGAGATCATCGCCGCCGTCGATATCGTACTCTTTCACCATTATGGCTATTGGGAGGGGCTGGAGGTCGGGCAGGCGGTGACCGCGCTCCATCAGCGTTATCTCGCCCTTCGTGATATGGCCGCCGGCAAGCCCGTCTGGGTCGGGGAGTCCGGCTGGCCGAGCTGCGGCGAGACGCGCGGCGATGCGGTACCCAGCCTGGCCAATGCCAACGCCTATTTTTTGAACTTTGTCTCCTGGGCCGAGGCCAACGCGGTCAACTATCTGTACTTCGAGGCGTTCGACGAGCGCTGGAAGGCGGACTATGAAGGTCCGCAAGGGGCCTGCTGGGGAGTCTGGGACAATCGGGGGCGGCTCAAGCCGGGCATGCAAGCCGTATTCGAGGGTCAGCGCGTATCCGATCATTGGAGTCAGCCGGCTAAGCCCCGGGTCACATCTCCGGTCATACCTCCAGGCAACCCCACTCTGGAATTCACCTGGGTGCCGCCAATCGGCAGCGAGGCCGACCTGCTGGGGCGCGCGCTGAATGTGAAACCGGCCGATTACCGCGTGGCTGTCTATATCCGCGTCGGGGAGGGCTGGTGGACCAAGCCATACGATTTTAGCCCCTTGACCCCCCTCGGCTCCGATGGGTCATGGAGCTGTGACATTACCACCGGCGGCGACGACCCGCGGGCCACGGCAATCAAGGCGTATCTGGTGCCGGCCGGTTACTCGCCGCCGATCATACTCGGCGATGCCAAGTTGCCCGCGACGCTCGACCAGAACGCGGTGGCTTGGATGGAAGTCAGCCGATAGCTGGGGGGATTACCCCATGCCCGTCTGAGTAGGGCGCCAGGCGCCTGTTCCATCGACTCGGTTCAAAGCCCCGATGATGGCGGGTCGCCAGTGTCTCCTCATCGAGCCAGGCCATGGCCGCTTGGAGTTCCGCCTTCAGGCGGTCCATGCTCGGAGTTACGGCTTCAGCCGGCCACGGGCCGCGTAAACGCGGAACTCCGAACGGGCCGCATAAATGCGGAACTCCGAACTACATCTCCGGGTCGTCCCAGCTTTTGCCGTAATCGCCCAGTGGGTATTCGCGCCAGATGCGCTTCGCTTCGTCTGGGTCCGTCTGTGCCAGATATTCCGGGGCGCTGCTCCACGGCCAGTCCGTCCAGCGCTCGACGTAGCCGTGATGCACCGGGTTGTGATGCACGTAATTCAGCGTGGCCCAGTAGTGGCGGTCGGAACGCATCGCGCGCTCTACGGCGCGGAAGAATACCTTGCGTCCGCGCGAATTTTCCTCGCCGTTCCACGCATGCGAGGTGCGGCCGTGAAATTTTCCAAGCTCGCGTAGCAGGCCGAGGATGTCCGGCGCTTCCACCAGCGCATGGTAATGATTCGGCAGTACGCACCATGCGAAAGTCTGGCTGGCGTGCGCGGCTAACACGGCCAGCCACTCGCACACGAAGCCATCCATTCGCTCAGGGCTGTGGCCGATGTAGGGCTGATGCTCGAAGCAGGCGGCGGTGATATGGAAACGCAAATGTCCGAAGTTCGGACGATGCGGCGGCGAATGCCACGGGTAGCCGCGGGCCTTGCGCCATGCGAGCCACTCGGCCCGCTGAGCGGTCGTGAGCTTGCGCCACAGGTATCTCGGTTCCGACATGATTGGAGTTTACCCTAACCGCCTGAAGGCGGGACTCCGAACGAAAAAAAGCCCGATTTTCCCGTTGGGAGTTCCGGCTTTAGCCGGTGCTTACGCCGGAACACGCTCCCAGCCCGGACCGCCTGAAGGCGGAACTCCGAACGACAAAAGCCCGAGTTCTCCGTTGGGAGTCCCGGCTTTAGCCGGTGCGCAGGCTGGAATTCGCTTCAAGCCCTAACCGCCTGAAGGCGGAACTCCGAACGACAAAAGCCCGAGTTCCCGTTGGGTGTCCCGGCTTTAGCCGGTGCGCAGGCTGGACACGCGTCCAGCCCGCAATCCGCCTTGCCGCCCCAGGTCTTCCTCAATTCGGAAACGACGTTGGTATCGAGGATATACATCAGGAAAAGTCTGCCGGTCAAACGGGGTGGGTCAAAATCAATGTCGGCCACGCCCGGCGGCAGGGACAGCAACTCGGCGATGCTTTGCTGCTGGCCGGTGATCCTGCGGTATTCCTCGATGGACAACAATACATGAGAGGGCCTGCCCCGGTCGGTGATGAACACCGGACCATCCTTCGCGGCCCGTTTCGCTCCGCTGGCGTCCTGGTTGAATTCCCGGCTGGAAAGGGTGGTGATAGGCATGACGAAACCTCCGGTTCGATGTGTATTCATGTTGCTACAAAACGGGTTTCAGCGCTTGGCAGCGGATGCTTGCCTGGTGCGGGCGGGGCATCGGTGACATGGAAGGCGGCCGGTTTTCCTGCAAGCCAACCATGGGAGTCGAATAGCTTGTGCCGATGCAGGAAGCGCATCCATCGAATCACGCGAGCGATGCGCTTCGTGCCTCAGCGGATCCTATAGCCCTATAGGATGTGGTGAGCGGAGCGAACCGCATCAATCGAGTGCCGTAAGTGATGCGCCTCTCCGCCGGTCGAACCATGAAAAACCAAGGCTACAGGATGTGCCGACGTTAGTAGGCGCATCCATCGCAAGTGATGCGCTTCACTTCGTTCAGCGCATCCTATGGCCCTGCAACCCAACCATGGGAGTCGAATAGCTTGTGCCGGCGCAGGAAGCGCGTCCATCGAGTCACGCGAGCGATGCGCTTCGTGCCTCAGCGCATCCTATGGTCCCTGAACTCCGCGCGGGCGTCGTTTCGAGTCCTGCCTTCAGACGGTCCGCGTTTGGAGTGCCGCCATTAGGCGGTTGGGCGCGTGGGTAAGTTGTGAGTTCCGTGTTCAGGCGGCCTCCGCACTCGAATACACCTTCACCCTCGCCGGACCGCGTAAACGCGGAACTCCGAACACGGACGCGGTGTTCGAGTTCGTTGCGGATTTGGCGGACTTTCTCCAAGTCGCGGTGCGAGTGGGCGACGAAAATCCATGCGCCGGAGTCGGGTTGTTGTTTGGCGGTCATAGTTGAATGCCAGTTGTTGCCATCGCCTTGAACTTGGCTTCCACCTCGCTCATTCCTATGGCCACAAGGAATTGGAGGTATTCATCCAGCAGGGAGCGAGGTAACTTCGCTGCGTGACCAGAGTCTCTGCACCTTGTGAACAACTCATTGTAGTTTGCTTCAGCAAGATCCAGATCGTGTCGTGCCAAAAGCGTCCTCGCAAGAACCAGAATGGCCTCAAGTGTGTCTATGTGGTGAAGACCGAATACCATTTCACAATCCGCCATTACGCGCCGGATTATTCGTTCAGCCTCTTCAAGATTGCCTGCTTCCAAATGGGCTATCGCAAGTTTTTTTAACGCCCGTAAAGGTTTTGGGTGACTCCTAGGCTCAAACCACTCCAAAGAACTGGCGCAAAGAGTCAAATAGCGAATGCTCTTCTCAAGACAATTCGCTTCTTCATTTCGTCCACAAGACCGAAGATGCTCGAGTGTGTGCCAGATGACATAGTGCTTTGGTGGCCAACTATAGCCATCGGCCTGAATTTCACGCGTTCCATAATCGGCCAGCATTCGATGCCCCTCCTTGGCACTTACGAAGAACACCCCGCCCTTTGCTTCATCCGCCAACCAGTCAGCGAGTGATTTGTGGTAGGGCTTGATCACTTCGCCGTTCGCCTCTTTGGTGACAGGGAACAGTGAGCCGAGGGTGCGGATGAAGTCGCGGAGTTCTTCGTCCTGCCAGTGGAACAGGCGTTGGAGGATTTCCACGGGCAGCGGTTCGCGGGCGGCGAGGATGGCGCGGAGCGCCGGGCGGATGTCTTTGCGGAACTTTTCCAGGTCGGGGAACTGGCGTTGGAACCATTGGCAGAAGATGCCGCCGAGGCCTTGCGGGAATTGGTCCGGGCAGTCGAGCGAGAGATGGCCGCGCTGCACGTCGTCGCAGAAGCGTTCGACGTAGAGGAACACGCCTTCGCTCTTGTCCAGGATTTGCTCGACGAGGCGGTTGGCGTCCGGGCGGTTCTGGAGTGGCGTCGCCAGTTCGCGCCGCAGGTAGTCGCGGATGTCGGCACGGTTGGCTTCGGACCGGGTGTCGAGCGGGAAAGGATTCAAGGCCTGCAACGGCGTTTTGACATCGAACTCCGGCCGGCTTGTGACGACGAGGCCTAGCCAGTCCGGCAGGCACGGAGCATTGCGTGCGAGCATGTTCACGAGCGGGTTGCGGGAGTTTCCGTTCGGAGTTCCGCCTTCAGGCGGTCCGGACGCTGCACCGCCTGAAGGCGGGACTCCAAACGAGGCTTCGTCGAGGGCGTCAATGACGATGATCTGGCGCTCGCGTCCGCCGCCGATGACGGAGCGCAGCGGGTTGGCGAGGAGGTAGTCGAACAGTTCCGCTGCGTCTTTCCGGTTGAGTTCGGCGATTTCCGGCAGGGTCAGCAGGAGCTTGCGGTAGTCGGGCAGGCGCGTGGCGAGTTGGAAGGCCAGGCTGCGGACGACGCGCCGGGCGTCGCGGTGGTCGGGCTTGTCCCATTCGACGAATTGGGCGGCGATGACGGCGTCGGAGCGGGTGTGGGTGAGTTGGGCGGCGAAGGCGCTCTTGCCGACGCCGGGATCGCCCATGATCCAGAAGAGCCTGGAACGGGGTTCACGCATCATCCCGGCCCCGTCCCATCCGAGGGGCGAGGGCGACGTTTGGAGTTCCGCGTTTACGCGGTCCGGGGGCACGTCAGGCGGCGCGGTGGCCGAACCGGCTGAAGCCGGGACTCCCAACCTCGGAGCCGCCTGAAGGCGGGACTCCAAACTCGGAGCCGGACCGCCTGAAGGCGGAATTCCGAGCGGGGAGCCGAGCCGCCATTGCTCCACTGCCTCGAATAGCCATTGGCGGCCGAAGAAGCCTTTGCCGAGCAACTGACAGATGCGGGCCTCGGACTTGATGGGTTTGAGATGGCCATTGAGCGTTTCGATCTCGCCGGCGAAGCGGCGGCTTTCGTCGCTCTCCACCACCCGGACGATCTCGGCGAGCTTGGCCTGATACCAGTGTTCCCACGAATCGGGATGCTCCGGCGGGACGCCTGAGCCACGTTGCTGCCGCTGTTTCCAGTCATGCATGTCGAGCCATTGGATATGGCCGATGTTCACCGGCGGCTGCACTTCTTCTTCACTCTCGACGAGGAGGGTCTGGATGTTGCCACCCTTCACGCCGATGGCGATGGCGATCTCGTCGCGGCAGACGCCAGGGTCGCGGGTGGAATGCTTGGAGAGAAAGGACAGGACACGGTGGCTCTGCAAAATGCCGTCGGTGATCGAGCGCCGCCAGTCATCCCCCGCCTTGATCGCGTGCTTGTCGAACCAGACATCGTGGCCGCAGGCTTCCAGGTCGGCCTTGGCGGCGGACCAGGGGCTCGTTAGCGTCATGGCCATAGCTGAGGAAGATGCGGAGCGATGGTCGTCCGGGAGCTTCCGGCAACTGGCCATGGCGGGGGCAGATCCAGTAAGGGCCGACCTGGGTGAGGATTTCATGGCAGTCGGGACACCGGGGGGCGGGCAGGGTCGGCGGGTTCATGGCGGGGTCCTCCTGGTCGGTGGCGGTCATGCGTTCGTTCTTGTGGTCAGCCCCGCATCCTGCCAGTAACGGGCAAGCGCCTCTCCGTTAAGAAACGCCAAGGGCGTATCGGCCAGGTGCTCGCTGGCGATCCAGCGGTGCTCGCGGGATTCCTCGTTCAAGGCGAGGGCGCCCGACGCGCGGCCGAAAAAATACAGGTTGATGCAGTGCATGGCGCCGGGGGTCGGGGGCGGACTGTCCTGATAGAACAGAAAACGCAGGTCCTGACCTTCGAGGCCGGTTTCCTCAAGCAATTCGCGGCGGGCTGCGGCTTCCACGGTTTCCCCATAGTCCACCTTGCCGCCCGGAAGACACCATTGGCCCTGGCCGTGGCGGGTGTTGCTCCTGCGCAGGATCAGAACCTGGTCGTGATCATCGGTGATGATCAGGCGAACCACGGGTATCGGGTAGGCGGTTTCGGGGGGTGGATTCATGGGGGGCTTCAGTCTGCTAAGGTCATGTTTCCCGGCCTGGCGGCAGGGATGTTCGATTGTTCTGACGTACCGGTCTCGGGTGGTTCCCACTCTAGTCCGCTTCGGGTCCCGCTTCCACGATCTCACCCTCCGTACCGCCGCAGGCTCCACAGCGTACATAGCGCAGACCCAGGGCACGGGCGGCGTGGCGCTTGATCTCATCATGGCACAGACAGCCGTAAATGACTGGCATTGCTTCCAGATGGCGTAGCGGCTCCAGGAGGGGGTTGAGGCCATGTGCCAGCATGCGGGCCAGCGCCTCCGGTCGTTCCCGTCTGGCGATAGCCCGGAGCGGCTCCTGGTAAACCGCGCAGCATAAAGTGTTCAGATCGGAATGTCCCAGATAACACAGTACCGCGTCTCCAGCTTCGATGCCAAAGCGTCGCAGGTAGGTGAAAGGGTCCTCCCCCGCGGTGGATGAGTACTGGAGTTGGTGGGCATGCATCAAGGCATGTCCGGGGAGTCCGCGTAGGCTCATGGTCTTCTCCGGTGTTGGTGTGAGGTTGACTGTGACCATTTCGGGTCAGGTTGGCCCGGGCGCCTGCTGGCGGCTACCGCTGATTGCCATGGCCAGGCTCCGTAATTGCTTCCACTCGTTCCCTGACAGTCGGTCCCGATAAAGGTCCAGCACGGGTTCGATCGTCCACTCCATACGGAAGGAGGCATCCCTTGTGGCTTGTCTCAGCGTGTCGATCATTTTTCCGGGGTGTCTGCCTTTGAGCATGGCCAGGAAAATACGGAGAAAGAGAATGCGAACGGGAACATAGGGATTGACGTGATCCGGACCGGGGCGGCGCTGCCGGCGGCAGGCCGCGGCGATCAGGCGCCGCGCTTCCGGCACTCGTTTTTGCAGCAGACGAACCCGCGCGAGATGAACCAGAGTGCCCTGGGGCTCAAATTGATGCGCCAGCAGCCCCTGGTAGATTTGCGCGGCGGCATCCAGATCCCCTTCGGTTATCAGTTCCAGAGCCAATCCGCGGATCTCGGCCCAGTCGGCCCGAGCCTGGCCCGCGAGAGCCCGTTCGGCTTGGATAAGGCGGTATTGACGGGAGGCCTGGTCTCCCTGTTGCCGCAGATCGAACAGTCCCGCCAGTTCGAGTCGTGCCTGCCAGCGCTCCTCCCGTTCGAGAGGGGTGCAACCCTGTTGTGGGCGCAGCGCGCGGCGATAAGCATCTTCAGCTTCCCGCAGTCGTCGGGCGGCGCGGTAGAGTCGCGCCAGGGTCCACCAGCGGCGGGCATCCTCTTCACCCTGCAATGTCACCGCCAAGCGTTCAGCCTCGATCAGGCAGGACAACCGTGGCAAATCATCGGGGTTCAGCCTTTCGGGGTGGTTGGCCAGAAGCGAGGCAACGGCGGGTATCAACCCGGATGCAGGGGGTTCGCGGTGGCGCCAGTGGCGTAGGGCGTCGACTGGCGTGGCGGCTTGAGCTTGTCGCCCATTCAGAAGCGCCGTCAAGGAGCCATCGTCGAAATGGAGGATTTCGGTGAGTGAACTCTGGCGCATGACATTCTCCAGTTATTGACGTGCCCCGTCGCAATCGGATATTGACCCATGGCGGGGGCGGGTTTGTTTGGCAATCGGCATCGGTAGCAAGTCTTTGTAGTGGTCTGAAGCCTGTCCCAGCAGGCCCTCCAGTTCCGCCGGGTAACTCTTGCCGCCTTGCGTCGCACGGACCGAATATTGACGGCGTAGAGCGGTAATTCGCTCGGGCGGGAAGCTGGCGAGTGGGATCTTGACGAGTTTGATGCCACGACGGCTGGCTTCGCGTTGCACGCCGGGGGCGGGATGAAAGTCGTCTGGCGCCACAATGACAACCCGGCGCATCGTTGTCGCGTAGGGCAGGGCGAAGAGAATGAGCGCACTACGCCAATCCTCCGGATCGATCGGAAAAAATTGGTTCCGATAGAACAATACCTTCGCCAATCGGCGTAGGTGATTTTCGAACTTGGGGCCAGAAAGGATGGCCTGAAAGGGTAGAATGCGGGGCTCATCACAACACCCGGCACCCGATCTGACCATGGCTGAAA
>Ga0172367_10004299_pt1 | contig 17828 bp, 16 predicted proteins | sample Lak10m_FD_114542 | JGI IMG/M metagenome (GOLD analysis project Ga0172367, IMG submission 114542) | Freshwater microbial communities from Kabuno Bay, South-Kivu, Congo - kab_022012_10m | ecosystem: Environmental > Aquatic > Freshwater > Lake | place: Democratic Republic of the Congo: South-Kivu...
CATGCGACTGCCCCTGCCGGTTCGTGATGCGCGCACCGTGGTGGAAGCCAAGGCTGGCTCGTTCGAACGGTGGGGCTTGCGCGTCGGCGATGTGGTGGAGGTACGGCGCACATGACGGGGCGAATGGTGCTCGTCGCCACCCCGATCGGCAATCTGGCCGACATCACTTCGCGCGCAGTCGACACACTGCGTGAAGCCGATGTCATTTGCTGCGAAGATACGCGGCACTCGCACAAATTGCTTTCGCACATCGGGGTCGGCGACAAGACGTTGATCGTCGTGAACGAGCACACTGAGCACGATTCACGCGAGAAACTCGTCTCATTGGTTGCGCAAGGCAAGGTCGTCGCTCTCATCACCGACGCCGGCAGCCCAGGCATCAGCGACCCAGGCGAACGAATCGTGCGCGCAATTATTGATGCCGGCGGCATCGTTACTGCAATGCCGGGCCCGTCGGCGGCGATCATGGCGGTCACGCTGAGCGGGCTTCCGGCCGGGCGATTCGTATTCGAAGGATTCCTCCCGCGATCGGGCGCGCAACGCACCGAGCGGCTCGAGGCAGTCGCCCAAGAACTGCGCACGGTGGTGATGTACGAAGCACCGCATCGCCTACACAAGACGCTCACCGATCTGGAGACGATGTGCGGCGCCCAACGGCGCGTCGCGATCGCCGCCGAACTCACCAAACTGCACGAGGAAATCTGGCGCGGAACGCTGCACGACGCCGCCAAGCGCCATGCGAGCGACGAACCGCGCGGCGAGTACGTGATCGTGCTCGCGGGTGCCACGCCGCCTGGGCCACCCAGCGACGAAGAACTGCTCGCTGCGTTGCGCACTGAGATTGCCGCTGGTGCGTCACGCAAGGACGCCGCGTCGCGCGTGTCGGCGCGCTACGGTGTGGCCAAGCGCCACGTGTACGAACTGACACTGACGCTCGGCTAGCGCGGCGGGCTCGCCGGTCGCTACTGACGCGGCATCAACGCGAGTTGGCGCGACTGCGCGACGAGCACGCCGCGTGAATCCCACAGCAGTCCGTCTTCTTCGAACATGCCGTCGTGCAACTGGTTGGTCGCGAACTCCGCGCACACTGGGCCGGCAGCAGGAATCGCGCGCAGATAAAACGACAGTTGTACGGTGGGCACCCATCCCGGTGCGCCAGAGAGATTGAAGATTGCGGGCGGAAACGCGTCACACATCAGTGCGAGCCCGAGTGCGTCGATCGGCCTCCCGTCGCGGAATGCGCACCAACCGCGCACGAGCGCGTCGCCGCTGGGCTCGCCGCGGGCAAAACCAGTGTCGTGCGGATGCAGGCGCACGTCGACGTTGCGCATGAGTCCGGGCATGCCGGCCGATGTGCTCGGCCGTGGCGCAGACTCTGCGAACGATGGCATCTGCGGAGCCCCGCGCGTCGCGTGACGCTGCTCACCAGACGGCAGTACCTCGCCGCACGTGCCGATGGCGTCGATGATCACGCGATCGCCCGCGCGCACCGTGGCGTGTGCAGTGGCGAATATTTTGCCCGACTTCACCACGCTCGTCTCAATCACCACATCGGCGTCATTCACGGGCCCGAGATAGTGGCACGACACGGCGACTGGTAGTGATCTTCCGGTCGCGGCACACATCGCCGCACTCACGATGGCGAGCAGGTATCCACCGTTGGCGTTGCCCGCGATGTCCCAACCGTCGTGCACGCGCGCCGCGAACGCGCCGTCGCCGATTGCACGCACCTGTGTCGCTTTGTCGAACTCAAAAACCACGCAAACGAGCGTAGGTTGGAGTGATGCCCAAGTTCGCAGCGACGACACCTATTTATTACGTGACGGCCAAGCCGCACCTCGGGCACGCATACACCACAATCGCGACCGACGCGGTCTGTCGTTGGCACCGCCTGTGCGGCGACGACGTGCACATGCTGACCGGCACGGACGAGCACGGGCTCAAGGTGCAGCAATACGCCGACGCCGCGGGCAAGACTCCGCGCGAGTTCGTCGACGAGATTGCACCGCTCTATGCCGACGCATGGAAGCGCCTCGATGTGCGCTACGACGACTTCATTCGCACGACCGAAGAACGGCACAAGATCGGCGTGCAGCAGTTGCTGCAAGCGTGCTACGACGCTGGCGACATCGAGCTCGACGTCTACCGCGGCCACTACTGCGTCGCTTGCGAGGCCTACTACACACAGGAAGACCTCGTCGACGGCAACTGTCCAATCCACAAGACGAAAGCGGAGTACGTGGAAGAAGAGAACTACTTCTTCCGCCTCTCGCGATTCGAGCAGCGGTTGATCGATTGGTACGAGCAGCACCCCGACGCAATCGTGCCGGACTTTCGCAAGAACGAAGTGCTCGGCTTCGTGAAGGGCGGCCTGCAAGATTTTTCGATTAGCCGAAAGACCCTCAAATGGGGCATTCCCCTGCCGTGGGACGACCGCCACGTGACCTACGTGTGGTTCGACGCTCTCGCCAACTACATCACCGCCCACGGTTACGGCACCGACGACGCTCGCTTCGCCGCGCACTGGCCGGTCGACTGGCACTTCATCGGCAAGGACATCATTCGCTTCCACTGCGTGTACTGGCCTGCGATGCTCATGTCGGCTGGTCTCGAGCCACCGAAGGGCTGGGCGGTCGGCGGCTTTCTACTCGTCGGCGGTGAAAAGATGTCGAAGACCACCGGCAACGTGGTGAGCCCGCTCGACTTGATCGACGAGTTCGGCGTCGACGGCTTCAGGTACTACGTGCTCGCCGATACGGCCTACGGCAACGACGGTGACTTCACCTACGAGGGTCTCGTCGCGCGCTATAACTCCGATCTCGCGAACAACCTCGGCAACCTCGCGGCGCGCGTGGCGACGGTGGTGGAGAAGAAGTGCGGCGGCCGCGGACCCGCGCCGCGAGCCGACTCGCCATTGGCAGAAGTCGCAGCCGACGCGGTGCGCGATGCCGATGCCGCATGGCGTCGCGCACAACCCAGTCGCGCACTCGAAGCAGCATGGGATTTGATCCGCGCGACGAATGCGCACCTCGAACAGAACGAGCCGTGGAAGATGCAACCCGGCGCAGAAGTCGACGCGGTGATGGGCGACGCGCTCGAGGCGCTGCGCATCGTCGTCTTGCTCGCCAACCCCGCGCTGCCGACTACGACTCAAGAAATCTGGCGGCGCATCGGGCTCACCGGTCACATCACCGACTGTCGTATTGACACCGACGCGCGCTGGGGCCGCTACCCCGCCGGAGCGTCGGTAGAAAAAGGCGAGCCGCTCTTCCCGCGCAAGAAGTCGTAGTCACCGCAATGTGGATCGATACCCACTGCCACGTGTACGACGAGCGCACGCCCGGCGGCGCCGACGCGTCGATCGACAAGGCGCACGCCGAAGGCATCGACAAGATCATTGTGATCGGCACCGACGCCGCGACGACGACGCAGGCACTCGCCATTGCGGCGCGGCACGACAACGTCTGGGCCACCGTCGGTCTGCACCCGCACGACTCCAAGCTCGGCGTCGATACGGTGGTGCCGTTCGTCGACGGGCTCGATGCGCAAGGTCTCGCCGCGCGCAAAATTGTGGCGATCGGCGAGTGCGGACTCGACTTCTACTACGACCACTCCGAGCGCGACGTGCAGCGTGAGGCATTCGCACGGCAGATCTCGCTCGCCAAGCAACTCGACTTGTCGCTCGTGATCCACACGCGCAATGCATGGCCCGACACGTTCGACGTTCTCGACGCCGAGGGAGTACCCGAGCGAGTCATCTTCCATTGCTTCACTGGCGACGAGGTGCAAGCGCATGCGGCGGTCGAACGCGGCGCATGGCTCTCGTTCTCCGGAATCGTCACCTTCAACAAGGCCGACGACATCCGCCGCGCAGCGAAGTTCTGCCCCGCGGACAAGCTGCTCACTGAGACCGACGCGCCGTGGCTCGCGCCCGTGCCGCACCGCGGCAAGGAGAACGAGCCCGCACTCGTGCGCCTCGTTGGCGAGTGCTTGGCGCAGGTGCGCGGCGAGAGCACCGAAGACATCGCGCGCACCACGGGGCGCAACGCCTACGCAGCGTTTCCGGGGATCGCTCGGTAGCGTCAAAACTCCGCAAGGAGGCGAATCCGTGTTCCTCACGCCGCAAGATCGCCGTCGCATCACGCTCGTCGGACTGCTCACGCTGCTCGTCGTGCCGATCGTCGTCTTCGTCACGCGCGGCGAGCCGCAGACCGAGGTGGCGACCGTCGCCGCCGCCGGCGTCGCCATCGATTCGCAGACGACCCCCGACAGCGAGCCGCCCGCCCCGGTGTTCCTCTCCGGAGTCGCGGGCATCGCGCCGACCGGCACCGCGGTGATCGCGTATCCGAGCGCAGAGAACGCGGGAGTCAACGGGCTCGCCACGTTCAGCAGTTTCAACGGCGCTCCGCAGACCGTGTGCAATGCCCCACTGGCCCCCTACGGCGCCACGCTCGTCGTGAAGAACCTGAACAACGGCCGCTCGATCGCCTGCAGCAACGTGATGATGCCCAGCACCCCGTCGAACGTGAGCATCGTCTTGCACTCACGGCTCTTCGTCGAACTCTCCGACTTGGTCAACGCGCCGATCCCCGTGTCGATCAACTGGTGACGCTCACCCGCTCGCAAACCTCCGAGCTGTTGGCACGCCACGGCCTCGCCCCACGGCGATCGTTCGGCCAGAACTTCGTGGTCGAGCCGGGCACGGTGCGTCGCATCGCCGCGCTCGCGCGAGTCGGTGCCGACGATCACGTATTGGAAATCGGCGCGGGTCTCGGCGCGCTCACCATCGCACTCGCTGAGACGACGGCACGGGTGACTGCGGTGGAGATCGACGACGGCGTCGTGCGCGCGTTACGCGAGAACGTCGCGGCACTGCCGAACGTCCGCGTCGTGCACGACGACGCGATGAGACTCGACTACGACGACTTGCTGAGCGACGCCAATCGGTGGACCATCGTCGCGAACCTGCCGTACAACGTCGCCACTCCGCTCGTCGCCGATTTGCTCGACGGCGTGCCCAAGGTGCGACGATTGCTGGTGATGGTGCAGAAAGAGGTCGCCCAGCGTTTCGTGGCGACCGTGGGCGACGAAGCATTCGGTGCGGTGAGTGTGAAGGTCGCATATTGGGCGACCGCGCGCATCGTCGGTGAAGTGTCAGCGGGGGTGTTCTTGCCACGACCGCGCGTGGCGTCGTCGCTCGTCGAAATCGTGCGACGCGATGCTCCGGCGGTTCCCGCGCCGTTCGACGCGATGTTCGCGCTCGTGCGCCAGGGTTTTGCCACGCGCCGCAAGATGCTACGTCGAGCACTTGACAGTGCGGTGACCGCCGATGACTTCGTGCGCGCCGGAGTCGACCCGCAGGCTCGCGCCGAACAACTGTCGCTCGACGAGTGGTCGCGCCTCACCCTCGCTGTTGCAGCGCGAAACGGCGGAGGCGAAACGGCGGTCGAGCAGTGAGCGAGAAGGGCAAGCCATGAGCGCACCCGCGACGCTCGAGGCGCCCGCGAAACTCACGTTGCGCCTGCAGGTAACCGGCGTGCGCAACGACGGGTTCCACCTCATCGACGCCGAAATGATCTCGCTCGCTCTGTGCGACACCGTACGCATCGACCCGAGTGGCGACGGCGTCAGTATCAGCGGCCCGTTCGCCGACGGTGTGCCCGCGGGCCCCGACAACCTGGTCGCTCGCGCGCTGCGACTAATCGAACGTCGCGCAGGAGTGCACATCGAAAAGCGGATTCCCAGCGGCGGCGGGCTCGGCGGCGGGTCAGCTGATGCCGCTGCCGTGTTGCGCTGGGCAGGGTTCGACGACCTCGTCGCAGCTTCGCGACTCGGCGCCGACATACCGTTCTGCATCGTCGGCGGGCGGGCCGTCGTGCGCGGCATCGGCGAGGTGGTCGAGCCACTTCCACCACATCGCCGCACCGACGAACCGCTCGCGTTCACGCTGGTCGTGCCGCCGTTCGGTGTGTCGACGCCCAAGGTGTACCAGGCGTGGGATGCTCTCGCGCCCGCCGACCGCCACGGCGACGTCAACGATCTCGAGACCGCCGCGCTCGTCGTGGAGCCGCGCCTCGTGCGCTGGCGCGACCGCATTCGAGAGGCTGCCGGCGTTGCACCGATCCTGGCCGGAAGCGGCGCCACGTGGTTCGTGCACGGCCATCACGACATCGCCGAGGCGTTGTCAGGTGCGACCGTGCTGCAGACGACGAGCCGCTGAACGCGCTGAGCGCGCGACGACTTACTTGCTGTTGCGCTGGTGGCGAGTGCGGCGAAGCATCTTCTTGTGCTTCTTCTTGCGCATTCGCTTACGACGACGCTTGACGAGTGAACCCATGCGAGCCACGACGCTACCCTGAATCGTGGTGCGCTACTGCGCAGCGTTCTCTCCGGGGTCGTTCAACGGCAGGACAGCGGGTTTTGGTCCCGTTTATAGGGGTTCGAATCCTCTCCCCGGAACCACGGCGCAAGTGGCAGACTCGCCACGACAGCCATGACGACCTCGGTCATCATCCTCGCCGCCGGGCACGGCACGCGCATGAAGTCGTCGCGCCCCAAGCCGCTGCACGTGATCTGTGGGCGGCCGATAGTGCTGCACGTGATCCACGCTCTCGAGGTGGTCGCGCCCGCGAGCACGATGGTGGTGGTCGGGCACGGTGCGCGTCGCGTGATGGATGAGGTGCGTCTCAGCGCGCCTGACTGGGCGAACCTCGACTTCACCGAGCAGGCGCGCCAACGCGGCACGGGCGATGCGGCACTCGTCGGGCTGGCAGCGCTCGACGCGCGCGACGGCATCGCACACGGCGATGTCGACGACGAGACGACCGTGGTGGTGATGCCCGGCGACACTCCGCTCCTGCGAGCCGACACCATCGCTCGGCTGGTGCGTGAGCACGAGCAATCGCAGAACGCAGCGACGCTCCTCGTCGCTGACATCGACGAGCCATACGGATACGGCCGAGTCGTGCGCAACAAAGACGGCTCAGTGGCACGGGTGGTGGAGGAACGCGACGCGACGCCCGAGCAGCGCGAGATCCGCGAAGTGAACACCAGTATCTACGCGTTCAAGCGCGGCCTCCTCGGGCCGGCGCTGCGGCGAATCAAGAACGAGAACTCGCAGTCGGAGTACTACCTCACCGACGTGGTCGAGGTGCTCACGTCGGTCGGCCACCGCGTCGGGGTGTGCGGCACCGACGCCACTGAGGTGACCGGCGTGAACGATCGCTGGCAGTTGGCGCTCGCCGAGCGCGAGCTGCGCGCACGCACCAATCGCGCATGGCTGCTCGCCGGAGTCACCATGCTCGACCCGCGCCAGACGTTCATCGATGTCACGGTGCAGATCGGTCGCGACGTCACGCTGTTCCCCGGGGTCATCTTGCAGGGCACCACGGCAATCGGCGACGGATGCGTGGTCGGGCCGTCGGCGCGGCTCACCAACGTGCAGGTCGGCACCGACTGCACGATCGAACAGACCACTGCGCGCGATTGCGTCGTCGGCGACTCATGCGAAGTCGGTCCGTATGCGTTCCTACCCGAAGGAACAAAGATCGAATCGGGCACCAAGACCGGTGCGTTCTATGATGGCTCACAGTGAACAAGTCGATCGACAAAGTCACCACCAAGCGGATGGTGCTCTACAGCGGTCGTGCGCATCCTGAGCTTGCGCGCGAAGTAGCGGCGCACCTCAACATCTCGCTCGGCGAGGCCGACATCGTCGAGTTCGCCAACGGCGAGATCCGTCCGCGCTTCGGCGAGAGCATCCGCGGCGGTGACGTGTTCATCATGCAGTCGCACTACGGACACAACGGGTACAGCATCAATGACGCGATCATGGAGCAACTGATCATGATCGACGCGGCATACCGCGCATCGGCCAAGCGCGTCACCGCGGTGTGCCCGTTCTACGGATATGCGCGCCAAGACCGCAAGGCGGCCGGGCGCGAGCCGATCACCGCACGCACCGTGGCCGACATGTTCAAAGCCGCGGGCTCCAAGCGCATGGTGTCGGTCGACTTGCACAGCGGCCAGATTCAGGGATTCTTCGAGGGGCCAGTCGACCACCTCACCGCCATGCCGGTCTTGGAGAGATACCTGCGTGAGCATGCCCGCGAGGGACTCGTAATCGTGTCGCCCGACACCGGTCGCGTAAAAGTGGCTGAGCGATTCGCCCAGCACCTCGCCGACATGGGTGCCGACGTCGCGTTCGTCTACAAGAAACGCGAGCGCAACTCGGTAAACGTGTCGAGCGCGAAGGAAGTGATCGGCGACGTCGACGGTCGCTTGTGCGTGCTGACCGACGACATGATCGACACGGCGGGCACCATCGTGTCGGCCGCCGAGTTGCTGAAGGAGCGCGGCGCCAAAGAAGTATGGGCGATGGCCACGCACGGCGTGCTCTCCGACCCAGCGGTCGAGCGGCTGAAGAAGTCGCCAATCAGCCGAGTGGTGCTCACCAACACGATTCCACTCCCCAAAGAGAAGCGCATCGACCGCATCGAGGTGCTGTCGGTGGCCAAGATCATCGCCGACGCGCTCGCGGCGGTGTTCGAAGAAACCAGCGTCAGCGAACTGTTCGGCGGCGAGAACCTGGCGTAGCGCCGACGGGGACGGCGAAAACCGCCCATAGACTGACCGAGTGCCCACCGCACTGCAGACACAGACGGGTCGCGCGACTGGTTCCGCCGCCGCCCGCCGCTTGCTCTCCAACGACCAGATTCCCGCCGTCGTCTACGGCCACGGCATGACGCCGCTCGCCATCACCGTCGACCGCAAAGATCTCCGCGTCGCGCTCTCGGGCCCGGCTGGTCTCAACACCGTGCTCGAATTGCACGTCGGCAACGACAAGTACCCGGCCATCGTGAAGGAAGTGCAGCGCGATCCGGTCGCACGCAACGTGCGCCACGTCGACTTCCAGCAGATCAGCCTCACCGAAGTCATCACCGTGCACGTGCCGTTGCACGTGAAGGGCACCGCCAAGGCAGTGCTCGCCGAAGGCGGCCTCGTCGACCCGGTCGTGTCGTCGATCGACGTGCGCGCAACCGCGGCCAACATCCCGAACGAGATCGTCGTCGATGTCACCAACATGACGATGGACAGCGTCGTGCGACTCGGCGACTTGCTGATGCCCGCGGGCGTCACCGTCGTCGGTGACCCCGAGTTCGTCGTGGTCACCGTCGTCACCACGAAGATCGAAGAGGTCGCAGTCGTCGCCGCGCCTGCCGAAGGCGAGGCTGCTGCCGAAGGCGCCGCCGCCGAAGGTGCCGCCGCCGAAGGCGACGCTGCGAAGGCCGCCGAGGGCGACGCCGCGAAGGCCGCGGGTGGCAAGCCCGCCGGCGGCAAGCCCGCGAAGTAACTCGCGATGCGGTAATCCGCGATGGCTCTCTGGCGTCGCTCGCAGCGACCCGAGCGTCGCGGCACGCCGTTTTCGGCGCTGGTCGTCGGTGTCGGCAATCCGGGTAGTGAATACGAACGCTCGCGCCACAACGTGGGGTTTGAGGTCGTCGACGAACTTGCTCGACGCGCTGCGGTCTCCTTGAAGGCAGCGCGCGACAAGAGCCTCGTCGCCGAAGTGCACGGAGAGTTCCTGCACTATTTGCTCGCCAAGCCGATGACCTACGTGAACAACTCGGGCCAGGCGGTCGGCCCGCTGGCGCGACGCTTCAACATCGACGATGCAGAGCGCATCATCGTCGTGCACGACGAACTCGACCTTCCACCCGGCGTCGTACGGGTGAAAGTGGGTGGCGGACTCGCCGGACACAACGGCCTGCGCTCAATCACCCAGCACTTGAAGACGCAGGAATTCGTGCGCGTGCGCATCGGTGTGGGCAAGCCGCCGAGCAGAGAACGCGGCGGGGAGCACGTGCTGTCGAAAGTGCCGACGAACGAGCGCACGACGCTCGACGATGCCGTGCAGCGCGCCGCCGACGCAGTCGAGCTCATCTTGAAACACGGCGCCGATACCGCGATGCAGCAGACGAACGCCGGCTGATCGGCGATTCGATGATTGCGGCATACGAAACATCGCTGGCGTCGCTCGCCGCACACGCCGCACAGCACGGGCGAGCACTCGGGCTCGGACTCAACCCGGGTTCGGTCGTGGCGTGGGCCGACCACGTGCGCCCCGTGCTGCTCGCCGCGCTTTCACGCACGCGCCCGCGGGACACGCTCGTGGTCGTGGTCGCCACCGACACGCAGGCACGCTCGCTCGCCGACGACCTGCGTGCATTCAGCGAGGTTTCGGTCGACTACTTCCCCGCGTGGGAGACGCTGCCCTTCGAGCGCGTGAGCCCGGGGGTCGAGACGATGGGCGAGCGCATGAAGTTGATTGCTGAGCTTCGCGCGCCGGGTGCGCGGGGTGCAGCGGACGCAAGCAGCACGGCCGATACATCGCCGCGGATCATCGTGGCACCGGTGCGCGCGCTGCAGCAGCGACTCTCCCCCGCCAGCCTCGTCTTTGCACCGCTCGTCGTGCGACGCGGCGGCACGCTCGACGTCGAACAAGTGCAAAGCACGCTCGTCGAGTGGGGCTATGTGCGTGAGCAACTCGCCGAACACCGCGGGGAGTTCGCCAACCGCGGGGCGATACTCGACGTGTTTTCTTCCGTCGACGACGAACCGGTGCGTATCGAGTTGTGGGGCGACGAGGTCGAGCGGATCACACGATTTTCGGTGAACGACCAGCGCAGCACGACGGAACTTGACGAGGTCGTCGTGTATCCGGCGCGGGAGTTGATCATTGACGACGGCATCGTGCAGCGCGCACGCGAACTCGCCGCGCGTGAACCGTGGGGTGCCGAGCAGTGGGAGCGCATCGCGCAACGCAGCGGATTCGAAGGAATGGAGAACTGGCTCGCCTGGCTGGTCGACACAGGCACGACGTTGCTCGACGTTCTGCCGAAACGCAGCGGGCTCGTCTTGTGCGATCCGGCGTACGTGCGCGGGCGCGGTCGCGACGTGGTCGACGAAGAACGCGCGGTCGCCGAGGCGCTCGCCTCCACGTGGTCGTTCGAGTTTTCACCCGACATGCCGCGGCTGCACGCGGATATCGACACGCTTCTCGCGCGCACCGCGGCTCCGATCGTGTTGTCGGTGGTGTCACCCGGTTTGAGCGGGCCGACCGACGATGCAGTCGAAGTGGCGGCAGGGCGCTTCGGCTCGCCGGCGACTACGAGCGATGCGCTGGCAGGGCGGATGCGTGACGCGCTCGCCGGCGGCAACAAAGTCGTGCTCGCCTGCGACAGTCGCGAGTCGGCGTCGCGAGTGCGCGACGAACTCACCGAGCACGGTGTGCCCGCACGCCTGCTCGACCGAGACTCGACGCGCATCGACGACGGCGTGGTGAGCGTGGTGGCGCGCACGCTGCACGACGGATTCGCCTTGCCGCTGGCCCGCATGCTCGTCGCCACCGAGGCTGAGATCACCGGTCGGCGCAGCAGTCGACGTCGTCGGGCGCGGCGTCGAGTCGCCGCGACGATGTTCGAAGACCTGACGGCGGGCGACTTCGTCGTGCACGACATGCACGGCGTGGGGCGATTCGAGGGCATGGCACGGCGCAAACTCGACGGCGTCGAGCGCGACTTCCTGCACATTCGTTACGCCGACGGCGACTTGTTCGTGCTGAGCGACCAGATCGACTTCGTGCGCCAGTACGTGGGCGGTGAGGCTCCTCCGCTCAACAAGATGGGCGGCGCAGACTTCGCCCGTACCAAGCAGCGCGTGCGCAACGAACTGCGCACGATCGCCCAGGAGCTCGTCGTCTTGTACCAACGTCGTCTGCACACGGCCGGGCACGCGTTCTCTCCCGACACTCCCTGGCAGCAGGAGATGGAAGCCGGGTTTCCGTACGTCGAGACTCCCGACCAACTGCAGGCAATCGTGGACGTGAAGAGCGACATGGAGGCAGGGAGCCCGATGGATCGTCTCGTGTGCGGCGACGTCGGGTTTGGCAAGACCGAGGTGGCGCTGCGCGCGGTGTTCAAGTGCGTGCAAGACGGCAAGCAGGCGGCCGTGCTCGTGCCGACCACGCTGCTCGCGTCGCAGCACATGTCCACCTTCAGCGAGCGCTTCAAGCCGTATCCGATGAAGGTGGAGATGCTGTCGCGGTTCGTGAGTGCGGCCAAGGCGCGCCGCGTGCTCGCAGGCTTGGCGAGCGGAGAAGTCGACGTAGTGATCGGCACGCATCGCCTACTGCAAGACGGGGTGCGATGGAAGAACCTCGGCTTGCTCGTCGTCGACGAGGAGCAGCGGTTCGGCGTCCAACACAAAGAGTCGATCAAGATGCTGCGCACGAACGTCGATGTGCTGACGCTGTCGGCGACACCGATACCTCGCACGCTCGAGATGAGCCTCGTCGGTATCCGCGACATGTCGCTTCTTGCCACGCCACCCGCCGACCGTCAGCCGATCCGCACCTACGTCACGGCATACGACGATCGCGCCGCGGCAGAAGCGATTCGACGCGAGCTCTTGCGCGACGGGCAGGTGTTCTGGGTGCACAACCGGGTCGAGACGATCGAAGAGCGCGCCGAACAACTGCGCCGGCTCGTGCCCGAGGCGCGCATCACCTACGCGCACGGTCAGATGGACGAAGCGGTGCTCGAGCGCACCGTGATCGACTTCTGGGACGGCAAGTTTGACGTGCTCGTGTGCACCACCATCATCGAAAGCGGCATCGACATGCCGGCGGTCAACACGCTGGTGGTCGAGGATGCACAGCGACTCGGGCTCGGGCAATTGCACCAGTTGCGCGGCCGCGTCGGGCGCGCCGGACAGCAGGCGTACGCATTCCTTTTTCATCCGCGCGACCAGGTGCTCAGCGAGATCGCCTACGAACGATTGAAGACCATCGGCGAAGCCACCGACCTCGGCAGCGGGTACAAGATCGCGCGGCGCGACCTGGAGTTGCGGGGCGCAGGCAGCCTGCTCGGCGAGCAACAAAGCGGCCGCATCGCGGCAGTCGGCTACGACCTCTACTGCCAGATGGTGAGCGAGTCGGTCGCCGAACTGAAGGGCGAAGAGCCGAAAGCGCTGCTCGACTTGAAGATCGACCTGCTCGTCGATGCCTACCTTCCGCACGATTACGTCGACAGTGAAGAGTTGCGGCTTGACGCCTACCGAAAACTCGCGTTGGTCACGCACGACTCTGGCCTTGCCGCGCTGCGCGATGAGTGGATCGACCGGTTCGGCCCGTTGCCCACGCAGGCGGCGGCCCTCTTGCGCATCGGTGCGCTGCGTGTGGCGTGCCACACGACCGGACTCTCGCGGGTGGTCGTAGCCGACTCGTCGGTGCGCGTGTCGCCCGCACGACTCGACAAAGAGGCGCAGCGTCGCGCAGAGTCGATTTCGCGTTGCGCGTACGACCGCGACACCCAGGTGCTGCGCATGGACGTGCCCCGCGACGAGGGTGCCGTCGAGTTTCTCGTCCGCGCGCTGCCGCTCATTTTCGCCGACAACTAGTGTGAAGCGGTGCCCCGCCGCATTCTTGCCACCACTCTTGTTGCTGCCCTCGTCACGCTCACCGGATGCGCGGCCGGAGATGTAGCCGCCACCGTGAATGGCTCGACGGTGAGCGCCGACGATCTCGAGCAGACGGTGCGTGACTTCGTGGCGGTCGGCGAAACCACGCTGCTCAACGGCGCCGTTGACGGAGACACCGTACGGGGCCTGCTCACGTCGTTGATCCGCGCACGAATCACCGACACCGTGATTGCAGCAGGCGGCAAGTCGGTGACCGAGGCCGACTTGGCGGCGGTACGCGACGATCTCGACGCACAAAACGCCGCGGGGTTGCCCGACACCTTGCGCGACCTCATCGTCGAGCTCAACGCCGCGCAAGCCGTGTTGGCACGCGTCCCTGCACCGTCTGACGACGAAGTGGCGGCGCGTTACGCGAACAATCCGAGATCGCTCGGCATGCTGTGCCTGCGCCATCTCGTAGTGAAGGAAGAGTCGCAAGCCCGCACCGCGCTGGCCGAACTCGGCGACGCGCCGAGCGACGAAAAGTTTGCACAAGTCGCCGGCAAGTTCTCGTTCGAACCCGGTGCCGCGGAGTCGGGTGGTGCGCTGCGCGGACAGACTGGCGAGTGCATCGCAATCAACGAGTACCAAGCGGGCTTCGACCGCGACTTCGTGCGCGGGGCACTGGCCGCGCGAACCGGCGTGCCGACCCAACCGGTGAAGTCGTCGTTCGGCTGGCACGTGATTTTCGTGCGTCCCTTCGAGGCGGTGCGCGAGAATGTGACGGCGAGCCTCGCCACGTCGGCGGGCGAATACCTGTTGCTTGGTGCACTCGCCGACGCCGACATCAGCGTCGCCTCGCGTTACGGACGCTGGGATCCGCTCGCGGGCAGCGTCGTCGCACCGTAGGCGTCACGTGGCTCGTCCGCTCGTCACGGTCGTCGGGTTGGGGCCCGGCCCCGCGGGTCTCGTGACGCGAGAGACTCTCGACGCCATCGCATCTGCGAAGAGCAGATTCCTTCGCACGCGCCACCATCCGAGTGCATCGCTCGTCGGCGAGGCAGTCGGATTCGACGACGAGTACGAGCGCCACGACACGTTCGCCGAGGTGTACGCCGCAATCGCCGAGCAAGTGGCGACCGCCGCACTGCGCGACGACTCGGTGCTGTATGCCGTGCCCGGCTCGCCCGGCGTGCTCGAAGACGGCGTGCGCAGGCTGTGCGCCGACGAGCGCATCGAAGTACGCGTACTTGCTGCGGTGAGTTTCTTGGATCTCGCGTGGCTACGCCTCGGTATCGATCCCGTCGACTCGGCGGTGAAACTGGTGGATGCGCACCAGTTCGCGCAGGCCGCGGCCGGCGAAGCCGGCCCGTTTCTCATCGCGCAATGCCACGCCGACTGGGTGCTCTCGGAGGTGAAGCTCGCGCACGAGTCGGCAAACGGCGACGAGGCGGCGGTGGTGCTGCATCATCTCGGGCTGCCCGACGAGCGAGTCGTACGCGTCGCGTGGCGCGACCTCGACCGCCTCGCGCGCGAACACGGCGTCGAGGCCGACCATCTCACGTCGTTGTACGTGCCGCGACTCGGCGAGCCGGTCGCCGGCGAAATGGCGCGACTGCACCGACTGGCGCGCACGCTGCGCGAGCAGTGTCCGTGGGATCGCGAGCAGACCCACGCCTCGCTCGTGCGCTACCTCATCGAAGAAACCTACGAAGTCGTCGACGCGCTGAACGCTCTGGATGCCACCAACCCTGCGACCGATGACGTGCTCGTCGAAGAGTTGGGCGACTTGCTGTACCAAATCGAATTTCACGCGACAATTGCCGAGCAGGAGGGCCGCTTCAGCCTCGCTGACATTGCGCGTGCGACGCACGACAAACTCGTGCGCCGACACCCACACGTGTTCGCAGACGGCCAAGCGACGACTGCCGGCGAAGTGGTCGACACCTGGGACGACATCAAGCGGCGCGAGCGCGCGGAGAGAGGCGGCGAGGAAGCTCCTGACTTCTTCGCGGGGGTGTCGCGCGCGGCGCCGTCACTCGCGTTTTCGCAAAAACTGCAGAAGCGCGCGGCAGAGGTCGGCTTCGACTGGCCCGATGCAAAGGGCGCGACCGACAAGCTCGTCGAAGAGATCGGCGAGTTGCGCGCTGCAGCCCGCTCGGGCGACCCCGAGGCCGTGCGCATGGAACTCGGGGACGTGCTCTTCTCGGTGGTGAACGTGGCACGCAAACTGGGCCTTGATGCCGAGACAGCGCTGCGCGCCGCAGCCGACAAGTTCATCGCGCGTTTCGCACACGTTCAACTGCTGGCGACACAACGCGGCATCGACATGACCGCGTGCGGGCTTACGCAACTCGATGAGTTGTGGGACGAAGCCAAGCGCATGTCGCGCTGAGCCGGGCTGGTGCGCGAACTAGCCTGCATGGTTCCATGAAAATCCGCCGCGTGACTGGTCGCGAAGTGCTCGACTCGCGCGGCAACCCGACGGTGGAAGTTGAAGTGTCGCTGGACGGCGGGGCGACGGGTAGCGCCCTCGTGCCTTCAGGTGCTTCGACCGGCGAGCACGAGGCGGTCGAATTGCGCGACGGCGGCCAGCGCTACCTCGGCAAGGGAGTCACCAAGGCGGTCGCGCACGTGAACGGCGAATTGCGCACCGCACTCGTCGGGCACGACGCCGACCAAGCGGCTGTCGACGCGGCGATGATCGGCCTCGACGGCACCGCCAACAAGGCCCGCCTCGGCGCCAACGCGATTCTCGGGGTCAGCCTCGCGCTCGCCCACGCGCGGGCGCGTGCTGGGAATCTTCCGTTGTATGCGTCGGTCGGCGGTGACGATGCCTGCGTGCTGCCGGTGCCGATGATGAACGTGCTGAACGGCGGTGCGCACGCCGACAACAACGTCGACCTGCAGGAGTTCATGGTGATGCCTGTCGGGGCGCCGTCGTTCAGCGAGGCGTTGCGCTGGGGCGTGGAGACCTACCACGCGCTGAAGGCGGTGCTGCGCGAGCGCGGCTTGGCCACGGCTGTCGGCGACGAGGGCGGGTTCGCCCCCGACCTTGCCAGCAACGAAGAGGCAATCGTGGTACTGCTGCAAGCCGTAGAAAAAGCGGGGTTCACGCCCGGCAAAGACATCGCCATTGCGCTCGACCCCGCGATGAGCGAGTTGTACCGCGACGGTGTCTACAGACTGGCCGGCGAGGGTAAGACCCTCACCGCTGCGCAACTGTGCGACTGGTGGTCTGCACTCGTCGCGCGCTACCCCATCGTGTCGATCGAAGACGCAATGGCCGAGAACGACTGGGAAGGCTGGTCGCAACTCACCAACGCGCTCGGCAAGAAGGTGCAACTCGTCGGTGACGACCTCTTCGTGACCAATGCTGCGAGACTGCAGCGCGGCATCAACGAGCACGTGGCCAACAGCGTGCTCGTGAAGGTGAACCAGATCGGCACACTGACCGAGACGCTCGCCACCGTCGCGCTTGCCGCCAAGCACCGATACACGAGCGTCATGAGCCATCGCAGTGGTGAGACCGAAGACTCGACCATCGCCGACCTCGCCGTCGCCACCAACTGCGGCCAGATCAAGACGGGTGCCCCGGCACGTAGTGACCGCGTGGCGAAATACAACAGACTCTTGCGCATCGAAGACGATCTCGGTGCGCGGGCGGTGTATCGCGGCAGGTCCGCGCTGAATCCGTAGACCCGCACTGGCGCAGTGTGCGACGCGGCGCGGTGCTCCGTCGCGCCCCAGGCACAGCGTCCACCGAGATGTGCGGCGCAGCAGTCACAATGGTGGGGTGAATGTTCCGCTGCTGATCGCTGGTCGGCTGCGCGCCTGGATGATGCCGATCGCGCTCGTCACCGTGGTCGCGATCACCATCACCTTCCTCGTCGTGCCCGTGCGCACCTTCTTCGCCCAGCGCGACCTGCTTGAGACACGCAGCAATCAGTACGGCGCGTACGAAGAAGTCAACGACGCGTTGCAAGACGAAGTCGACGCGCTGCGGCTGCCAGCCGGTGTGCGCGCGGCGATCCGGTCGCAGTTGGGATACCTCTTGCCTGACGAGCGGCGCGTGCCGCTGCTCGCCTTGCCCGAGGCCCCAGTCACATTGCCGGCTCGCTGGCCCTACACGCTTGTCGCGGGCATCGTGCAACTGCGCGAATCGCAGCAAGCCGGGGTGGAGCAAGGCAACCTCGACACGTACGACCCGTCGCGTCCGTAACGACAACCCGCGGCACGCCCGCTACCTTGGCGTAATGGCTGGAAGCATCCTCGGTAATCGCGTACTGCGCAAAGAAGACCCGAAGTTCCTCACCACTGGCGGCGTGTACGTCGACGACATGCGTGACGAACCCGTACTCGCGGGTGCC
>Ga0172367_10004301_pt1 | contig 17826 bp, 9 predicted proteins | sample Lak10m_FD_114542 | JGI IMG/M metagenome (GOLD analysis project Ga0172367, IMG submission 114542) | Freshwater microbial communities from Kabuno Bay, South-Kivu, Congo - kab_022012_10m | ecosystem: Environmental > Aquatic > Freshwater > Lake | place: Democratic Republic of the Congo: South-Kivu...
AATAAAACCTATAAAAATCAATATTGATTTTTATAGAAGACTAATATAATTTAATAACAAATATTAAAAATAAAAAATTAATTTTTTTTATAATATAAAATATAATTTATATTAAGAAAAATATATGTTTCCAATAAAATAAATCTATATATTTAAAATATCTAGATGTGTATTATTAATATAAGTTATATTAACATTAATTTATGTTCCCAATGAGATATATGTATATCTTTTTCTAAAATATCTTCATATTCATCATCAATAATATAATCATCATTATCTTCAAAATCATCAATATTATTAATATAATTAAAATAACTACCATAAATAATATCATCATCAGAATAGCCATAATAAATATAATCTTCACAAACGTCACCATTAGATAAAAGAACCATAATATTGGAAACAATAGATAAAAAATAAAATAAATAAAATTATCATTTTTTTATAAAAAAAGAATTTAAAAAATACAAAAAAAAATGATATAAAATTTATATTCTATAAATAATTAAAACAATTATTTTTATTGGAAAAATGAACTTAGAATTATTAATTCAAGAAACTTATAATAAATGTAATGAAATAGAAGATTATCCAACAACATTACTAAAAATATTAAAAGAAAAACATTATTGGCCACAAATAAAAATAAAAAAATTTCAAAATAATAAAAATTTATGTTTATTACATAATTCATATAAAAGTAATAATACAGAAGGATTTAAAGAATTATATGATGAATGTAGAAGTATAATATTAGATTTTTCACGAAGTATAGGGAATAATGTAGTAATAAGTTATGCAAATTCAATACCAAAGAGAGTATTATTAAAAGATTATATAAATAATAATTATGAACCAAGTGATAAATGTTATAGTGGAATGGATGGAACATTAATAACAATATATTATCATAATGATAATTGGAATATAGGAACAAGTTGTTGCCCAGATATAAATAATTCAAAATTTTCAAATGCAGTAAAAACACATGGATATATGTTTTATGAGGTATTATATGAAATATATAAAGGAAATGTGGATGTATTTGATCCAAATATAACAAAAATATTAAAAGAATTATTTACAGCGAATTTAAGTAAATTATATTCATATGAATTTGTATTAATACATCATGAAAATAAACATATAATAGATTATAGTGAAATATTAGGAGAGAATTATAAATATTTATATCATATAAATACAAAAAATAGATTAAATTTAAAAGAAGAAGATATAAGTTCAGAACCATTAAAATATTTAAATATAAAATATCCATATGAATTTAAAACATTAGAAGAAGCGATAAATTATGTAGAAATGGGGAAAGGTTCATTAATAATAAAAAAGAATAATAATAAATTATTAAAAGTTTCAAATGAGAGAATATATCATCAAGAAGAAGTACACTCAAATAATTATAATAAATGGTATAATTTTATATATGTATATATGTTACAAAAGAATGGATATACAATAAAAAATTATATAGAAGAATTTTATGAAGAATTAGAAGAGAAAGAGAAAATAGAGAATGAGATATCACAAATATTTATAACAATGACAGATATAATATATAATTTATATATAATAACAACAAATTATTATCCAAAATATAAAAGATTTAAAACAAATTTAAATATAGATAGAACATTATCACCAGTATTAAGATTTCATTTAGCACAATTAAGACATCAACAAACAACAATATATTCAAAAGCAATAATAACAAAAAAGGAAGTGTTAAATTATTTATGTCATTCAAATAATATAAAAAATATAAAAAAAATAATATTACATATAAGTTCAACATTAATATATGATATACCAGAAGATATAATAGAAATATTTAAAAAAATAAATATAAATTTATCAAATTAAATTAATTAATTTTTTTAAAAATAGCCCATCTATTAAAGAAACTTAATTTTTTTTGTACATCTTCTTTATTTAATTCTAAAATAGAAGAATCAATAGCAGATAATTTATTTTGTTTAATATTAATATTAGCTAAATAAGAATTAAAAGTTTGTGAAAATAATTCAGTTTCAACAAGTTGTAATCCAAATTGTTTCATTTTATTAATAAGAAAATCAAAATTAACTAAATATTCAGGAATTAATTTTTGTGTATTTTCAAGAAAAACATCAATTTTTTTATTATAAAATGAATTATTATTAATAAATCTTTTAAGAATAGCCCAAACTAAAATATCAGTATTATTTAAATTTTTATAACCTTTAATAATACCATTATTAATATTAAGTTCTTTTTCAATAATTTCACCATCCATAAAAGTGCAAATAAAAATACCATTATTTTTAATATTAGAAACAATATTATTTAAAAATCCATGAAGTTTTTCCTCATTTTCGAAAAAATAATGAATTGCAAACATACAAGAAATAACATCAAATTTATTTGCACCTTTACCAATAATATGTTTAAAATGAAATTTATTATTTTTATAATTATTATTAAGAACTAATTTTAATAATTCTTTACTTTCATTATCAATACCAGAGATACCCGATTTAATATCTAATGAACAATCACCCACAGCAAATACAATATTTGGAAAATATCCTCTTTCAATTGATTTATTTATATTAAATTTATTAAATTCATTTAAAACACGTGAATAAGCACCATTAACAGGATTATAAATATTATCTTTAGCATAATCAATACCTAAAATAAAATTATAACCATAATTAAGCCATCTATTAAGACTACTACCTTGTCCACACGCTAATTCTAATAAAGAATTTTTATTTTTTGATTTAGAATATAACATATCATTAATAATTAAATTATGAAAAGTAACCATATTATAAGATAATAATGATTTACGAGGAATACCTTTACTATAATAAATATCATCTGATTCTAAATCTTTACCTTCATTAATAATATCTCTATTTAATAATGAAATAGAACCAGTAATTAATTCTGTAGAGATTGGATTATTAATAGAACGCCAAATATTAATAGCAACATTATAAGCATTAGCAGTTTTTAGAAAAGTACCATTTCTATAAATATTAGTTTTATCATAACGATTTCTAATGGGAATCCATTTTTTTAAATTCATATTATAACTAAATTCAACAATAGAATTATCATAAATAATATTATTATCATCAGTTTTAATATTACCTTTATTATCAATTTTAATAAAAGCATATTCTAAATCTTTATGATAATAAATAACAGGTTTAAATAAAATAGGAACATAATCTAAATTATTTTTTTTTAATTTTTTTTCTTCAATATATTTATTTTTACTATAATTTTTATCATATCTTAATTTAAGTGCTTCATCTATTGTAAAATTTTTAGAAAGTAAAATATTAATACCGACATATAAACCAATTTTTTTATAATTAATACCATCAATTTTAATATCTTCAATAAATTTAATTAAAAAATCAATTGAATTTTGTTCAGGTGGTTTCCATTTAAATAATTTATCCCAAGACATACTTGGTGTTATTTGAACTGGAACTGAAGGATAATGAGAAAATAATGGTAATTTTGCAGGTGTAAATATAAGTCCATCAATTTCATAAGGATATTGATGAGAATTATTTAAAATTTCTTTACAATCATTAAGAATATTACCACTATTATAATGATTTTTCATAATAATATATTCAAAATTACTATATTTTAAATCAAATAAATTAATAATTTTAGCTAATTCTAAATTACGACCACCAATTAAAGGTAAAGATGTTAAATTTTTATTATTTAAATAATAAATATCAAATGCAGCAAAAATATTTTTTTTAGTATTATCTCTTCTTTTATCACATTTAATATATTCACCATCAATTAAAGAATTATAAATTTCTTTATTTGCTTTAAGTCCGGAATCTTCAACATTTAAAGAACTATTAATTAAATATACATTTCCAATATTATTAATATACATTAAAATTCTTTCTCCATCAGCTTTTTCAGTAACAACATAATTTTTTAAAATACTAATAGAACCATATTCATCGGGATTTACTAAATTAATTTTTTCTAATGTACTAGGTTTAGGAGTAATTAAAGGAATAGATTTATAATAATTAGGTATAAATATATCTTTTTTAATTAATTTTAAATAATCTTCTAGAATAATAGTTTGTTGTTTTTTTGTAAGTATAATATTACTCATAAATAATGATTTAATAATAATAATAATAGAAGATAATAAAGTAGAAGTATCATTAATAATTAATGAAAATTCATAATTTTGAGGTAAAGATAATATTTTAGAGTTTTTAAATGTATCATATAATTTATTATCTGTTTTAATAATTCTAGCAATAGCAATATTACCATTATTTAAATTATATGAAAAATCTTTCATATATTTAAAAATTTTTTTATCTTTATCCCAAAAATCAGGTTGTTCAATTTTAATTTTATTATAAACTTCAAAATCTAATTTAACATCAAATAAATCATTTATAGAATCTTTATTAATTAATTCAAAATTTTCAAATATATGATTAATATTAGTTAAATCATTAGTTAAACAATATTTAGAAATTTCATTATTTTTAAAAATAGATAAAATATTGGAATTATTATAAACTTCTAATATTTCATCATTAATAATTTCATTATAATTTGTTCTTAAAATAGAAGTAAAATTATTAAAATTAGTTTCATTCCATAAATAATTATTATAAAAATTTAATATAATTTTATTATTATTAAGATGTTGATTTAAAAAATCTATTTTTTTAAATATAGGTTCATCTTTTGATAATTCCATTATATTTTTTTATATTTCTTCTTAATTTATATATATAATATATAATTATATCATTTTTTTTATTTAAAAAATAAAAAATGATATATTTATTAAATAATAACATAATAATTAAATAGATATGACAGATTTATTTATTCCAATTAAATTTAAATCTACAGTTATTTTAAAACCGAATGAATTAGATATTAATTTTGAAAATACAATATTAAAAAAAATAAAAAATATATATGAAAATGTATGTTCAAAATATGGATATATTAAAAATAATTCGATTAAAATTATAAAACGTTCAATAGGAACTATAAAAAATCAACATTTTAATGGAAATATTAGTTTTAATGTTATATGTATAGCTGAAATTTGTAATCCAATTCAAGGTTCTATAATTAAATGTAAAGTTAAAGCAAAAAATTCATTAGGTCTTTTAGCGGAAGGTTATTTTGATAATATACCTATATTAGAAATTATTGTTCCTAAAATATCAGCAGGAATTCAATCAGAAATTAATTTAGATAATATTAATATTGGACAAGAAATTAAAATAGAAGTATGTGGAAAAAAATATCAATTATTTGATAAACATATATCAATTATAGGAAGAGCAATTAAAAATAAAGAAGAATTTATTAAAACAGCAATTATAGAAGATACAGAAGAAGATAATCAAAATATAAAAGAAGAAGATGAAAATTTTGAAATATATGAAGATGAACCAATTATTGATGATAATGAAGAAGATGAAGAAAATAAAAAAAATATAGATGATGAAGATGAAGATGAAGATGAAGATGAAATAAGTGGAGGAGAAGAATTTATAGATGAAGAAGAAAATAATATAGAAGATGATTATGAAGATTTTATAATAGATGATGATTAAATTCTAAAATCAATCTTATTATAACATCTTGAAATATTAGTATCTTCTATATTATTTTCATTTCTATATGTATCATATATATATGATTTTAATTCAATAATATCATTTAATTTCAAACTTTTTTTTTTCATTTTGACAATAACTTCATCAAATTTATTATCAATTTTTATATGAAAATGTGTCATTTTTTAAATATTAAAATAAAATAAAAAAAAAATCATTTTTTCAAAAATATTAATATAAAAAAATGAATATTTATTTATATTAATTATATATTAATGAAAAAAGCAACTTCAAATAATTTTCAATGTATTAATATTTCTAATGAAACATATACAGGTAAAGAAATGTCACCAAAAGGATTAGGATATTCAGCCGTTGGATATGATATAGGATTTGAAAAAGAAGGAGTAGATAAACAAATATGGGTAGTTCAATTAAAAAATAGTAAAAAAGTATGGTTTAGAAAAAATGGAATGTTTAAAGTATCACATGAAGAACCATTAATAACATTAAATAATATAAATAGTGTAAATAATATAAATATAGAAAAAAAGGAAAATATAGAAGATAAAATCGAAATAGAAACAATAAAAAAAGAAGAAAATAAAAAAAAAATAACAGATTTCCAAATATTCTATAGTTATTATAGTAATAAATTAAAAGAAAAAAATAAAGAAAAAAGTTTAAATAAAACTCCTAAATTAATTCAAGAAGAAACTTATATAGAATGGAATAGATTAAAAAAAAATAAAGTTGAATTAAATGAATTATTATTATTAATTAAAAATAAAAGATAAATAAATATAAAATGAGTATATATGATAATTATAAAATATCAATAGAAAATGAAAATTTATTATATAGTTCAAATGATATAATAAAATTATTTGAATTTTCAGGTAATTCAAATAAATCTTATGTTAAATTTTTTTCACCTGAATATAATTTTTTAAATTCTAATTTTGGTTTTTCATTTAATGATATTACTAATACAATTATTTATAATTCTTTTAATAATATATTTAATAGTGATGTTTTTATAAAAGGTAAAATTGATGCTTATGAATTTCCTTCTAGAGTATTAATATTAGATAATTTTAATAAAATTAATCCTTCATATCTTCCTAATTTATCATCTGGAATTATTTATAATACTAATTCTATTGGTATTGGAACATCCATACCTGAAACTAATTTTCATTTAAAATATGGTGATGCTTTTATTGAAAATGGACGTCTTGGTATTGGAACTAAACCTTTATATCATTTTCATTTAAATAAAAATGATACAATGATAAATCATCCAGCTTTTGAAATATCATCAAATAATAATACAATAATAAATGTATTTACAGAAAAAAAAGAAATAAATATATATGGAAATTTATCAACAAAATCTTTAAATATTTCAAATAATTTAATAGGAAATAATGAAAAAATAATAATTAATAATGATTTATATTTATCAAATATAAATTCATTTAATAATAAAATATTTATAAATTCTAATATTGATTTAATTATTAATAATAATTCTATAAAAAATATAATAAGTAATATTAATAATATTAATAATTGTTTTACTATTATTGATAAAGAAATAAATTTTAATAATAATATATCAATAAGTTCTAATAATAATTTATTATTTTTAAATAATAATAATAATTCTTTAATTATTGATAGAAATTATATTAAAACTGATAATTTAATTTTATCTAATATTAATTTATTAAATTATGATTCTTTAACATCAAATCCATATAAAGAATCCATATTTGATATTAAAGGAAAAATAAGAAATTATAATGATAGTCCAAATATTATAAAAAAAATATATTCAAATTCTTCAAAATTATTTATTATAACTTCAAATAAATTTTATATTTATAATTTATTAACAAAATCATATAGTTCTCAATCAATAAATTTAGAAAATTCAATTTTTAAAACTAAATATGATAATTATAGTTATTATTATAATTCACAATTATTTATAAATGATTCATCACCAATATTTATAGAATTATTAGATTATTCATTAACTTCAAATCCTCAAATCTTTTTTTATATTGATAATAATAAACAAATATTTAAAAGAAATATTAATACTTCTATTCAAATTACTGGATTAAATGAAAATGTTATTAAAATAGATACTTATAATTATTTAAATATAGAAAAATTTATTGTTTTAACTGATACTAATAAATTATTTTTTTATAATGGTTTTTCTTTTATTCAAATTTCTTTATCTGGTATTATTTTAGATTTTGCAACAGGCGAAAGTCATACAATTGTTTTAACAACAACTGGTGTATGGTCATTTGGTTCTAATTATAATAATGATAAATTTAAAAAAGGTTATTCAACAGATTTACCATTAAATATAGAAAATGATAGTGATTTAACATTAGTTAGAAAAATAGAAACTTTTAATAATATAAATATAATAAAAGTAAAAGCATTTATTAATAGTTCAGCAGTAATTGATAATAATGGATATGTATATATATTTGGAAATATAAATAAATCATTAATAACAATAACTTATAAATTAATAGAATTAATAGATATATATGATTTTACATTTAATAATACAGAACTATTTTTATTAAGTTATTTTAATGATATATTTACATTAATTGAAAATAATAATTCTAAAATTATAATATTACCAAATGAATTTTATGGTATTTCTATAAAATCACGTGGAAGTATTTTAATTGGTGGAAATAATTTTTATAAACAAACACCTAGAAATAGTTTATTAGTTGAAAATTATATTGGTATTGGTTCTAATTTATCATATAATCCAAAATATTCATTAGAAATTAATGGAAATATTAATATTAAAAATGGTTCTATTTTTTATAATGATGAATTATTTTCTTCCTCTATTTCTATAAATCCTATTATTGATAATTGGAATAAAATTAATAATGATTTATATTATATAAATGGTAATATTGGTATTGGTTTATTATATCCAAAAGAAAAATTAGATATTAATGGTAATACTATTATTCAAAGTAATTTATATATAAAAGGTAAAATTATAACAAATGATTATAAACCATTAAATATAAATAAAGAAAAAGAAATTTATTATATTGGAAAATTTGGTTTTAATACAAAAACACCAAAATCAACTATTGATATTTATAATGGAGATATTAAAGTTTCTTATTTTAAATATATTGGTAATTTTTTAGAATATTCTAATAATTATGAATATAATATTCCTAATATTTCTTTAAATACACCTTATTTTAGTCCAATATATACTAATTATGATGGTTCTTTATTTATTACATCTTTTTATAGTATTTTAAATGATGATAATAATAATAATAATAATAATGTTATTATTTATAAATTAATTAATAATCAAATTACTAGTTTTCCTATTACTGGAATTGAAAATGGTAATACTTCTTTTGGTATTTCTATTGCTTTAACAAATAATGGTTCATCTATTTTTATTGGAGCTCCTAAACAAAAAAATATATCATCTATTTCAACTATAATAACTGGTGGAATTTATCGTTTTTATTTTGATATTAATAATAATTTAATTAAAGATACTAATCGTATTATTGAATTAATTCCAAATACTAATGATTATTATTTAATTGGTAAAAATATAAATTGTTCTGGTAATGGTTCTATTTTAATTTCTACTATTACTAATTATAATCATTTATTATATTTAAAAGATTTAAATAAAAATATAACTACTATTTTAGATTTTAATAAATATACTATCTATCATAGTACATTTAATCCTGAATTGAGTTTAAATCAATATCCAACAAATTCATATAATAATAATGATATTTCTATTGATATAAATAATAATGGTTCTATTATTATAATAAATTTTATTTTTGATGCTATACAACAAACTATTACTAATTTCCCTTTTTTTAATTTTTATATAATTAAAAATTATCAAATTTATTTTTTAAAATTTCCTAATAATTTTATTAATTCTTATATTACTTCTTTATCTTTAACTGATGATGGTAATAGATTATTTATTACTACTATTTCTGGTAATCATTTTATTTATGATTTTGATTTTAATAATCTTAATTATGAAACATTAATTTTAAATAATATTGAATATAATTATTTTAATATTAAAGAAAGTTATATTATTTATAAATATAGTATTATACAAAATTATAGAGGTAAAATTACGAAATCTGGTAATAAATTATTTTTAAATAATAAAGAACATATTATTGAATATATTTATAATTTTATTAATGATAATTGGATTATTAGTAAAGAACCTATTCTTATTCCTTCTGTTAATAATTATAATTATTCTTTTGATTATAATGGTTTATTATTTTATATTAATTATATTGAAAAAATAACAGATACTACAACCTTTGATAATATTAAAACAACTGTAAATAAATATAAATATTATAATGAAACTAATTCTTTAAATTTAAATAATTCAAATTTATTTATTAATACTGATACTTTTATTTATTCTAATTTATATTCTCATTCTTTTATTGGTAATGGTTCTAATATTTCTAATCTTCAATTAACTAATATATATAATAATATTGGTTCTAATGGTGTTATATTTTCTAGTAATAGTTTATTATATATTTCTTCTAATTTTATTTGGAATAATTCAAATAATTCTTTAAATATTAATGGATTTTTAAATTTAACATCTAATATTAATGTTAATTCCAATATTTTAGTTTTATCTAATATTTCTACTACATTTGGAAATATAATTTCAGGTTCTAATATTATTATTCAATCTAATTTAAGAACTATTAAAGGTTCTATTTATTCTACATGTAATATTTATTCTAGTTGTAATATTTATTGTGATTCTAATATATATATTAATTCTAATATTTATGCTGTTAATGATATTATTACTAATTATAATATTATTAGTTATTATGGTAATATTATTTCTGGATTTAATATTATTTCTTCAAATAATATAATTACTCAATCTAATATTTCTACTAGATTTGGTAATATAACTTCTGCTTCTAATATTATTGCTCAATCTAATATTTCTACTAGATTTGGTAATATAACTTCTGCTTCTAATATTATTAGTCAATCTAATATTTCTACTATTTTAGGTAATATAACTTCTGCTTCTAATATATTCTCTCAATCTAATATTTCTACTATTTTAGGTAATATAACTTCTGCTTCTAATATTATTGCTCAATCTAATATAATTGGTTTTTCTAATTTAGAAATAACATCAAATATTAATACTTTAAGAGGTTCTATTATTTCTAGTTTTAATTTAATTGCAAATTCTAATATAATTGGTTTTTCTAATTTAGAAATAACATCAAATATTAATACTTTAAGAGGTTCTATTATTTCTAGTTATAATATTATTGCACAATCTAATATTTCTACTATTTTTGGTAATATTAATTCGGCTTCTAATATTATTGCTCAATCTAATATTATTGGTTTTTCTAATTTAAATATTACATCAAATATTAATACTTTAAGAGGTTCTATTATTTCTAGTTCTAATATTATTGCTTTTTCTAATATTTATACTAAATTTTTTTATGGTGATGGATGTAATATTAGTAATATTTTAGCTGAAAATATTATTGGTATTGGTATGGTTAAAAATGGTGGAACTGGTAGAAGTAATTTAAATTCTAATTCTTTAATGGTTGGTAATGGTAGTAATTCAATTATTTTAACTAATGATTTATTATGGCTTAATAATCGTTTAATTTTTTCAAATAATACAAGTTTAATTATTAGTAATATAGCACCTATTATTAATATTCCTTTTATTTCAAATAATCATTTTATTGAAAAATTAAATATTAATAATGGTGGAACTGGTAATTCTAATTTTATTAATAATTCTATTACTTTTATATTATCTAATCAATTTTTGACTTCTTCTAATTTATATTGGTGTAATATTGAATCTAATTTATATATTAATGGTAATATTTATATTTCATCTAATATTTTTGGTAGTGGTTCTAATATTATTAATATTAATCCTAGAAATTTTATTAGTAATGTTCCTGTAAATTATGGTGGAACTGGTAGTAATTTTTTTAATAATGGTTCTATTTTAATTGGTAATGGAACATCTAATATATTAACTAATCAAAATTTAAATTGGAATAATTTAACAAATACTTTAAATGTTAGTAATGTAAATATTTTAAATAATTTAATTATTAATGGTTCTAATGCTTCTAATATTGATGCTAATAAATTAATTAATATTATATCTTTAAAAAATGGTGGTATTGGTATTTCAAATATTAATAATGGTGAATTATTATTTGGTTTTGATAATTTAAAAATTGCTAGTTCTTCTAATATTAAATGGAATAATCAAAATTTATTTTTAACTATTCAATCTAATTTATTTTCTTCTAATATTTTTAGTTCTAATTTTAATGGTAATGGTTTTAATATTTCTAATTTAAATATTAATAATTTAAATGGTATTTTACCTTTTTCTAAGGGTGGTTTTGGTTTTAATAATATTTATAAAGGTAATTTTATTTATGCTAATGATAATAATCAATTATCTAATTTAGATACTATTAATTGGGATAATTCTAGTTTAACACTTAAAATTAGTGGTAATATTGATATTTTTAATAATAATTTTTATGGTAATGGATTCAATATTTCTAACTTAAATGCTAATAATATTATTGGTATTATTCCTGTTGATCAAGGTGGAACTGGTTTAAGAAATTTTGATAAAGGTAAAATTTTAATAGGTAATAATAAAGATTCTCTTATTCAAACTGATAAATTAACTTGGGATGAATTTAATTCTCGTTTAGGTATTGGAACAACTAATCCTCAAAATACTTTAGATGTTCTTGGAGAAATTAAATGTTCACAATTAACTGTCGGAACTACTGTTATTACTTCTTCTGGTTTAACTAATGCTATTGATATTAATACTGTTTCTGCTGGTATTTTAAAAGTTCAATACGGTGGAACTGGTTTAAATAATATTCAATCTAATAAATTTATTATTGGTTCTAATAATAATTTTATGCAACAAACACATAATTTATTATGGGATAATAATAATTTAGGTATCGGTTCTGATAGAACACCTTTAAAAACTATAGATATTTATGGCGATATTAATTTATCTGGTAATATTTTTAAAAATTATGAATTAATTCCTTCTATTACTTCTTTTAATTCAAGTTCTGAAAATTCTAATATTCTTTTTACAGATAAACAATTATTTATTGGTTATTCTAATAATGATAATTATAAATTAAAAGTTAATGGAAATATTTATGTAGCTGGTTATATTACTGGTTTATCTGATATTCGTTATAAAACAAATATTAGTAATATTTTAAATCCTATTGAAAAAATTGAAAAATTAAATGGAGTTTATTATAATTTAATTAATAATAATAAACGTTCTATTGGATTAATTGCTCAAGATGTTGAAAAAATTTTACCTGAGGTTGTTTATACTAATATTGATGATACTAAATCTATTGCATATGGTAATATTATTGCTATTTTAATTGAATCAATCAAAGAACTTACGCAAAGAATTAAAAAATTAGAAGAAAAACTTTAATTTATATATAATAGAATAACATTATAAAATGACTGATGCATACGATTCATTAGTTAAAAAATCAGTTATTAGAGAAAATTATGCAGAATATACACATGATGAATTACGAACTTCAAAATTAATTCCTTGTGATAAAATTGAAAATTTTTATTATGATACATTATTTTATTTACATTTTCATTATTCTTTATATTTAGAACTTTTATATTATAATCATAAGAATGATTTTAATATTGAGGAATTTTCAAAATTATGGAATAAGTTAAAAATTAAATTTATTAACGATAATTCTGCAACCTTAAATATTGGTTCTTATAATATTCATGGTTTTAATATTACTGAAAGAGGTGCTGGATATACTGGTGCTACTGTAATTATTAATAGTAGAAATACAAATAATGGTTTAACAGAATCTATTGGAACAGCTACTATTGTTTCTAGTGGATTTCCTAAAGAAATTACTAGTTTAACTAATGAGTTAAATGAATCTGCATTTATTCAAAATGGTGATGTTATAACATTTAACGCTCCTTCTTCTGGTACTTCTGCTGTTGGAAGAATAATTACTACAGATAATTCTAGAATTAATAAAATTGAAATAATTGAACCAGGTTCAAGTTATACAAATGAAGCTACTATTACATTATCAAATATACTTAATTATAAAAGAAATGGATTTGTAATAGCAACTCCACTTAAAACACTAAATTTTACATTAACTACAACAGGTTATATAAATACTGCATCTGTTACAAGTCCTTCAGTACGATATAATTCTGATATTTTATATGATTATTATGTAGTAGATCCAACAACTGGATCAGATATTGCAAAAGTTCATCCTATTACTAATATTACTAATATAGGAAATATTAGTGATAATACATTTAGTTTTGATTTATCTATATTTAAAAATTTTTATAATAATATTATTCAATATCAAAATGATTATGAAAGAGCAAATTTAACAAAAAGTAAAACACCTGAAATCTCTAATATTACTTATTATACTAATACTAATATTCCTAATTTATTTACAATAAGTAAATCAGATAGAACAACAGAATTAGCTTCATCATATTATTCTAAAAGTGATATTATATCTACTAGTTCATCTACTGAATATAATGATACTGAACGAACAGCACGATTAGATAGAATAATATTAGATATATTAAATCAAGATGTTAAAAATATTTTAGGATATTTAGCATATCAAATAAGATATTATAATATTATAATATTAAATACATCAATTCAAAGAATGATTTATAAATATTATTTAAATAATAATGAAATAAATATGAATGTTCCAAGTATATTTTTAGAAGGACAATCAAATAGACAACAATTAAATAATATATTAACACATATTGATAATATGAAAAATAATTTAACATTGATACAAACTAATATAAAAAAAACAAATAATTATTTTAGTGAAAGTAAAGAATTATATCCAGATAGAATAATAACTTTAAATATAAATGAAGAAAATTATATAAAAAGTCAAGATGCATTAAATAATACTGCAAAAAATTATAATCAATATTATAATAATTATAATAAATTAAAGTTATATGCAAGTTCGATAATTATATTTTTAATTATATTAGTAATTGCTACAGTAATTATAACTATTTTACCATATTTTAATGCAAATAGTAAAAATACTTATTATATATTAATATTAATATTATTAATAATATTAACAGTATTATTTTATAATAATTTTTCACATATAAATTTATATGAAAATTTTACAACTATGTTTGATGCTAATAATTGTAGTTCTAATAAAAATAGATATAATACAAATTCTAAAATAGCATCACTTGTAAATGCTAATAGACAAAATAATTATGATTTTTTTAATACATTAAGTGAGAAATTAATTAGTTATAATAAAGCGTATGCTGATGTAAATTCTCAAATGTCATCTGCAATATATACAACAGATAGTCAAGCATTTGAAAAAGATGCTAATAATTATTTATCAAAAATGTATATTGAAAAAAAAAGAAAAATAGATTTATTTAAAACAAAAAGAACTAGTTTAATAAATTTAATTGAAGCAATGAAACAACAAATTATTTATTTATATAATATTATTTTAATAATATGTTTATTAACAATTGTATTATTAATTACTTTATTATTATATGTTAATATGCCTCAATTTATGAATTTAATAATTGCATTTGCATCAATATCTATATTTATAATTATAATATATTATATTTACGCTGTAGTTCAACCAACTAGATTAATTGCAAATAAAAAATATTGGGCTAATAAAAATCCTTCAATTCAAACATATAATAAATTGTAATAACATAATTATAAATAAAATAATTATTATTATTTGAAATCTAGTAGTATTTTTATTTATAATAGACATTATTAAATTATCTTCATTTATATTAAATTTAAATTGATTTTTATAATTAATTTTATTTTTTTTATTATTTATTAAATGTCTAATAATTTTATAAATAATTGCATTTATTGTTCTATTATGATTTAAGGCAATTTTTTCAATAGGTAATTTATATTTAATTTCATTAAATAATTGATTTACTTCTATTTCAGTCCAATTTTTTCTATGATTAATAGGATATATTTCCATAATTTATAATAATTATAAATTATATAAAAATAATCATTTTTTTATTAATTATAATATTATTTTTATAAATATTAAATAAATTATAATACTATTTTTTATAAATATTTAAATAAGTTCAGTTATTATTTTTATAAATATTTAAGTAAATTCAGTTATTATTTCTAAATTATTAAATAAATTTTATAATATTATTTTATAAATATTTAAATAAATTCAGTTATTATTTCTAAATTATTAAATAAATTCTAAAATTATTTTTAAAAATGTTTAAATAAATTATAATATTATTTTTAAAAATGTTTAAATAAATTATAATATTATTTTTAAATTATTAAATAAATTCTAAAATTATTTTTAAAAATGTTTAAATAAATTATAATATTATTTTTAAATTATTAAATAAATTCTAAAATTATTTTTAAAAATGTTTAAATAAATTCTAAAATTATTTTTAAAAATGTTTAAATAAATTATAATATTATTTTTAAAAATGTTTAAATAAATTATAATATTATTTTTATAAATATTTGAATAAATTCTAAAATTATTTTTGGAAACATTAAATAAATTATAATATTATTTTTAAAAATATTTAAATAAATTCTAAAATTATTTTTGGAAACATTAAATAAAATATAAAATTATTTTTGGAAATATTAAATAAAATATAAAATTATTTTTGAAAATGTTTAAATAAATTATAAAATTATTTTTGAAAATATTAAATAAAATATAAAATTATTTTTGAAAATGTTTAAATAAATTATAATATTATATTTAAATTATTAAATAAAATCATCTATTATTATTTTTAGAAATGTTTAAATAAATTATAATATTATTTTTGGAAATGTTTAAATAAATTATAATATTATATTTAAATTATTAAATAAATTATAAAATTATTTTTAAAAATATTTAAATAAATTATAATATTATATTTAAGTTCTTAAATAAATTCTAAAATTATATTTAAATTATTAAATAAATTATAATATTATATTTAAGTTCTTAAATAAAAACTAAAATTATTTTCAAAAATATTTAAATAAATAATAATATTATTTTTAAATTATTAAATAAATTCTATTATTATTTTTGGAAATATCTAAATAAATTCTATTATTATTTTTTAATTTTAAAATTATTTTTATAAATATCTAAATAAATTCTATTATTATTTTTTTTAATTTTAAAATTATTTTTGTAAATATCTAAATAAATTCTATTATTATTTTTTTTAATTTTAAAATTATTTTTGGAAATATTAAAATAAATTCTATTATTATATTTAAATTATTAAATAAATTCTAATATTATTTTTTAATTTTAAAATTATTTTTGTAAATATCTAAATAAATTCTATTATTATTTTTGGAAATATTAAAATAAATTATAATATTATATTTAAATTATTAAATAAATTCTAATATTATTTTTTAATTTTAAAATTATTTTTGTAAATATCTAAATAAATTCTATTATTATTTTTGGAAATATTAAAATAAATTATAATATTATTTTTGGAAATATTAAAATAAATTATAATATTATTTTTGGAAATACTTAAATAAATTCTATTATTATATTTAAATTATTAAATAAATTCTATTATTATTTTTGGAAATATTAAAATAAATTCTATTATTATTTTTGGAAATATTAAAATAAATTCTATTATTATTTTTGGAAATATTAAAATAAATTATAATATTATTTTTGGAAATACTTAAATAAATTCTATTATTATATTTAAATTATTAAATAAATTCTAATATTATTTTTGGAAATACTTAAATTATTTCTAAATATTTAAATAAATTTCTAATATTATTTTTGGAAATATTTAAATTATTTCTAAATATTTAAATAAATTTCTAATATTATTTTTGGAAATATTTAAATTATTTCTAAAT
>Ga0172367_10004303_pt1 | contig 17818 bp, 14 predicted proteins | sample Lak10m_FD_114542 | JGI IMG/M metagenome (GOLD analysis project Ga0172367, IMG submission 114542) | Freshwater microbial communities from Kabuno Bay, South-Kivu, Congo - kab_022012_10m | ecosystem: Environmental > Aquatic > Freshwater > Lake | place: Democratic Republic of the Congo: South-Kivu...
AGTGTCATTTTCAAAATAATAATTATCGGATCAAAATCAAAAATGAGATATGCTTTACTTTTATACTTCCGAAAAATGACAAAAAAATATAAGAACTAAACAGGGATTACGGTTGTAAACGGGGGTCTAAAAAGAGAGAGAAAAAATAAGCAGCGGTGATTTCATCCCGGATGAAATCACGATTGTAAGGTACAGAAAAGACTTTGCAGATTTTTAAGGTGTATATTATTTGTTAACAAGCCTAAGAGACACCATAGAATGTATTTCACAGTAAAATAATTGACAGAATACCCACCCGCATTCAGACACATTTGGCTGCCCCGACAACAATCGATCGCTTCGCAGCCAGAAGGTCCTTCATTTTCCACCGCTTTTCTCATTGTTTAATGAAATGTTGATAACTTTTGTCTGGACAAAATTTGTCCTAATATATTTTGTCCCTATATTTGATATAAAAATTAAAAGATGTCTGAAGGAAAAATTTTTACATTCGGAGAATACATTAGAGAATTAAGAGCAGCTTCTGGACTGCCATTAAGAAAAGTAGCTGCCCAACTTGACATTGACCCTTCTTTGTTGGGAAAGATTGAACGTAATTCGCGTCCCCCGAATCTTGATATCATTAGAAAATTGGCTGACATTTTTGGACAAAATGAAAGTAACTTAATCACTGAGTATTTAAGTGACCAAATTGCATACAAAATTATTGAGGAACATGGTGATATAGGTGTTTTAAAGGTTGCCGAAAAAAAGATTGATTACATAAAAAAAAAGAGAAATGACCAAAAATCTTGACATAGAAAAACAACCTTATTATGAAACTGGGTTAGGAGCAGCATTCCTTGGTGATAGTTTAGAAATATTGAGTAATATTCCTAATAATTCAGTAAACTTGATAGTTACATCACCTCCATTTGCTCTTACCAGACAAAAGGAATATGGGAACAAACCTGAAACTGAGTATATAGATTGGTTTATGCAATTTGCTAAGGAAATTTATAGAGTATTAACTAAGGATGGTTCCTTTGTTGTTGATTTAGGAGGAGCTTATATTCCTGGTTATCCAGTTAGAAGCATATATCAATATGAACTACTTGTAAGACTATGCCATGACTTAAAATTTTTTCTTGCTCAAGAATTTTTTCATTATAATCCATCACGTCTGCCAACACCAGCAGAATGGGTAACTGTGAGACGTGTCAGGGTAAAAGATTCTGTAAATGTAGTTTGGTGGCTCTCAAAATCTGAAAATCCAAAATCTGATAATAAACAAGTGCTAAAACCGTACAGTGAAAGCATGAAATCATTGCTTAAAAATGGATATAAAGCTAAAATGAGACCCAGTGGTCATGATATTTCCGAGAAATTTAACAATGACAATGGCGGAGCAATACCACCAAATTTACTTGAATTAGCAAATACAGAATCGAATAGTCATTATATGAGAAAATGTAAAGAACTTGGAATAAAGCCTCATCCAGCAAGATTTCCAAGTGAATTTGCCGAGTTTTTTATAAAATTTCTCACAAGTGAAGAAGATATTGTTATTGACCCTTTTGCTGGTTCAAATACAACCGGATTTGCTGCTGAGAAATTAAATCGACAATGGATTTCTATTGAATTAAACGAATCGTATATTGAAGGTAGTATTTTAAGATTTCAAGAAGAACCTAATTTATTTGAAACTGAGCTTATTATAAATGGCAGCAAAAAAACATAGGAAATTTGACCTGTTTGATAGGATAATTCAAGCTATAAATGATGATGGATGGAATGTGCTTTATATTTCAGACCCCGCAAATCATCCTTTTAGATTGAAAATATATAAGGACAAAGAAAGTTATAATATTCGAATTTATATTTGGAATCTAACTCACGGTGGAGGAGCTCAAAGACCTGCGGATGAATATCGTGTTCAGATTACAGGCGTTGACCATTTTGAACAAGAAATAGGGGGAAAAACACTGATATTAGGCTGGTGGAATGAAGGTGGTGTTTTTGCAGGATTTGATTTTACTAAGCACATTGGCCAGTTAGGATTTTCTCCATCAATCCAAATACGTGAAGAAGCATTAAGAAAAGCCTATATTAACGGTTTAGCTCCATGGGAAAAGGAAAATCAAGAAATTGCAATTGCTTTTAGACCAGATTTTATTGTCGAATATATAAGAAATTTAGAATCATTGCATTCATTTGGAGAATCAGACAGAGATTTTGAAGTTTTAGAAGAAGTGGCCGAACGCCCAGAAGCTGTTAACGATGAAGTCGTCGATACAGTAACACAAGAAAGACAAGTTGCAATTACAAATGTTAAGAAAAAAATCAGGGACAATAGTTTCAAATCAAGAGTTTTGACTTCTTATGGACAGCAATGTGCGATTTGTGGTATACAAATGAGGCTAGTTGATGCTGCGCATATCGTACCTGTTGAACATGATGGAAATGACCATACAAGTAATGGCATTGCAATGTGTGCATTGCATCACAGAGCTTTTGACCGTTCACTCATCACTATCAACGACAATTATCAGATTTTACATAGTGCTGACAAAATGGAGAAACTCAGAGAAATTGGACTTGATGGCGGTATGGATAGGTTCATTAGAGATTTGAGAGCAGTTATTATTTTGCCTCCTGCAATTAATGATAGGCCTCATATTGACTATATTAGACATGCAAACATAATTCGAGGTTGGGCTTGATTTCCATCCCCTCGCATTCAAACACATTGGCAAGTCGCGCAGCACACAAATCATTAGCCGAAACTTGCCAAAGAATATGCCTGCTCCAACACCCAGAGGGTGAAATCTTGCAAAAATTGATTTAGAAATTAAAACACGATAAAACGGCAAGTTGCTTACACATGTTACAGTGCATATGGGTTTCAGAGGTATGCAACCGTTTTTGGCTCGAAAAAAAGTCGGGTGTAAACTGATATGAAATCGCTTCGTTCTCCCGCACAACACCATCCCATTAAACGTTAATTTATTTCCCGGATGCCCCCTCAAATATTTTTTGTTCGTTTGCTGAATCCGCCGGGGAAATTTTACATCATATAATGATAAAAAAAACAGAACTTGGTAGAAATATGTCAGCACAGCCAAAAGTAATATTATTTTCAACACCCACATGCAGTTTTTGTGTACAGGCAAAAAGGTATTTTCGTGAAATGAATATAAGGTTCACGGAAGTTGACGTAAGCAGGGACCAATCGGCAGCCATGGATATGGTCAGAAGAACGGGACAGCGCGGCGTACCGGTTATTCTGATCAATAACCGCCCTATTGTGGGATTCGATAAACCAAAAATTAATTCAATGTTAAACATTAGATAGGAAGTATATCATATGAAAATCAAACCGATGGACGACAGAGTGCTCGTAGAGCCCGCACCGGAAGAAGAAAAAACCTCTTCAGGACTTTATATTCCTGACACAGCAAAAGAAAAACCGAGAGTCGGAACTGTTATCGCAGTTGGAACCGATGAAGATCTCAGAGAGAAAATTAAAGAAGGCGATAAAGTTCTTTTTGCAAAATACGGCGGTGAAGAAGTTGAAAGCGATGGAAAAAGCTATAAAATGATTCAGCGTTCGGATATTCTTGCAGTCATCGAAGACTGAAAGTTAAAAAAACCGGCAGGGAACTGAATCCCTGCCGGCTTTAATAATAAACAGAATTTCAATCCTCACTTTAAAAGCAGCATCTTCCTGGAAACAAACTTATCCCCGAAACTGATCGTATAGATATAGACCCCTGAGGAGAGACGGGCTCCGTTGAACGTCTCGGTGTAGGTTCCGGAATGCAAAAACTCATCCTTAATTGTTGCAACTTTCTCGCCAAGAATATTAAACACTTCCAATTTCACATTACCCGCAGCGGGCAGGGAATAATCTATCCTGGTTGTGGGATTAAAAGGATTAGGATAGTTCTGGCTGAGAGTGAAAGTTTCCGGCAGGATTTCATTCACCTTAACGATGTGATAAGCATTTGTCGGTTTGAATGCAAAAGTATCCTGTTCGGTAATTTCTTTAAGCGTTCTGATAAAAAGCGTATCCCCGCTTGAAGGTAATCCGTTATAAAAATCGAACAAAATTTCATAGCTGGTTGTTGCTCCCGCAGGATTTGTGGGTCTTAAAATAACCGGTTCCTGAAAATCCCATTTACCGTTATTCCTGAGAGAAGGCGTTGATTCGTTAATCATAAAATCACCTTTATTGTAATCCGGCTCGGTAAGTAAACGGAAAGGGCAGATCACCGGCTGCATTAAATGATTGATAACTGTATCCCCCGGATAAACGTACTGTCCGCTCGCAAGAGTGTCGAAATTGTTAAAAACCATTATCCAGTCCTCGGGTGCGGCAACTTTCGGATTCCCGATTGAGGGGGGATATTGAAACTGATATGAGCCGCTGAGATTAAAATTATTCAGATATGTATTATGACCATCTATTCTTGTTTCCTGATCGATAATTTTAAGTTTCAGTCCATCGAAGGCAGGTGTGGAAACATTTGGCAGTAATTCCTGCCCCTGCACTTTAAAAGTTCCCTGGGTAAGATTCTTAACGCTGAAAGTTTTCTGGCTTTCAGAAACAGTAAAAGTGATCTGATAATCATCAAAGCGGAGAAGGCTGAGATCGGAAATATCCAGATGAGCGACAGGAGTTGCCCGCCCGGCTGTGCGTTTAATTATGGTGTCCTTAAAAGCCGCTTCACGTTCCCATATTTCAAATACAGGAGTAACGATGCTCGTGCCGGCAATTCCGTCTGTTCCGGAAAGCCGTAAATAGTATGAGTCCGAGTTTGGGATTAAAGTTGTATTTAGAGCATAATAAACTGACCCGACCGGATACAGTACATTTGAAAACACAGGGAAAAATGGACCATTCGCAGCAAATCCATATTCAAGCGACATAGTAAGATTTGAATTATCAGCATCTTCGGCAAGAAACTTTATAAGGAAACTATTCGACCTTATCGTAAGTGAATCGAAACTTGTAAGAAATTCAATTTCCGGGACGGCATTCACGGGATTATTTACAGTGAAACGTGAAGTAGTTGAATAATAATATCTGCCTTTTTGCCCGGGATCGTATGCTACAGCCCGGAGCAGATAGTTAACGCCATCGGAATCAGCCTCTGTGTCCCAGAGATACTGCGAAGGAGCAGCAGGAAGATCGTAAGCGATAGTCTGCCAGGATTTCCCTTTGTCCCTTGAATATTCGAGGAAAATCAATGCGGCAGGGTCGCTGCCCGAGTAATTCCAGTTAACAGGCACAATTCCGCTAACAGGATTTGAAGCATTAAAATCGAGAGAGACGGCATAAGCAGGGTCGCCTTCATTTTGTCCGGCTACATCAAGCATGTCCAGCCAGTTATAGTGGAAAATGAGGTATGCGTTGGTCTGCATTAGACTGCTCAGATTTGCCCCGCAAAAAACTGCCAGCACAATATCCTTACTTTCGCCCGGGGCAAGTGCAAAGGGACCTGTGCCCATATGAATCACATAATCTGAGGAAGTCGTTAAAAGCTCTGAAGTGGAATCGATGCCTGCCTCAAAATTGCTCCAGACCAGAGGATCGTTAAGCGGAACATTGGGCAGGGAATTTGTATAAACCATAGGTTTGAATGCTGTCATTCCAAGATCGCCGGGCGTTTCAAGAAAACGGAAAGAAAGGAATCCGGCAGGTTTGCCGCCCATTCCGGTCATATCTGCATCGTAACAGTAAAAAGTATTTGAGCTGTAAGGATCGCCCGGAAATCCCTGCAAACCTGTATATCCGATCCTGTCATCTGCATAATCGAAAGCGCCGCCTATGTGAGGATCGCCCCAGTAACCAAAATAGAGCTTACTGAGATTTTTAGGACTTTCATTAGTAAGTTTTGTTTTAACAATAATAACATCCCGCATTCCGCCGCCGGGCTGGTAAATTCTCGTTTCAGCCTTAACGCCGAGACCGCGCATATCAGAGTTATCGGGATTCGGGAAATAATTAAACTCTTCGTTCGTAAAATCATCCATAACAAAATATGCCTCATCAAGTCCGATTGTCTTCCCGAAACCAAGTTCGCCGTACCACTGATTGCCCCAGTCATCGAGCCATGATCCCGGGTCAGCCCTTGTTGGAAGATTTTCAGATTGTGTGTTGGTAAAGCCCGTTCTCGGCAGCCAGCCCCATTTAATACTGCCGCTGGGGTCGTAATCGCCCTGCATTGGTCTTATACTTCCATCGCTTGTAATCTGAAGTGTTTCGCCAGAAGCGCCGGTTACCTCTCCGCTGAGTACCGGAGAAAATTCGTACATATATCCGAGGTCTTTCCATACGAAATCCAATACGCCTGATAACACATTCGGCGCACCGATTGCACCGTAATTATAACAGATCAGGGAAATCTCGTTTGAATGAAGTACTCCGGGTTTAATATCATAAATATCCCCCTTCGTTTGCGGAAAAAAGGCAGTCGTCAGGAAAAGAAAAAACAGAACCGCTGTAAGATAAGAAATAGGCTTAACTTTCATATTCTACCCCGAAGAAATAAGAAATGCTAATGAAACTTAACCAAATTCCTATATGATGCAAAACCAAATCACAACCCTTAAAAAGATAAACATTTAAGTAAAATTATTATATCATATTCAAGATATGTTTAACCTGTTTTTTTAACTGAACACAGATACCTGCCGAAAAGTGCGGATATTTTTCCCAGTGTACCGGAGGCTCAGTCATCTTATATCCTGTATTCTCAACTTTCCGGAAAAGCTACGGTGCCTGCATGTATTTATAAAAACAAGTATTTATATCAAATAACTTCGCAAAATGACTGTCTGCTTTTGTAATTATTTGCCCTTTTTCTTAGTTTGCTACCTCCACAAAACAAAGATAGAGTATGACATTAAAATCCATAACACTGACTGCCATCCTCATTTTAACAGCATTATTTACAAACATCACCGGTGATAAAGTGTACGTCATTGAGAAAAGCGTGAATTCAGCGCACATAACAGTTGAGAAGAGCCAGGATAGCTATTATTCAGGAAAAAAACTTGGTTCATTTTATGAAAACGGAATGACGACATTCAGGCTATTTACGCCGAATGCAGTTAAAGTAGTAATGGAATTATTTGAGAAACACGATTCAGAAAAAAGTAAACAATATGTTATGACCCGTGACGAGGACGCAGTATGGGAGTGCACGCTTGAGGGCGATTACCGCGGCTGGTTCTATGGTTACAAAGTATATCACAAAGGCGATAACCCCGCAATTGACAATAAACCTCTCTGCGTTGATCCCTATGCGCAGGTTGTTGCGTCCTATAATACTTATATGACGCCGCGAAGGTCAATGGTTTATGAGCATAATTACGACTGGGAAGGCGATAATTGGATTGAGCAGGACTGGCGCGATCTTATAGTTTACGAAATGCATATCCGGGATATTACTTTCCATAAATCCTCGGGCGCTAAAAGCAGAGGCACATACAAGGGGTTGACCGAAAAAGGCATAAAAGGCGGACTTGAACATATCAAATCCCTCGGAGTGAATACGGTTGAACTGCTTCCGGCTCAGGAATTCGCAAATATTGAAATACCTTTCCAGGATTCAATTGCCGGAAGGTTTAATACATGGAACCCTTATGAACGTAATCACTGGGGATATATGACCGCAGCCTTTTTTGCCCCGGAATCATATTACAGCGAAGACTGGGCGTCTATTCCGATGGATTCCTGGATGGGCTATGAAGGTCGGCAGGTCAATGATTTCAAGGATATGGTCAAATCCTTCCACAAAGAAGGCATCGCCGTAATTATGGATGTGGTTTACAATCATTTATCCGAGTATGAGATCGGGAATCTGAAAGAAATTGACCACGATTATTATTTCCGCAAAGATGCTTCAGGTAATTTTAAAGCAGAAAGCTATTGTGGAAATGATCTCAGAACAGAAAGCCCTATGCTGAGACGGCTTATTGTTGAAAGCATCCTGTTCTGGATGAAGGAATATCATGTTGACGGTTTCCGGTTCGATCTTGGTAAACTCATCGACTGGGAAACAATCGAGGCAATCATTTATGAGGCAAAAAAAATAAATCCGCATGTGGTATTCGTCTGCGAGCCCTGGGGAGGAGGATATGATCCGGCAGGATTTTCTCTCCGCGGATGGGGAGCCTGGAACGATCAGATACGAAATGGCATTAAAGGCGAAAACCCTAACAACGGACTTGGCTGGATATTCGGAAGCTGGTACGGCAATAACACGCCTCAGAGGATCAGGAGTTATGTGAACGGCACGCTAATCCGGGATACTCTCGGTTTATTCCAGAAAAAAGATCATTCGGTCAATTATCTTGAATCTCACGACGGATATACATTGGGCGATTTTATCCGGATCGGAAGCCGCGAAGTTGATCCAGCTAAAGTAATAACAAATATTAAAGCCCATTCAAAACTGACCCCGCTTCAGTTAAAACTCAATAAACTCGCTGCTCTTTTCCTGCTTACTTCGCAGGGAATAACGATGATACATTCCGGGCAGGAATTCGCCAGGTCGAAGGTAATACCAAATGATATCCCGGAAAATGATCCGCATAAAGGTCTGATCGATCACAACACTTACGACAAAGATAATGCAGTCAATTATATCGATTACGAAATCGCAGATATTAACCATGAACTGCTTGATTATTATAAAGGGCTTATATCACTGAGGAAAAATTATCCTGCTTTCCGCCATGCAGCTTATGAGGAGATCACCTTTGATAAAAACACCGGACGCCCGTTTTCGCTCTCATACAAAATTGAGCACGGCGTTGAGGTTTTTTTCCTTGCTTTCAATGCAAACCGCGATAAGGATGTTACTTTCGAGCTGCCCGCCGGGGAGTGGGAGGTACTTGTTAATGAGTATTATGCCGGACTGAAACCGCTTGGAGTTTTCTCGAAACAATTAACGCTTCAGTCAACTTCAGGAATTGTGCTGAGAAAAATAAAATGACAGTAAAAAGCAAGTTATTAGTATTGGTTCTTTTTCTTTCTTATTCATTTTACGGGCAGAAGGATACTTCTCTCTTGTGGATAAATTCTCTGGATTCGACTATTGTTACTGATGTCCGGTATGCAACTGCGGATAATTTTACTGGGCAGGTGCTTTATAGTTCATCGAAAGTGTTACTAAGAGCGGAGGCAGCAAAAAAAATTGTTGAAGCCAATGCACGGTTGTTGAAGGAAAAAGGACTCCGGCTTAAGATTTACGACGGCTACCGCCCTCTTTCCGTTCAAAAAAAGATGTGGGTGATTATGCCCGATGACAGATACGTCGCAAATCCGGCAAAAGGCTCTCGCCATAACCGCGGCTGTGCGGTTGACCTTACTATAATCGATAAGGATGGTAACGAGCTTCCTATGGGTACCGCTTACGATGATTTCACCGAGAAAGCGCATTTTAATTACAAAGGTTTATCGTCTGAAGAAAGAGCGAATCGTGATTTATTGCGTTCGCTGATGATTGAATCCGGATTCGAACCTATTACCTCGGAATGGTGGCATTTTGATTTTAAAGGCTGGCAGGGATATTCGATTCTAGATATTCCTAATTGATCCAAATAACCGGAATGGTTATCGATGGGCTGGCGGGTGGATATGGATTTTGATGGTTGTTTGTCGATATTGCACGGTTTTTGTCGTTGACGTTTGGTTTTGTCGTTGATGTTTGGTTTGTCGTTGACGTTTGGTTTTGTCATTGACGTTTGGTTTTGTCGTTGACGTTTGGTTTGTCGTTGATGTTTGGTTTGTCGTTGACGTTTGGTTTGTCGTTGACGTTTGGTTTGTCGTTGATGTTTGGTTTGTCGTTGACGTTTGGTTTGTCGTTGACGTTTGTAGAGACAGGTCTTAGACCTGTCTCTACAAATCGTTTATCCCATATCGCACATCCCATATCGCACATCGCATATCACATGTCATAAAAACATATGCGTACACATGCATCCGCATATACAAATTATATATGATGGATAATTACCGTTGCGTTTTTTATTTTATGATTAAAAAATAAAACGGATCATTAATAAAATACAATCGAAATACATTTTATATGACACGCCACAAATGCGGATAATATATGACATTGTTCAGAAACAAATACCGTATTGAATCTACCCGATTACCGAAATATGATTATTCCACACCGGGAAAATATTTTATTACTATCTGCACTAAAAACCGTGAACGGATTCTATCCGGGATTGTGAACGGCTGTGTATCACTTTCTGAGGAAGGTAAAATCGTCAGGGATTGTTTTCTTGATTTACCGAACCACTATGGTAATATTGAAATAGACGAATTTATTGTTATGCCTGATCATTTTCATGGGATAATCGAAATTAAGGACAACCAAAATCCCGAAAAACAACATGGGTTATCAGAATTTGTCCGTGCCCTTAAATCATTTTCTGCGAGGAAAATAAACGAAATAAATGGAACAGCCGGCAAACAAATCTGGCAATCCAGATTTTATGATTCCATCATTAGAAGCGATGATGAATTATTTCGAATCCGCACCTATATTCGCGATAACCCTAAAAACCGGGGAAAATGATCACAGTTTCAAGAAGATTCGATCACTTAATCAGCATTACTTTAACTGACTTAGTAATGGTGTTATCTTTATCTGAAAGCTGAATAAAATAAACACCGCTCGGATTATCACTAAAATCCAGTCTGGCAGTATTTTTTCCGGCTTGTTTTTTCGAATATGATTTAATATTTACCTCTTCCCCTCTGATATTAAATACCCGTATTTCCATATTGCTTTCTTCCGGCAGATAATACTCGACTGTGGTGGATGGATTGAACGGATTAGGATAGGCGCCGATTATCCTGAAATCAGATGGAATAGCATCAAATAGTAGGGTTGTCTCTGCAATCTTGGTCAGGCTGCCGTTAAAATCGAGCTGGTACAATTCATAGAAATTCCTGCCGGAAAGCGGATTATCATCATTGAAACTGTAATTCACAACCTCAGCAACAGAGCCTGAGCCCGTGACAAAACCTATCTCCCGATTGTTCCGTAAAATCCTGAATCCTGCATTATTTGTTTCGGTTGCAGTCTGCCAGGCGAGCCTCACGCTTCCCTTTTCTTGCAGACATGTAAAAGAAAGCAGTTCCACCGGCACAATCGGCTCATAGAAAGGCATAAATTTTACGAAGCCATGAGCGGCATTGTCCGTTTTATGATAAATATGTTCCTCAACGGAAGCCGAATCGTAAACGCCCCAGTCATTATTCTGAGCATAAACAACATTCGTACAGTTATTGTATAAGTCATAGATCATGCCGCTATTGCCGTTATCATAAATACTGTTGTATCCGTCATCGGTTGTATCAGCATTTTCTATGTTCCCGATATTAGGCTGAGGACCTGCCTGTACAGTTGTGCCATTCTGGAGAGTTATACCCCAAAGATTTCCGGTAATAGTATTTCGTGTTATAACCGGTGTATTAAAACTGCTGCCGTTGAGGTTTATTCCGCTGCCGGAAGTCATAGGATCAGGTCCGATATTATTATTTTTAATAACATTATTCTTCACAAGCACATTAACTATTCCATTCGACGAGCTGTAAAGAGTAATACCAAAAGCATTATTTTCGATCAGATTGTTTTCGATAACGGCATTCGAAAATGAAGTGGAGCCGCTGACCCAGATACTGATACCGCCCGTTTTGGAATTGGCGCTGCCTTTGATATGATTGCTCCGGATAACTGGTGAATTATTCCCCTGCAGCCCGACGCTAATCTGATTTTTCGCGGAAGTATTCTGAGTGTTATTATCGAACAAGTAATTAGTTTCGATCAGCGGAGAAGATGAAAGCGTCATGTTGATGCCATATTCATACGATCTTTCAATAACGCTCCTTTTTAATACGGCATCCGAGCCGCTGAGATTCAACCCTCTGCGGCATTTGTAGAAATAGCAGTCCTCAACAACGGGAGAAGCATTTATCGCCCTCACTCCGTAATATGCTGAATTGATATATGTCCAGGTAACAATATTTTCGCCATCGATACTTGTATCCTCGAATTTAAGTCCCTGCCACGAGCCGGTAGAATCTTCCGCGGCTCCCTTCAGCATAACATTAAGCTGCGGAGTTCCCTCTATACGTAAAATCCCCTGAGTATATAATCCCGAATTCAATACGCTGAAAGTAATTTCTGATCCTCCGGGAACTGTAAGGCGGTCGGCTGATGAAACTGTGACTTCCTGCGTGATTGTATATGCCGGATACGATCCCGTAACAGCACCGCCGGAGTTCAGGACAAGATCATCTATCGTCCAGTTAACACCGGTATTTGGTGTGGAATACTGTGCTGAAATACTTACGGATAATACCACGATCAGCAAAGAAAATAATTTTGAGTAACGCATCGCTTCACCTGTTTGCATTTTAATATGCTTAAAATTAAATAATCCTGAACTTATTTACCGAACAGAAGAAAAAATAATTGAATAATAAAAAATAGCGGGGTGAGAAGGCTTTAATTTTCCGGCTATGAAATGCCCTTCTACGAACAAATAACAGTATTATCGGATTGATCTGCTTCAAACAGAAAGAGGGACTTTCGTCCCTCTCAATGTTCCTAAAATACTATGCTCTGATAAATTAACGGAGCAACATCATTTTCCTTACAGAATTGAATTCGCTGCCGTCATTTCCTTTTACGCTAAGGGTATAGAAATAAACGCCGCTTGAAAGATCCGAAGCATTAAAATTAACCTCATAAATTCCGGCATCCTGCTGACCCTCAAGCAGAGTGGCAACCTCATTCCCTAATACATCGAATACCTTGAGGCTGACTGTGCTTTTTACTTTCAACTGATACGAAATAACTGTCGAAGGATTAAAAGGATTCGGATAATTCTGGCTGAGCGAATAATCCTGGACAATGTTCACGATAGAAAGCTCAATGCTGCCGGTATTTTCCTTCAGGATAAATGAAGAGCCGTCCCTGATGATCGCATTAAGTCCGGATGAGTTCAGACTGATATCGGCGCCATTGGCGGCGATGCTGACAGGGAAACTAACATTTTCGAATATTACTTTTCCGCTTTCTCCCGGAACGCCAATTTTTCCGCCCTCAAAAAATATTCCGCCTCTGCCTTCAGGAGCAGCCGGAGGCATATCATAATAACTTTCAGGTTTATCGCCGGCAAGCAATAATTTTACCGATCTGCCGTCTGCGGATGAGAAACTGACTGCTGTTTCGCTCAAATCATGCGCAGGTTTTTTCCCGGCATTGATATTATTCAGATTTATTGTACCAGCCTGCGATGCACGGACCCAGTATCCTTCTCCTGGAACGAGATCGTCAACTACCGAATACCCGCCTGAGTATCCATAGAAAAATGTTGAAAGTATATCTGCCGGGGTTGTTGTTATCTGAGAAACTGCTGCAAGAGTGTCATTGCCTCCGATAATATTCCAGCCCGGATTAATGGCGATATTTCCGTCTATTCTTGTGCCGCAGAGATTCTTTGTCCCGGGGGCATCAAATTTCATCCAGTAGCCTTTGTCATTCTGGAGGATATCGCTGAACTGGTAGCCATCGTTATAAGCAAAAGCAGGTGAAACAGCTTCAGGGAAAATATTTGCTGCGCCCATATTGAGCGTAACCACCGGAACTGAAACAAGATTCCAGCCCTCAACAAAATTAATATCGACACATTTAGAATTCTCAGGGTCTCCTCCATAGAAGAAAATGCGGATATCATCAAGATACCATCCGTCTTCCTGAACACTTCCATCGGTTTTCAGCTCAAAACGGATCTTAATACTCTCACCTGCGTAAGCCGAAAGATCGATCATCTCTTCGGCCCATGTCGATTTTGTGCCATCATAAACTGGTTCACCAACAGGCTGAACTCCCTGTCCCGAACCGGAAACAGTATAAGCGCCTGCGAGCGGAGTCCACGAACTTCCGTTATTGGTACTGATTTCAACCTGTCCGCAATCCCAGCTATCCTCAATATCCCACTTAGTCCAGAAAGTTAAAGTTGCATAATCAATAGCTGCAAGACTTACAGGGTTTTTCATTGTCATTGTAACTGTGGCATTGCTGGCATAATCTCCCGTTTTGCTGTCAGTATAGGAATTCGGGGCAGAATGGAAAGACGTTGTAGTGGCTTCCCATTTCGGCGTTGTCGGCGAGGCTGTGATAGTCCAGAGAGAATTCGGATCGTTTGTATCGTCATTAAAAATATATTCCGGCATACCAGCAACAAGATACATTGTATCTACTGACATTACGATGCCGTTTGTAGAGGTTGTAAATGAAAAATACAGCTTTTGTCCGACAGGAGCATATTCAGAAACTGAAAAACTGAGAGGCTCCACCTGATTGAATACCTGCCTCGAGCCGATCGAATCGATCATTACTGCTCCGGCGTTAGACTGTATGTGTTCGGATAAGGACGTGAATACAACCTGCAGGTCGTAAGCTGTTGAAAGTCCTTTATTACTGAGTACCGGAGTGATTGTGTAATCCTCTCCCGGTAAAAAGAATTCTGAAGAAAATTCAGAACTTATAACGGAAACATAATCGCCTGCAATCCAGGTGAGATAAAGATTCATTGTTACATTTTCCTGAGCGAGCGGGAAGATACGGCTCTGCGCGGGCCAGAATCCGTCTGAACTTCCGCCGACTTCAGGCGTAAATGAAATAACTTTGGGTTTTAAGGTTTGTTCGCCGTACATCCAGTCATCGGTGGCGCCGTTAACTTCATAAAGAATATCGCCCGAGGTTCCCCATGTATAATGATTCACAGAGGTCATATCGGCAGCATATTCCCTGTATGCAAGCGAATCAGCGGTTTGTTCGGGAATATAACCCCAGGGAATAATAAGCAGATTGCTGTAAGTGTGATAATTTAATGCGGTTTTGAAACTACGTGAAATAACAAAATCGCGATATACCTGAGTCTCAGGTTCGGAAAAAGGTGCAGTGCCTCTGTATGTCAGATCGCTTGGATTGCCGCTCGAACCATTATTATCGTAGCCCCACTGATAACCAAAGTTACGGTTAAGATCGACTCCTATGGAGCCGCCGGTATTCAGGCGCCTGTTTTTTCGCCAGTCTCCTCCGCCGTTAGGATCAGTCTGACGGTTATACTCGTAACCGTCAACGTTAATAATCGGCATAAAAAATATCTCGCGGTTATTTACGAGATAAGTAACCTCCGGATCGGTTCCGTAGTTTTCGAGCAGATAGAACATATAATAAACAATTGTTGCCATTGCCTGGGGTTCGCGCGCATGAATAAGTGCATTCAGAAATACTTCGGGTTCGTCCTCATCAATATCGGGATTATCCGAGATTTTTACAGCATACATCGGGCGGTTTTCAAGAGTGTTACCAGCCGAAAATTTCTGCGTGATAATGTTTGGATAATTTGTGCGCATCTCATCGAGTTTACCATAAACTTCCTGCATCGTATAATATCCGCCCATGGAGCCAAAACCGAAGCCGGTAACCCCGAATTTCTCAGCGCTTTTACGCCGGAAATCATCTTTTTCGGACTCACTTAGCCCGGGAAGGCTCGCATAATATTTTTTCCAGTCATCAATAAGCACATCGTAATTATAACCCGACGATCTGAGAGCCGTGAACTCTTTCTCATTCAGGAACACGATAAGCGCTTTGTCTTTTGTCTGAAAAGCATGATCAAATTCAAGACCAATACTCCTCAGGTTCCTGATATCTGTTTTGTTTTCGTAATAAATTTTCACCTGACGTATAGTTTCAGCGTTTGCGATACTCATCGCCAGAAGGATCAATATCAGAATGGTACGTTTCATTTTTATTTCCATTGTACTAATTAATATGATATAAAGAATTAAAATAAACATTTTCTCCCGTTCAGGGAAATACAGGCACATGATCTGTGATCCAGGAGAGCGCTCTGTTAAATGATCTGCATCACCTGAATCCTGCAATGAGTTTAAATGATAAATCTTAAGAATTAATTTAGGTATCTTGCATATCGTTTTTCTAAAGAATTAATTCTTTCAACAACTACTTTCCGGAGCTGTTTTTGCCGACTTTTCAGACAATTTTCGAAATTTATTCCGGGGTGCTGCTTCTTACATTTATTACTGTATTAATTGCACAGATAAAAACCCTGAGAAAATTCCGGCAGAAAAACGTCTATTCGTTCGAACTTCCTGATATTTCAGTTGTTGTTGCCGCAAAAAATGAAAGCCTTAACAGCGAAAATCTTATTAAGGTTTTATCTGAGCTCGATTACCCCGACGCTCATTATGAAGTAATAATTGTTGATGATAATTCAGATGACGATACGAACAACCGGCTGCACGAGCTCTGCCGCGAGCTCCCCAATTTCCGGATAATTCACGGCAACAATAAAGTGCATCCCGGGAAAAAGGGCGCCTTGAAATTAGGTATTGAAAATGCCGCACATAATATTATTGCAATAACAGATGCCGATTGCAGTCCGGGCAGAAAATGGCTCCGTGCAATTGCGGAAGCTCATTCAAAAGGATACCAATTTGTATTCGGACCAGTGAAAATAATCGGCGGCGATTCATTCGGGGCAAAATTCAGCCGGTACGATAATTTACGCAGTCAGCTATTGACCCTCTCGGCTGCCGGCGTATCATTCCCCTATGCCTGCTCCGGCGGAAGCCTCTCCTTCACCAAATCACTTTTTCTTGCAGTCGGGGGTTATTCCGGCACATTAAAAACCCTTTCAGGCGATGATGATCTGCTGCTGCAAAAAGCTCTGAATGCCGGCTACAAAACAGGAACGATCACTGAACCCGAAGCAATTGTTACTACTTATCCATATAAAGATTTCAGACAGGTTGTAAAACAAAAAACCCGGCACCTTTCAACTTCAAAACATTACAACCTGAAACACTCAGTATTTCTTCTTTTCTGGCATGCGGCAAATTATGTAATGGTTTACGGTTTTTTATACGGGCTGCTTACCGGAAGTGATCTGGTTTACTGGCTTACGCCAATCAAATTATTATCAGACATTATTATTTACCCTAAAATGGCATCGCTCTTCAGGAATGATCTTTCTCTGACCGATTTTATATTTTTCGGATTTATTTACGAAATTCTGCTTTTCTGGTTCTTTCTGTTATCGGTTTTTAAAAAACAGGAGTGGAAATAAGCCGAATTATTAAACTTTTCCGGCTTCTTATTTGTCTTATATTGCGGCTATACTTTTTATCAGCCAATCATTTATAAAAAAAACGATTAAAATAGTGTGATCGTGATCTAATATGCGGCTGAATACTTGATACTATTATGATTAAAGGCTATTTTAGCACAAATTTTTTCAATAATTAGTAAAATAATTTTACGACTGATAAAATTTTTATTTTTTTAATTCATTCATATATAAATAAATCCAGAGGGAATACCCGATGAAAAAATCCGTACTCTTTTTTTTGTTTCTCTTTTCAATAGCGATAAATTCAAGTTTATTCGCCGGTAATGGTGGTTCAGACCGTCCCACAGCAGCATTATATGAAATAGCATTCAACGTAGTTGACGGCGTAGGGGGCACATACAATATGGCAGCAGGAATCGATCCTCTTGGAACAGACGGACTGGATGCAGGACTTGGCGAAGCAGAACTACCACCGGCACCACCGGCAGGAATTTTCGATGCACGTTTCGTATTCCCGGATAACGTAACCGGATCACTGAAAGACTACCGTATGGGCGCACAGGTATATCAGGGAACAGTATCACATAAGATCAACTTCCAGCTTGGAACAGGATCAACAGGACTCACACTG
>Ga0172367_10004307_pt1 | contig 17808 bp, 15 predicted proteins | sample Lak10m_FD_114542 | JGI IMG/M metagenome (GOLD analysis project Ga0172367, IMG submission 114542) | Freshwater microbial communities from Kabuno Bay, South-Kivu, Congo - kab_022012_10m | ecosystem: Environmental > Aquatic > Freshwater > Lake | place: Democratic Republic of the Congo: South-Kivu...
ACAACTAAAAGCTGCGAATCTTTTACCTTATAACTAAAAGCAGATTTTCGAGCTAATCTTCTTACTTTCTTTGGGAGATCCTGTCTATAATCTCTTGGGCGAGGACCAAAGATAGTACCGCCGCCAACCCACAATGGAGAGCGTGATGTACCGGCACGAGCGCCGCCACGACCCTTTTGCTTCCAGGGTTTTTTGCCGCCGCCACTAACTTCTCCTCTTTCCTTAGACTTGGATGTGCCTTGTCTTTGGTTTGCTAAGTAAGCCTTAACAGATAAGTAGATAGCGTGGTCATTAGGTTCAATTGCAAAAATGCTATCGGATAAATTTATTTTATCACCCGATTTTGATCCATCTATTTTTAAAACATCAAGCGTCATTTTGTTAACCGAATTACTTCTTAATCAATTCTAAAATTGTATTCACAGCACCAGGTACAGCGCCTTTAACAAAAATTATATTTTGTTCTGGAATAACTTTAACTACTTTTAATCCTTGAATGGTTACGTTTTCATAACCCATTCTACCTGCCATTCTTTGGCCTTTAAAAACTCTTGAAGGATATGAACTTGCACCAATAGAACCGGGAGCTCTTAGCCTATCACTTTGTCCGTGAGTTGTTCCGCCAACACCACCAAAATTGTGACGTCTCATTACACCCTGAAATCCCTTACCTTTATTCTTGCCGCGCACCTTAATTTTTTCACCTTCAACAAAAAAGTCGGCACCAATCTGATCACCTACTTTATAATCACCAGCAGAAAAATTTCTAAACTCTTTTAACAAAGTTGCAGGTTTGATTCCGCTGCTTTTGTATTGACCAGCTAATGGTTTAGATGTGTGCTTTTCTTTTCTTTGACCAAACGATAATTGAAAAGCTTCATAACCATTTTTTTCTTTAGTTCTAATATTAACAACCATACATGGTCCTGCTTGAATAACAGTAACAGGTATAATCTCTCCGTCTTTGCCGAAGATATTAGACATGCCCAATTTTTTACCAATTATGCCAGACATCTTATCTCCAATATTCATTATAGCTTAATCTCAATATCAACACCCGCAGGAATATCCAATTTACTTAGTGAGTCCACGGTTTTGTTGTTTGAGTTATGGATATCGATTATTCTTTTATGCGCCCTTGTTTCAAATTGCTCTCTAGATTTTTTATCTACGTGAGGTGAACGTAAAACAGTATAAATAGTTTTTTTGGTTGGAAGTGGAATGGGTCCGGATACAACCGCACCAGTGCTTCTAACCGTCTTAATAATTTTCTCGGTAGATTTATCAATCAAAATATGATCGTACGATTTCAACTTGATTCTTATTTTTTGACCGGGCACTTAATCAACTCCTTATATTAAATTAGATAAGAAAAGGGAGGTTCAACTCCCTTTTCAAGAGCAACTCTAAATAATCTTTTACTAATTATTTAATAATCTTTGTAACAACACCTGAACCAACAGTTCTACCGCCTTCACGAATAGCAAATCTTAATTTCTCTTCCATAGCGATAGGAGCAATTAGTTCGATAGATAAGTTTACATTATCACCAGGCATAACCATTTCGGTTCCTTCAGGTAATGTAGCAACTCCAGTAACATCAGTAGTTCTAAAATAAAACTGTGGTCTGTAACCATTAAAGAATGGTGTGTGTCTTCCACCTTCATCTTTTGAAAGAACGTAAACAGAACCTTCAAAATTTGTATGAGGAGTAATAGAACCTGTTTTTGCAAGAACCATTCCTCTTTCAATTTCATTTTTATCAACGCCTCTTAACAATATACCAGCATTATCTCCAGCCATAGCTGCATCCAATTCTTTTCTAAACATTTCAATGCCAGTAACAACTGTTTTCTTATGTAAGCCTAATCCTATCAATTCAACTTCTTCTTGAATTTTTACCTGACCTCTTTCAACTCTACCAGTAGCTACAGTTCCTCTACCTGTAATTGAGAATACGTCCTCAACAGGCATTAAAAATGGTTTATCAGTACTTCTTTCAGGAACTGGAATATAGCTATCAACTGCATCCATTAGTTCCCAAATACAATTGTATCTTGGATCAGTTATTTCAGCATTTGATGCGCCTGCTTCTAAAGCCTGAAGTGCAGATCCTTTAATGATAGGAATATCATTACCTGGAAATTCATACTGAGTTAATAAATCTCTTAATTCTTCTTCAACCAATTCTATCAATTCAGGATCATCGACCATGTCAACTTTATTTAAAAATACAACTATTCTTGGCACACCAACCTGACGAGCAAGAAGGATGTGTTCTCTGGTCTGAGGCATAGGGCCATCAGTAGCAGCGACAACTAATATCGCCCCGTCCATTTGAGCGGCACCTGTAATCATGTTTTTAACATAATCAGCGTGACCAGGACAATCTACGTGAGCGTAATGTCTGTTAGCAGTTGAATATTCAACGTGCGCTGTTGCAATCGTAATACCTCTTTCTCTCTCTTCAGGTGCATTATCAATACTATCAAAAGTTCTTATTGCTGATAAGCCTTTTCTAGCGAGAGCCATTGTGATGGCAGCGGTTAATGTGGTTTTACCATGATCTACGTGACCAATTGTTCCAACGTTAACGTGTGGTTTACTCCTGTCAAATTTTTCTTTAGCCATCGAATTCTCCTTTAATAATTTTTTTTAAGTTTTTTTTATTCCAGTTATTAATATTATGCTGATTTTTTTCCTAAAGTTTTTTCAGATATTTCTTCTGCTATCGATTTTGGGACAGATGAATAATGATCAAACTGCATAGAATAAATTGCTCTTCCTTGACTCATAGATCTTAGTATAGTAGCATATCCAAACATTTCAGATAATGGAACATGAGCTTTAATTACTTGAGCATCTTTTCTGGCAGAAAAGCCCTCTATCTTACCTCTTCTGGAGTTTAAATCACCCATTACATCACCCAGATATTCTTCAGGAGTTACAACTTCAACAGACATAATAGGTTCTAATAAAACTGGATTTGCTTTTTTAGCTCCAGCTTGAAATGCCATTGAACCAGCTACTCTGAATGAAATTTCATCCGAATCTACATCGTGATACGATCCATCATATAGTTTGGCTTTTATATCAACCATCGGAAAACCAGCAATTACACCATTCTTCATTGCGTCTTGAATACCATGTGAAACTGCAGGAATATATTCTTTTGGAACAACTCCGCCCACTATACCATTAATAAATTCAAATCCTTTTCCAACTTCATTAGGCGTTAATTCAACCCATACATGTCCAAACTTACCACGACCACCAGATTGCTTAACAAACTTACCTTCTGCTTGTACACTTTGAGTAATTGTTTCTCTGTAAGCTACTTGTGGTTTACCAATGTTAGCTTCAACTTTAAATTCCCGTTTCATTCTATCAACAAGAATTTCCAAATGAAGCTCGCCCATTCCGCTAATTAAAGTCTGTCCAGTTTCTTCATCAACTTTAACTTTAAATGTCGGATCTTCATCAGATAGTTTTGATAAAGCATCTGATAATTTATCTTGATCAGCTTTGGTTTTTGGTTCGATAGCAATCTGAATTACAGGTTCAGGAAAAACTATTCTTTCCATAACAACAGGATGATCTTCAGAACATAAAGTATCCCCTGTTCTGGTAAATTTTAAACCAACAGCCGCCGCTATATCACCAGCTTTAACTTCTGAAATTTCTTCTCTATGATTAGCATGCATTTGTAATAGTCTGCTAATTCTTTCTTTCTTGCCGCTAACAGAATTATAGATGTATGAGCCAGATTTTAATTGTCCTGCATAAACTCTAAAAAATGTAAGCTTACCAACAAATGGATCGTTCATAATTTTAAAAGCTAGCGCAGTAAAATGTTCATCTTCACTAATTTTTCTTTTTACAGAATCATTAAGACCAATATGATGAGCTTCAATTTCTTTGGAATCAATTGGAGCAGGAAGAAAATCTACAACTGCATCCAATAATTTTTGAACACCCTTATTCTTAAATGATGATCCGCAAAGAACTGGAATTATTTTTAAATCTATTGTGGCTCGTCTAAGTACTGTTTTAATTTCTGCAGCAGTAATTTCTTTTCCATCCAAATACTTTTCTAATAGCGTATCATCAACATCAGAAACAGCCTCTAACATCAATGTTCTATACTTAGTAGCAATTTCTAATAAGTCGTGAGGTATAGGCATATCATCATAAGAGGAACCGAAAGCTTCTTCCTGAAACATTCGAGCATTAAACTCAATTAAATCAATAACACCAACAAACATATCCCCTTCCCCTATTGGAAGGTTAATTGGAATAGCATTAGCACCTAGTCTTTCCTTCATCATTTCTACTGCATGATAAAAATCAGCACCGATTCTATCCATTTTGTTGATGAATGCCATTCTCGGCACGCCATACTTATCAGCTTGACGCCATACTGTTTCAGACTGTGGTTCAACACCACCTACTGCACAAAAAAGTGCAACTGCACCATCTAAAATTCTTAGTGATCTTTCAACTTCAACCGTAAAATCAACGTGTCCAGGTGTGTCGATTATATTTATTTGATGATCATTCCAAAAGCAGGTAGTAGCGGCACTAGTTATAGTGATGCCTCTTTCTTTTTCCTGTTCCATCCAATCCATTGTCGCAGCACCATCATGTACTTCACCTATGCGATGCAATTTACCAGTATAGAATAATATCCTCTCTGTGGTTGTAGTCTTACCGGCATCTATATGCGCCATAATACCAATGTTACGAACTTTATCTATTTTAACTTTACTTGCCATTAATTCCTAATCAATTATTTCATTACCATTTAAAGTGAGCAAAGGCTTTATTTGCCTCCGCCATTTTATGAACATCTTCTTTTTTCTTAACTGCAGATCCTTCACCATTAGAAGCAGCTATTAGCTCGGAGGCTAATTTTGCAGACATTGATTTTTCCCCTCTAGTTCTCGAGTAATTTTTAATCCATCTCATTGCTAAAGCAATTCTTCTTTCGGGTCTAACTTCGGTTGGAACTTGATAAGTAGCACCACCAACTCTTCGGCTTCTAACTTCAATCATGGGTTGAGTATTTGAAATTGCTTTTTTAAATACTTCTAATCCTGGTTTACTGGTTTTTTGTTCTATTAACTGGAATGCATCATAAATTACATTTCTTGCAACTGCTTTCTTTCCATCATACATTACACAATTAACAAATTTTGATACCAAAATATCATTAAACTTTGGATCAGGTTTTAAGTATTTCTTTTCTGCTCGTCTTTTTCTCATTTTTTATTCGCTTTTGGTTTTTTAGTACCATATTTAGAACGACTTTTTTTCCTATCTGCAACTCCACTCGTATCAAGTGTACCACGAATAATGTGATATCTTACACCAGGTAAATCTTTAACTCTACCGCCACGTATCATAACGATTGAGTGTTCCTGCAAATTGTGTCCTTCTCCTGGAATATAAGCCGTTACTTCAACATTTGTTTTTGTAAGTCTTACTCTTGCCACTTTTCTTAAGGCAGAATTAGGTTTTTTAGGAGTAGTTGTATAAACTCTTGTGCAAACACCTCTTTTTTGAGGACATGCATCTAGAGCCGGTGCTTTATTTTTAGATAAAATTCTTACTCTACCTTTTCTAACAAGCTGATTTATCGTGGGCACAAAATCTCCTAAAAATTACTTCTTTAAAAAAATTCAGATTTCAAATATAGTTTTCAGTTTAAATTTTGTCAAGAAAACTGAAATTATTTTTACAATTAACTGTTTTTATTATGAATAAGCTTTAGAAACAGTAACTATTACCGAAATAATAAGCTAACCGTTTGGCAATAGCTCTTTTTCATCAACTTTTTCTTCAGCACTTTCCACTTCTTCACTCTCTAACATGATTTTTCGATACTTTTTAATTCCTGTACCAGCAGGAATTAAGTGACCCATAACAACATTCTCTTTTAATCCCAACAGATGATCAACTTTAGCCTCTGTAGCTGCATTCGCAAGCACCTTAGTCGTTTCCTGGAAGGATGCAGCAGATATGAAGCTCTCGGTTGAAAGTGCCGCCTGAGTGATTCCTAAGAGTATGTGCTCAAAGGTTGCTGATTCAGCATCTCTGGCAACTATTTCTTTTTTCTCTTTCTTTTTCAAATCAGAGTTAAATTCTCTGAGTTTAGATTTAGAAATTAATTGACCATTTTTAAGTTTGGAATCACCTTTATCTTCTACATAGGCCATGTGAGCAATTTTGTTATTCTCTTCAATAAACTCTATTCGATCAACAATATCTTCTTCTAGGAATCTTGTGTCACCAGGAGAAACTATTTTTATTTTCTGAAGCATCTGGCGTACAATAACTTCAATGTGTTTATCATTAATTTTAACACCCTGTAGTCTATATACGTCTTGAATTTCATTAACCAGATATTCTTGAACTGCACTGGTTCCTTTGATGGCTAAAATATCATGCGGATTTACAGGGCCGTCAGTAATTTTTTCACCTGCAGGAATTTCATCCCCTTCCTGAACAAGAATGTGTTTTTGCAAAGCTACATTGTATTTTTTCTCATCAGATTTATCAGGTGCAACAACAAGAATTTCACGGGAACCTTTTTTGCGTGCACCGAATTTTACAAATCCCTCTATCTCTGAAACAACAGCAGATTCATGAGGACTTCTTGCTTCAAAAAGTTCTGTTACTCTTGGGAGACCGCCTGTGATATCTCTGCTCTTTGTAGTTTGCTTAGATATTTTTGCTAAGATTGTTCCCGCCAAAATATTTTCTCCATCTTCAACTGATAAATAAGCTCTAACAGGAAGGTTGAAAGATTTCTTAACCCCATCCTCATTTTCAATAAGCATGCTTGGTGTTAGATTTTTATCTTTTGATTCAATAACAACTTTTTGAACGTGTCCTGTCTGATCATCAGTTACCTGCTGTAATGTAATGCCATCAACCAGATCTACAAATTTAACTCGTCCATAAATATCAGAAAGAATTACTGCATTATAAGGATCATGATTGTAGAGGGGTTGTCTCTTTTTAATTTTTTGTCCATCATTAACAAGCAGTTCAGCACCGTAAGGAACATCATATTTTTTCAATTGCCTGTTATTCTCATCATATATTTCAATCACTCCTCGGCGACCCGTAACAACATTAATTTTAATATCAGCACCACCAAACGGATCTTTTTCTGTTTTTTCAACCGCACTAACTTTTTCAAATCTTACTATACCATCAATATTTGATTCTACCTGAGACTGTGATGCAATTCTTGAAGAAGTACCACCAAGGTGGAATGTACGAAGAGTTAGCTGTGTACCAGGTTCACCGATTGATTGCGCAGCGATAATACCAACTGCTTCACCAATCTCAACAGGTTTTCCTGTTGTAAGATTTCTTCCATAACATTTTAGACATACACCACGTTTTGATTCACAGGTAAGCACTGTCCTGATATACACAGAATCAATACTTGCATCTGCAATTTTTTCTGCAATCTCCTCAGTGATAATATTACCAGCTTCGATAATTACTTCTTCAGTGCGTGGATCATACACATCTTCCTGGGCAAAGCGTCCTGTTATACGTTCTGCCAAAGGTTCTCTTTCTTCTTCAACATCTTTAAGAGCTTTTATTTCAATTCCAAGGATAGTCCCACAGTCTACTTCAGAAATGATAACATCCTGGGCAACGTCAACCAATCTTCTTGTAAGATAACCAGCATCAGCCGTTTTTAGAGCAGTATCAGCCAATCCTTTTCTAGCACCGTGTGTTGATATAAAGTATTCTAGAACTGAAAGTCCTTCTTTAAAGTTTGCAACTATCGGATTTTCAATAATTTCACCAGCTTGACCCGAAAGAGTTTTTTGAGGTTTCATCATCAAACCTCTCATACCGGCTAACTGTCTTACCTGCTCTTGAGAACCTCTAGCACCTGAATCAACCATCATGTGCAATGAATTAAATCCTTTATTGTGCTGCTTAATTTTTTCCATTAAAGCACGGGCTACATCATTCGTTGTATGAGTCCAAACGTCAATTATCTTATTGTATCGTTCAGCATCTGTTATTACACCCATCTCATGTTCGTTAAGGATGCCTTCAACTTTTTTGTTAGCTTTTGTAATTAATGCCTGCTTCTCTTCAGGAATTATCATATCGCCGAAGCTAACTGAAAGACCACCGGCTGTTGAATATCTAAATCCTAAATCCTTTAAATCATCAAGAAACTTTGCTGTAACTTTATTACCAAGCTTGATGAATATTTTTCCAATTATACCACCAAAAACTTTTTTGATTAAGAGCTGGTTAATATAACCCATTTCTTTAGGTACTATTTGATTGAAAATTATTCTTCCTGTTGTCGTTTCAATCATCTCACCATCAATTCTAACCTTTATCTTAGAATGCAAACCAACAACTCTGTTATCGTATGCAATTATAACTTCATCAGGCGATGAGAACATCATTCCCTCCCCTTTATCGCCTTCTTTTAATTTTGTAAGATAGTAACATCCCAAAACTATATCCTGAGTTGGAACTACAATAGGACTTCCATTTTGAGGTGAAAGTATGTTATGACTTGATAGCATTAAAAGAGATGCTTCTAACTGCGCTTCATAAGATAGTGGTACATGCACAGCCATCTGATCACCATCAAAGTCAGCATTAAAAGCTGTACAAACCATCGGATGAAGTCTTATAGCTCTTTCATCAATAAGTGTTGGTTGAAATGCCTGGATACCAAGCCTGTGAAGCGTTGGTGCACGGTTTAACAAAATTGGATGCGCTTCAATAATTTTTGCAAGAATATCCCAGATAATTGGATCTTTTCTATCAACAACTTTTCTTGCGCTCTTAACAGTTTTGTTGTGCCCTCTTTCAATAAGCTTGCGGATAATGAAAGGTTTGAAAAGTTCAACAGCCATATCCTTAGGAAGTCCGCATTGATGAAGTTTTAATTCTGGTCCTACAACAATTACAGAACGACCTGAATAATCAACTCTTTTACCCAAAAGATTTTGACGAAATCTTCCTTGTTTTCCTTTAAGCATATCGCTTAACGATTTTAAAGGACGATTATTATCACTTCTAACCGCACTGCCCCTTCTCGAATTATCAAACAAAGCATCCACTGCTTCTTGGAGCATTCTTTTTTCGTTTCGAAGAATTACTTCTGGTGCTTTAATGTCTATTAATCTTTTTAATCTGTTATTGCGGATAATAACACGACGATATAAATCGTTAAGATCGCTTGTAGCAAATCTTCCACCTTCAAGTGGAACAAGGGGACGAAGCTCAGGTGGAATAACAGGAATATAATTTAATACCATCCACTCAGGTTTGTTTGGAACTTTACTTTCTTCTTCTTTAAATGCTTCAAGCACACGCAATCTTTTTAGAAAGTCTGCTTTTTTCTGCTGTGATGTTTCAACTTTTACAGCTTCTCTTAGCTGTTTGGAAAGTTCTTCAACATTAGTTTTCTTAAGTATTTCTTTAACTGCATCACCGCCAATTTTTGCAACAAACTTCTTAGGATCATCATTATCTAATTTTTCATTTCCATCTGGTAATGAATTCATAACTTCAAAATATTGATCCTCAGAAATAAGATCTAATCTGCTTAATCCAGTAATACCAGGATTTAAAACCACATAAGATTCATAATAAATTATTTTTTCAAGCTCTTTAAGACTTACACCAATTATGTTTCCAATTTTTGATGGTTGTGTTCTAAAGAACCAAATGTGCACAACAGGAACAGCAAGTCCAATGTGACCCATTCTTTCACGCCTTACACTCTTCTGAGTAACTTCAACACCGCAGCGATCGCAGATAATGCCTTTGTATCGGATTCTTTTATACTTACCGCAAAAGCATTCCCAATCGCGTGTTGGTCCGAATATTTTTTCACAGAACAATCCATCTTTTTCAGGGCGGAATGATCTGTAATTTATTGTTTCCGGTTTAGTTACTTCACCATACGATCTTGACAAAATATCATCAGGACTTGCTAAGCCGATGGTGATACTGTTAATATCTTTCATTGCATTTTCTTGAACTCTAAAAGCCATTTTTATATCTCCTAATTTCTAAGTGAAATAATGTTTAACGTTAATTAATTTTTATATCCAGACCTAAGCCCTGGAGTTCTTTAATAAGAACGTTAAACGATTCAGGAATATTTGGTTCCTGTAAGTTTTCACCCTTAACTATTGCTTCATATACTTTTGCTCTACCGGCAACATCATCACTCTTTATTGTTAAGATTTCTTGAAGGATGTGAGAAGCACCGTAACCTTCAAGTGCCCAAACTTCCATTTCTCCAAATCTCTGGCCGCCAAATTGTGCTTTACCGCCTAGAGGCTGCTGAGTAATAAGCGAGTATGGCCCGATGGACCTTGCGTGAATTTTATCATCAACCAAGTGACTTAACTTTAACATGTAGATATATCCGCAAGTAACTTTCTGATGTAATTTTTCACCACTTCTTCCATCATATAAATCTGTTTTACTTCCGGTTTCTAATCCCGCCTTTAACAACCATTCATCAACGTCTTCTACTTTTGCACCATCAAAAATTGGAGTTGCGAATTTTACTCCAAGTTTTTTACCTACCCAGCCCAAAGCTGTTTCATACAACTGTCCTAAGTTCATACGAGAAGGGACACCAAGTGGATTAAGAATAATATCCATAGGAGTTCCATCAGGCAGATATGGCATATCTGCAACAGGTACTATCTTGGCAACAACACCTTTGTTTCCGTGTCTTCCTGCCATTTTATCACCTACAGAAAGTTTACGTTTTTTAGCAACATAAACTTTTGCAAGTTGAACTATCCCAGGAGGCAGTTCATCACCACTTTGAATTTTAATTCTCTCTCTCTTAAAATCTTCTTCAATATCAGTTTTGATAGTGAAGTAATTTTTATAGAGCGTGTTTATAAGATTATTTGTTTTCTTAGTTTCAAACCAATCAAGAGTGTAATCAAGTTTGGTTACATCCTCCATCCCTGAAAATGTTTCATCTTTTATAGTTGAGCCGCTTCTTAAAACAACACTACCATCAAGATCCCTAATTCCGGTTGTGGTTTGATCTTTTGTAATTTTTGAAAGTTTTTCAACTAACTTTTGATAATGATCTTCAAGTTTTCTTTTGAATTCCTGTTCAAGTTTATCGAAGGCAACTTTTTCTTGTTTCTTTGAATCATTATCTCTTTTCTTACGACTGAAAAGACGAGTTTTAATAACTGTTCCTTTAAGACCCGGAGGTGCTTTCAATGATGCATCTTTCACATCACCGGCTTTATCCCCAAAGATTGCTCGTAATAATTTTTCTTCTGGTGTTGGATCAGTCTCTCCTTTAGGAGTAATTTTTCCAATAAGGATATCACCCTCTTTTACTTCAGCACCTTCTCTAATAATTCCATCTTCGTCAAGATTCTTAACAGCCTCTTCACTTACGTTAGGAATTTCACGTGTTAATTCTTCTTCACCACGTTTTGTCTCTCTAACCTGTAATTCAAATTCTTCAATATGAATTGATGTATAAACATCTTCACTTACAACTCTTTCACTAATAATAATAGCATCCTCAAAGTTGTAACCTCTCCATGGCATAAATGCAACGAGTACATTTCTTCCTAATGCTAATTCGCCGCCATCAGTGGCAGCACCATCAGCAAGAACATCGCCTCGTTTAAGTTTCTGTCCTTGTTTAACAATAGGAATTTGATTTATGCATGTTTCCTGATTTGTACCATGAAACTTTGTGAGGTGATAAGTTACTTCTCTAATTTCATTGAAACTGGTTAGTGCTTCAAAACTATTAGGATTAATATCATACTTTACAATTACCTTATTAGCATCAACATATTCAACAACACCATTATCCTCTGCTAAAAGTAATGCTTTTGAATCGTGTGCAATTTTTTCTTCCATTCCGGTTCCAACAATCGGAGCTTCAGGTTTTAACAATGGAACTGATTGACGCTGCATATTAGAACCCATCAACGCCCTGTTTGCATCATCATGTTCAAGAAATGGAATTAAAGCAGCGGCGGCACTTACAATTTGTGCGGGTGCAACATCCATGTATTGCAAATCTTCCGGATGCACAATTGGAAACTCACCTTTTAATCTCGATTTAACTCTTTCATTAACAAATTTTCCAGACTCGGTAATTGGAGCGTTAGCCTGAGCAATTGTAAACGCATCTTCATGCTCTGCGGTTAGATATTCAACTTCTTCTGTAACTTTTCCTTTAACAACTTTTCTATATGGAGTTTCTAAAAACCCGTATCTATTTACACGTGCATAAATAGTTAGCGAAGAAATAAGACCGATATTCGGACCTTCGGGTGTTTCAATCGGACATAAACGACCATAATGTGTATAATGGACGTCACGAACCTCAAATCCAGCACGCTCACGAGTAAGACCTCCTGGCCCTAAAGCAGACATTCTTCTTTTATGTGTCATCTCAGCTAATGGATTCGTTTGATCCATAAATTGTGAAAGCTGATTTGTTCCAAAGAAAGCATTGATTACGCTGCTTATTGTTCTGGCATTTACCAAATCCTGCGGAGTAAAGTTTTCAGTATCACGCATGTTCATTCGTTCTTTTATGGTTCTTGCCATACGTGCCATACCAACATTAAACTGCTGTCCTAATTGTTCACCTACAGTTCTTATTCTTCTATTGCCAAGATGATCAATATCATCAACTGAAACCGCACCTTCTTTAAGATCGATTATATATTTAATTATTGCAATAATATCTTCAACAGATAAAACTGTCGTTGTTTCCGGAATATTTAATTCCAGTTTATGATTCATTCTATGTCGACCAACATCACCTAAATCATATCTTTTATCATTAAAGAAAAGTTTTTCGATAAGAGTTTCAGCAGTAGTTAAATCCGGAGCTTCTCCAGATCTTAACTGTCTATAAATAGCATAAAGAGCTTCTTCACGTGTGTGCGAAGTATCTTTTCTCAGGGTATTTACAACTAAATTTTGTTCGTTAGTAGAATCAGATTTGATGAATTTCAGGACATCAACCTCTGCATCGTTTATTCTTTCGAGATCTTCTTCCGATAGGATTGAATCACGCGTCAAGAAAATTTCACCTGTTGACATATCAAAAATGTCACTTGCAATCATTCTACCTAAGTAATTTTCTAACTTTGCTTTTTTAACAGTTACATTTTCAACTAAACCAAATAATTTTAAAATTTCCTCATCCGATTGAAAACCAAGAGCACGTAATAAAGTTGTTGCCGGAAATTTCTTTCGACGATCGATATAAACGTTCATTACATAATTTATATCTGTAGCAAACTCTACCCAGGATCCTCTTAAAGGAATTATTCGTGCAGAATAAATTGGAGTACCATTTGGGTGTAAAGTCTGGGCAAAGGCAACTCCTGGAGATCTGTGTAATTGGGATACTACTACTCTCTCTGCACCGTTAATAACAAAGGTTCCTTTTTCTGTCATAAACGGTAAATTGCCGAGGTAAACTTCCTGTTCAACAGTATTAATAAATTCTTCTGTTTCAGGATCTTTAGTAGAAAGTCTTAACTTAGCCTTTAGTGGAGCCGCAAAAGTAAGACCTCTTTCCAAGCATTCTTCTATGGAGAATCTTGGTTTTTCTACATAATACTCTAAAAAATCTAGTCTGTAATTTTCTTTATTATCGAAAATCGGAAAATTGGTTAAAAATACTTGCTGTAACCCTTTATTTTCTCTTTTAAGGGGCTGAGCATCAAGCTGAACAAAATCTTCAAATGTTTCAGTTTGAATTCCTAAAAGATTGGGTATATCAATGACTGACGGAATACGGCCAAAGGAAATACGCTTGTTATCCAATTGAGAACCTCCTAAAAATTATCAAATGCTGTTAAATGAGCATCCTAAACAACGTTTCTACATAAAACAAAAGCGATAAGACGGAAATTCCCGTCTTATCACTCAAAAAAGGATCATATAAACTTAATTTTAATAACTACTTTAAAGTTACAGTTGCGCCGGCTTCTTCAAGTTCTTTCTTGATTTTTTCGGCTTCATCTTTTGATGCTTGTTCTTTAACTGTTTTTGGAGCACCATCTACAAGGTCTTTAGCTTCCTTTAAGCCTAAACCTGTATGAGCTCTAACAACTTTAATAACGTTAATTTTCTTCTCACCAGCAGCTTGTAGAACAACATCAAATTCTGTTTGTTCTTCAACCGGGGCAGCGGATGCAGCAGCAGGTCCAGCCATCATAACTGGTGCAGATGCTGTAACGCCGAATTCTTCTTCAAGTGCTTTCTTTAAATCTGAAGCTTCTAGAAGAGACATTCCTTTAATTAGTTCGAGTGCTTGTGCAACTTTTTCTGACATTTTCATTTCTCCTGAATTTAATTTCTTATTTAATTAAGCGGCTTTTTTCTTAGAGACTTCGTCGATAACACTAACCAAGTTTCTAATTACAGCAGCGATAGATCCAACTATGCCTGACGCAGGTGAATTTAGACTGCCAAGAATACCGGCAATCACTTCTTCTTTTGTAGGCAGTTCTGCTAATTCTTTAAGTTTACTTCCATCATAATATTGAGTTTCGATGTAGCAAGCTTTAAGAGGAAATTTTTGAGAAGCATCATTATACTTCTTTATAATCTTGGCTGGTGCAACTGGATTTGTTGAAGCAAATGCAATTCCTGTCATACCTTCAAGATGATCAGCCAGCTTTTCGAATTTACCAGATTCAACAAGAGCGCGTTTAAATAAAGTATTTTTAAATACTCTGTATTTAACTCCTTCTTTTCTAAACTGATTTCTAATATCACTAATGTCTTCAACATTAATATTAGAATAATCAGTTAGATAGACTGCTGTTGCTTTCTGGATTAATTCCTTAGCTTCGGCAATTAACTCTGATTTTTCGTTCTTATTCATTTTTCTCCCGTATCACATTTAATTATTTCGGGTCGGTTAGAAGCTATTATTTATAACGAGCGCGTAAATTCTTTATACGTTTAGACTTAATTCTTCTTTAGATATTTTAAGTCCGGGTCCCATTGTGCTTGATAAAAACAAACTCTTAACATATTGTCCTTTAGCGGAAGAAGGTCTCATTTTAACAATTGTATTAAGAAAAGCTTTTGTGTTATCTACAAGTTTATCAGTTTCAAAATTAAGTTTACCTAAAGAAGTATGAATAATTCCTGTTTTTTCAACTCTAAATTCAATTTTTCCACCTTTTACTTCTTTAACTGCCTTTGATACATCCATTGTAACAGTACCACTTTTGGGATTTGGCATAAGACCTTTTGGACCTAAAATTTTACCAAGTTTTCCAAGTTCTGCCATAGAATCTGGGGTAGCTACAATCACATCAACCTCTGCCCATCCACCTTTTATTTTTTCAAGATAATCTTCAAATCCAGCATGATCTGCACCCGCATCCAAAGCCTCTTGTATTTTTGCCCCTTTGGCAATAACAAGAACTTTAACGGTTTTTCCTGTTCCGTGTGGTAAAGAAACCGTACCTCTAATCATCTGATCAGCATGTCTTGGATCTACACCTAATCTTATTGCACAATCCAACGATTCTACAAATTTAACTTTTGATTGATCTTTTAAGATTGAAATAGCCTCTGGAAGAGTATATTCTTTCTCCACATTAACTGATTTTAAAATCTCTTTATTTCTTTTTGTTGTTTGCATCTTTAATCACCAATAAAATTTAAATACTATCTAAAAATAAACTTGTTTAGTCCTCTACTGTAATTCCCATACTTCTGGCAGTACCTGAAACCATACTCATCGCATGATCGATATCAAAAGCATTAAGATCTGGCATTTTTACTTCCGCGATTTCTTTAACTTGCTTTTTAGAAACCTTTCCAACTTTTGTTCTATGTGATTCTGCAGATCCTTTTTCAAGTTTTGCAGCTCTTTTCAATAGAACTGATGCTGGAGGAGTTTTTGTTATGAATGTAAAAGACTTATCACTAAATACTGTGATAACAACAGGGATTATCAATCCGTCTTTATCCTGAGTTCTAGCATTAAACTGCTTACAAAACTCCATAATATTAACACCTTTTTGACCGAGTGCAGGACCGACCGGTGGTGAAGGATTAGCTTTACCAGCAGGAATTTGTAATTTTATATAAGAGTCAATTTTTTTAGCCATTTTACAACCTAATTAATATCAAACAATTATTTTTCTATTTCAGCTTGGGTAAAATCGATTTCAACCGGAGTTTTTCTTCCAAAAATTGAAACCATAACTTTAATTTTCATTTTTTCTTCGTTCACTTCTTCAATCATACCGGAGAAGTTATTGAATGGACCATCAATAATTTTAACAAGATCGCCGCTTCTAAAGATTGTTTCCATTCTTTCTGTAGTACTATCCTGAGAAAGTCTGCCAACTATTCTTCTAACTTCTTCTGGTTGAAGTGGATTTGGATTATTACCTGTTCCTAAAAATCCCATTACGGATGGGGTACTAAGAATAAAATCCTTAACCTGATTATCTAATTCAGCATTAACTAATATATATCCGGGAAAAAAGTTCTTAGTTTTACTCTTTTTTTTACCATCTTTTACTTCAAAAACTTTTTCCATTGGGACTAAAATCTCTGCAATCTTAGCTTTTAGGTGTTCGTGATCAAGGAGCCCAGCTTCTAAAAGATTTTTAACTTTACTTTCATGACCCGAAAACGTTCTTACTACATACCATCTGGTTTCCATTAAATATGCACCTAAAATATCCCTTTAAAAGCTTGATTAATAATCATATCAATTACATAAGTAAATAAAGACAGAATAATACAAACAATAATTACAATTTTAGTAGATTCAATTAGTTCTTCCTTTGTAGGCCAGGTAACTTTTTTCATCTCTTTAACAACATCCTGAAAGAATCCAATTATCTTATCTTTCATAATAACCTTTCAAATTTCTGCACGTCAGGAGGGACTCGAACCCCCAACCTGCGGTTTTGGAGACCGCTGCTCTACCAATTGAGCCACTGACGTATTTAATTATTATTTGGTTTCCTTAAAAATTACGTGTTTTCTAACAACAGGATCATATTTTTTGTACTCAACACGTGCAGGATGTGTTCTTTTATTCTTTGTAGTCGAATATCTATAACCAGTGCCAGCACTGCTTTCCAAAACGATGATTTGTCTAATGTTGGTTTTTGCCATTTGATTTCCTTAAACTATTCAAACCTATTTCAATTGAGCTAATATTCCCGATTTACTCGGGATGACCTCATAAAACTTAATGAGCTGACGACCGGGATTGAACCGGTGACCTCATCCTTACCAAGGATGTGCTCTACCAACTGAGCTACGTCAGCAGGGATGTGATATTACCTTAAAATTATGGGACAAAACTAATAATTCTGTCCAAATTGTCTGGAGCGGGAGACGGGATTCGAACCCGCGACCAACAGCTTGGAAGGCTGTGACTCTAGCCAACTGAGTTACTCCCGCAAAAATTCCAAAATCCCTAAGAACAAAAAAGTTTCTAAATAGAAACTATTAAAAAACCTGTGGGCGGCGAGGGATTCGAACCCCCAAAGGCGCATGCCAACGGATTTACAGTCCGCCCCGGCTCTCCAACTCCGGCGTCCGCCCAGAATAATGCTAAAATAAAAGCGAGCGACAAATATATTTTTATTCAAACAAAAATGCAAATATTTGTAAGCGTACCTGCAATCGGTTGATAAAAAAGAAGTAAACCGATAAAAAACAAAGAGTTATCCGAATTAACGATTTTGCGCAGTCGTTAAATGAGGAAAACCAATGAAGGTACGC
>Ga0172367_10004309_pt1 | contig 17805 bp, 14 predicted proteins | sample Lak10m_FD_114542 | JGI IMG/M metagenome (GOLD analysis project Ga0172367, IMG submission 114542) | Freshwater microbial communities from Kabuno Bay, South-Kivu, Congo - kab_022012_10m | ecosystem: Environmental > Aquatic > Freshwater > Lake | place: Democratic Republic of the Congo: South-Kivu...
GCTCACCGAGCGCACGCCCATGTTCGTGATCGAGTCCGATGCCACGATCGTGGCGCCGCTCATGCTGCAGGCCCTGATGGAGGCGCAGTCGAGCCCGAAGGCTGCCACCGCGCTCATCAAGTCCAGCCGCGCCGAGACGAAGCGCCACCTGGCCAAGCGATGACGTGACCTGGTGGCGTGAGGCGGGTCCTCGTGACCGCCGGCGCTCGCGCCGGTCAGGTCGACGCCGACCGGAACCACGGCGATAAGTCGGTCCGGCGCACTCAGCGGGTGTGCAGTCTTGTTTGACGGGCTGCGGTCCTGTGGTATGGTCTTCCCACATGAGGAGCGAGGCAAGGGTCCAGGATCCCTGCCATGTTCGCGCGCCTCGCCATCGTTCTTGCCCTGACCGCCCCTGCCTCGGCCGGCTTCGTCCTGAGCGACGGGGACTTTTCTGGGTGGTCGTACGGAACGTTCGGAACGGCCACGCCCACCGTGCTTGAAACTGGCGGCAACCCGGGGGCCCGGCTCCAAGTCACCACCGTGTCCGGCAGCGGCTCGGGCGTGCTGGCGACCTATCTGGGCTTCAGCACCGACGCCGCGCTCGAGGGAACCAGCTTTGCGTGGAGCCTCGACGTGATCAAGGGCGCTGGGAGCTTCGGCCAGGGCCAAGCAATCGGCTTGGTGATCCAGCAAGGATCATCGATCTTCCTCGATCATCTTTACACCACGGGGGTCAAGTCCTCGTGGACCACCCAGACGTTTTCCGGGACGATCATCGCCGCCAACTTCGTGCGCGTTGCTGGCACAGGAACGCTTGATCTCTCCGGTGGCGTCGCGACCCAATTCGGGTTTTCGGCATCGAACTCCAACAGTGGCACGCTGACGCAGTTCTACGACAACTGGGGACTCGAACTGGGCAGCGTTCCCGCACCGGGTGCCATCGCGCTGCTGGCCGTGGCCGGGCTCATCGCGCGACATCGGGAGCGGTGACCGACACGCTCGGTGGAGGCTTGAGGATCGTCAAGGCAGGATCAAGCAGAAGCCTGGGCGCGAACCCAAGAACCACCATGACCATCAGGCACGCTGTAGCCGTGAACCGCTCCGACGGGTCGAGGTCGCGATCACTCCACCCAGGGTCGGGGCCATAGAAGACGGCCGTGGTCACGGACCAGGTGGCGATGGCAAGCAGTGCTGCTGCAACGATCACCGCTGCCGTGCTGACTGGGCTCTCTTGCCACAGCGCGTGGAGCATGAGATCGTCGGCCACGAAGGCCGCCGTGGCGGGAAGCCCCACACCCGCTCCTCCGAAGACCAGGAACAGCGCTGCCGTCCGCGGCATCGAGTGAACAAGCCCCCCGGCTGTCGACAACGCTCGCTCGCCAACGTGCCTTCGTACCGCAGCCACCATGGCTCCCTGGCCGCCCGTGGCGACGCACACCGTGATGCCGGCAAAGAGGGCCGCAGCCTCATGCCCTGCACCGGCCGCTCCGCACGCCATGATGATGACAGCCCCGTGAGCACTGGAGTAAAAAACGTAGTAGCCCCCCAGTGTGGTTGCACCAATCGACGCAAGCGCCGCCACAGCCATTGACGCCGCACCCCACTGAACCATGGGCACGGACCACTGCACGGCCAAGTCCAGATGATCGAGGTGCCGAAGATGCACGAACAGCAGGGGCAGCAGCAGACCCAGTTGCCGGACCTGCTCACTCATCGCGCGAGTCGCCAGGCGAGCCATGGCGCCATGCAGAGGCCAAGGACCGACCCTGATCACAAGCGCGGCGACAGAAGCCACGAATGCAGCATCGTGAGCTCCCTGGCCATGAAGGAGGCCGGCGACCACCGTGCCGACACCTGACAGCGCCAGCCCCAGAGCCCCAAGTCGCGTCGAACCTTGGGTGAACCAAGCCTGCACGAGACCGGTGATGCCCAGCGTGACGAGAGCCACATCCGCCCGAAGCGAGATGGTCGCGAGCAGTGCTGCTGCGGCGAACCCCCAAAAAGCCCACCAACCTCCTCGAGCGCCTGCATGACGCGCCAGTGCCAGCAGCAGGATGCAGGCAACCACCACCGTGATCGAGGAAGCTTCGAGATCGATGTGGAGCAGCGGCTCGACCGAGTTCATCGGCACGTCCATCATGATGCGCCCCCTGAACGACGCGCGAGGAGACGAGCCAATCGGAGCGCTGGTTGGATGACGGCATCCACGCGATCATCGAGCCTCCATCGGGCAAGTGAATGTGCATAGATCCTGCGATCGAACTCCGGTGCCGTGCGGCGCAGCCAGGAATCCCCGCCACGCACAGCCTTCCCAAGGCGGTGGGCGTCATGGAGCACATTCGGGGCGCGCAGGTACTGCCAGACACGAAGGGAGGCATGGCAGAGCAGATGGATCAAGGCCAGCGTGGTCCAGCCCGCTGCGATCTCCGCGAAGATCAGACCAACCTGTGCGAGGGTGGCATGCGCGAGCGCCCCCTTGGCGTCCGATTGCACCCTCGCGATCGACGCGGCATAGACGGCCGTGAGGAGGCCGATCGCGATGCCGACTCCCTCCACGATCGGTGCGTGGTCAATCACGCTCCAGGTCCGAAGCAGCAGGAAGAGCCCCAGATGGATCGAGATGCCGCCGTAGAACAAGGCGCTGGAGGGAGTCGGCCCTTCAGTTGCGCGAGAGAGCCATCCCGAGAACGGCAATTGGGCTGACTTCCCCATCGCCGATGCCATGAGCAGTGAGGCAAGAACAGTGGCTTGCCACGCGGGCAGCGCATCGACCCGATCCAACGATGCCAAGGTGGTCGAATGGAGCCACTCGTGCGCAGCGACAACCGCAAGAAGGAATCCGGCGTCGCATAGCCGGTACGTCACGAGTGCCCTGACGGACGAGCGGATGGGTTCAGGTCGATCGTGGAAGAAGCCGATGAAGAGCGTCGACGCAATGCCGACGGCTTCCCAGCCAGCGAACATCAGATCCAGCGCACCGGCGAACGAGACGACCTGGACGCCGCACGCGAACACGCCCAGCATCATGAAGAAGCGAAGGTGACCCGGCTCACGATGGAGGTAGGTCCGCGAGAAGCGAGCGACCACCAAGGCCAGAACTGCCGACATGGCGGCGAATGACGCGCCCAGGCCATCGATGCGAAGCGTGAGCGGGATCTGGTAGTCGCCAGCCACCAGCCAATCGCCGAAGTGGACATCTCCGGGAGCGGCCCCAAGGATCAGGCCCCCGGCCACGATCAGGTTCGCCACAAGCCCGACCCCCAGGCACCACTGCATGCACAGCACAACCCGGCGCTCGCAAGGGAGCCTCGCCGCGAGCAACGAGACGACAGCCAGCGCCAAGGACGCCGTCAGCGGTGCCAGGATGGCCACCCATGGGATCCATGCCAACCAGGGAACGTTGGTCATGCAAAGCTCCCCTCGATCCATGCTGGATCGAGATGGCCACGTCCTTCGCGGTTGCGTTCCGAGGACCGCGCGCGACGCGGCAGTTGGATCGGATCAGGACTGCATGGCACAAAGCCTCCGTCCACCCATTCATGCATCTCACCAGATCCTGGATCGACCGAGACCAGTTGCACCCACTGATTCAGCACCAGTTCGCGCACTTCGGGCTGGCGCGACGCAACCTGCAGGAGCGATGCCGGCGTGGCCTCCACGACGAGCAAGAGCCTCATCGGCTCATGGAGCTCCACCATCTGTCGCGGAAGTCCGGTGCGAAGGTCACTCTGGTGGCCGTTCATGATGCCGATCCATCCCGTGACGTTGTGGGGAAGCTTGGTGCCGCACCCCAGGACATCGTTGTCGACGCTGGAAAAGTAGTACTCGAGGCTGATGCCGGCTCCGACCGGCCCGACGGCCGCAAGCACACGTTCGAGGATCGACGCATCGGGATCGGTCGTCGGGTCGTAACTGACGAGGAAGGTGCGTCGGTCGAGATGCAGGCCCCGGCTCAGGGAACGCCGGCCGACGATGCAACTCGCATTGGTGCAGTGACCATACTCCGGTCGGGGCTGCCCAAGATGGGTCGACCGGCCTTGCACGTGCCGGAGCGCATGCTCGGGCGACGCGTCGAGCGGCAGCGTCTCGAACCGGCGGGATCGCTCCAGTGCGTTGTCGCGACGCGCCAGTTCGAGCACCCCCATCGCACGGCCGAGGGCTGGCCGAATGGACGATGGAACACGATCGAGATCGAAGAGGTCCACACGATCGTCCGCGGTGTCGTGCAGCGCGCCGACGAACCACGTCTCGGCAGGTATGTCGATGCCCCGTTGCCGCAGCGCAACGCGGACCTCCGGGCGATTCGCCACGTCGGCGAAGAGCCGAGCGTTGGCGCCGCCCCGGCGACCTCCGCATGCCCCGCAGTCGTGCGCAGATTCATGCGGATTGTTCAGGCTCGTTGATCCATGTCCGAGCACGATGACCACCGGAGCGAAGTCACTGGACAGCCCGATCGCCCTCAACAGGGCTGCCACCCGGTCTGCCGCCTCATCAGGCGTGAAGCCCAAGGGCTTCCCGCTGCTCGCCTGAGGACGGTCTGCGTCGCGCAAGGCTCCAAGATCCGTCAGCGGACGCGGCGCAACCAGCTCTTGCACCGACTTCAATGCCGTCGCTGAGTCGCGGGGCGCCATGACCCTCAGCGCGGCAAAGACGGCCGCCACCGGGCCCACGAGGAGCGATGCGCCCGCGCCACCGAGCAGGCCACGCGATCGACGCGCAATGGACGTTTCCAGGCGTTTCCATGCACCCATGCGCCGGACGCGACGCTGGTGCACCTGTGCCTCGTCGTCGACGAGCTCGTGCACCTCGTGGCCAGGCGTCACGACGACCGGACAGTGCGGGGCAGCTTCATGATCCTCCAGCCCGCGGTAGTCGATGGCCATGCCGAAGAACCCTGCGGCTCCGTAGGTTGACCACTCCGCACCATGTTCCTCGATGGCGCGACGCATGGACTCCTCGCGCTCATCGATGCAGAAGATGAACTGACCCGCCGGCGAAGGCCGTGCACCTTCGGTGCGATGAGCCCTCGCGTACGCGAGCGCCTCGAGAAGCCGTCGCCGATAGTGCGCCTCGAGAGCCTCCAGCCCGCAGGCCCTTCTCGAGGTATCGTCGAACATGCCGAGTTCGAGCCATGCTTCTGCCAGTGACCCCTCATCGAGTGCAGGCTCGATCCCGGACTCGCGCATCGACTGCAGGAGCCGTGCACCCACGACGACCGTCGACCGAGGCACACGATGATCCGACCGCCGCAACTCGGACCACGCCAGTGGAAGCCCTCCGTCGGCCGCCATGGGAGGGATCGCGTACAGGTCAAGTGCCAGGCGCAACGCGAGGAACTCCTCGAGACGAACGGCGATCCGAGATCCTCCATCGGTCATCGGTGCCTCGCGGGGGTGCCGTTCCATGCGCGACACCATGCCGCCCCAGCCGGGAAGCGCAAGCAGCGTGGCCAGCACAAACGACTCGCGTGCATCGTCGGGAACGCCGAGCCCATGCAGGGCTTCGTCGATGAGCTGACGGGCCGATGCACCGCAGGCGAGCCAGCGACGAGCAGCGATCCGGAGCATCGGGAATGCCCGCGCTCGCGGACCCGCCGCGATCAATCGAAGCGCCGCAACGAGCAAGCCTGCCTCTCGGCCGGGCATCGGTTCCAACGCTTGCCCATGATCAAGGAAGGCACCAACCAACCTGATGAGCTCCATGTGGACGGGTACGTCCGAATCGATGCCCACACTCATCAACGCGTCACGATGTCGGCGCCAAGGGAGCGGAGCACCACCAGCGGGAGGATGCCGACGCGCTGCCTCAAGAAGGTCTGCATCGACCGCCGACGCAGCTGACCCGATGTGTTCCCCTGCCTCGTCGTCATGGCACTCGTGCAACCAAGCCAATCGCCACCACGCATGGCGCGTGCATCCAACCTTCAGCAGGCTGTCGGATGCACCGAGACGATCCATCGTGCGCCGCAGCCCGATGTCGAGATCCCGTTGCTCGATGCGACCATCGGCCCACCACTCCCTGAAGGCGCGCAAGGCCGGATACGGACGCGCCCGCAGGCACGCTGCACCGCGAACCACGCCATCGTGGAACGGCAACGATTGAAATGCATGCAGCGTGTTGTGATGGATGAAGACCCCCATCGGCCCCTGATCCGGCAGGACGGATGCGGCCTCGGAGAGCGCTCGCTCGACCGGATCGGCATCGCACTTCGCTCGTTCGTGGGTCACTCAGTGCCCCCCACCGGCGCTCGCGCCGGTCAGGTCGACGCCGACGACGCTCACCGTGATGCGTCGATTGGGGGCGTCTTCGACGAATCCTGCGATCGCCTCGCGAACGTCCTGGTCGACCGGCTCCCCATGGGCATCGAAGGTCAGCCGGGCACCATCGGGCACCTTGGCGAAGGCCTCGACCAAGGCCGGCTTGATGATGAACGTGCCATCGCGACGAAGCCTGAGCGTGATGGACCCATCGGCATGATTGGTTCGCTCGATGCTGGCCTTGGCCTGCTTGCGAAGCGCCACGATGACTCCGACGACGATCCCGGCGATCACGCCCTTCAGCAGGTCGGTGGCGAGCACGGCCGCGATCGTGATGAGGAACGGCACGAGCTGATCGAGACCCAGCCGCCGCTGCTCGGCGAAGAGCGATGGCTTGGCAAGATTGAGGCCCACCTGCACCAGCACCGCTGCGAGGCATGCCTGCGGGATGTGGTTGAGCACGTTGGGCAGGAACAGCACGCAGCCCAAGAGCAGCAGCGCATGCACGATCGCCGACAGGCGTTCGCGAGCGCCGGCCGCCACGTTCGCGCCGCCGCGCACGATGACCGCGGTCACGGGCAGCCCGCCGAGCGCACCGCTGAGCGCGTTGCCCACGCCCTGCGCGACGAGCTCACGATCCGGCGGCGTGCGCCGCTTGAGGGGATCGAGCCGATCGACAGCCTGGCACGACAGGAGCGTCTCGATGCTTGCCACCACGGCGATCGTCGCCGCCGCGATCCAGACGGCCGATGAACCCAGGATCGACCAGTCCGGCAGCGGCAGCGCTGCACGCAATCCATCGAAGCCACCGGTCGGAACGTTCACGAACTGATCGGTGCCGAGCTGCCAACGCTCGCCGTTGAGCAGCGTCGCACCCATCGAGGCAGCGACGACCACGATCAGTGCCGGCGGCACCAACGCCAGCCGCGCAAGCGGCGTGTGCTTCCAGCCCATCAGGACCGCAAGCGATGCAAGACCGATCACGCTTGCACCTGGGTGCATCGAGCCGGGAATCGAACCGATTCCGCCCGATGCCCCGAACACGACCGGCAACTGCTTGAGCGTGATGGTGATGCCGATCGCCGCGAGCATGCCCTTGACCACCGAGCCGGGCACGAGTGCGGAGAACTTGCCGGTCCGAAGCAGTCCAAGCGCGATCTGCATCGCGCCCGCCAGCGCGACGGCCGTCATGAACGCGTTGATGCCGCCAAGGCGCTCGATCTCGAAGAGCACGATGGCGATCAGTCCGGCTGCCGGACCCGACACCGAGAGCGGCGAGCGACTGATGAGCGGGATCGCGATGCCGCCCACGATGCCAGCGACCAGGCCCGACACGGGCGGTACGCCGCACGCGACGGCAATGCCGAGGCACAGCGGCAGCGCCACGAGGAAGACGACGATGCCGGCGAGCGCATCCTGGCGCGGGTACGCGAAGAGCCCTTGGCGGTGCATGCGCACCAGCGTAGAGCGGATGACCGATGTCGGCAGGACGCTCGCGAGCAGGGTGGCGCTGGCGCAGCCCAAGGGCTCGATGCAGGCTCCGCCGAAGCCCTGCGCCCTTCCTATCTCCCGTCCCCCGAGTCAAGGAGAATTCCTGGATGCGATCCACAAGACGAGGCACGGCATCATGACTTTTCCAGCATGTGCGCGAACCTTCCCGACGGATCAGGGCGTCTGATGGTGCATGCCAGCCATCATGTCCATTCGCCGCGCTGCGTCGGCGTCCATCCTGTGGGCACTCGTGATGGGCATACCTGCCACCCCCGCCACCGCAGTGATCGACAGCGCGTGGGTCGTTGCACCTATCGAACCCGCCACGCTCGAGGGCGTCTCGCGCGTGCTGTGGTGGCGTGATTCGATCGGCGTGGTCTTCGGCACGAACGCGGCCATCGCGGACGATGGCCCCAGCCTTGACGCGGTCCACGCCGGCGGCGCGTGGCGGCTGCCGCTGGAGCGTGGCATCGATCTCACCCTGCGCAGCGAACTCATCGGCAACCGGATGTCGGTCGAAGCGTGGCGCTCGGGCGCGACGTGGTCGGTCGACCTTGCACCCAACGCCTCGATCCATGCCTCGGCGTGGTGGACCGCGCCACAGGATGAGTCGCCCGGCGCATCAGCGCTCCCCGATGGCGAGGGGTCCGCCCTCGTCGGCTTCACGCTGAGGTTCTGAAGTGAGTGGGTCATCGTGGTGGCATTGGGTGGCTCCGGCGGATCGGGTCCGCTGCCGATGGCGCAACCTCGGAGGACAAAGCCGACTGCGCGATGGCCGCGCTAGCCTTGGGCGGAGGAGGCCTTGCCCATGGTCGAGATCACGGTCCGGTACGAGGGAGAACTTCGCTGCAGCGCCCGGCATGGCCCGTCAGGAACCACGCTCCTGACGGATGCTCCTATCGACAACCACGGCAAGGGCGAGAGTTTCTCTCCGACCGACCTGCTCGCCGCAGCGCTGCCGGCGTGCATGATGACGATCATGGGCATCGTGGCGGATCGCGAGGGGATCGACCTTCGAGGCATGACGGCCACGACGCGGAAGATCATGTCGACCGACGCTCCGCGTCGCATCGCTTCGCTGCGGACCCTCATCACGCTGCCGATCGCCGCCGGCAGCCCGCACCGTGCGAAACTCGAGCAGGCCGCGCACACCTGCCCGGTCCACAAGAGCCTGCGGGAATCGATCGACGCCAGCGTCGAGTTCGTGTACGCGGGGTGACGGGCCACCCGCGCCGCAGCTTCAGCGACCGACCACGTCGCCGAGCACGCGGTGCCAATGCTTGCAGGCCTCGGCCGAGCAGTAGCGCTCGCGGTAGGCGCGCTGTCCGCGTTCACCCATCGCGTGCGCCTGATCCGGATGCTCAAGCAACCAGCGGATGCGATCGGTCAGGGCGCTTGCATCGCCAGGCTGCACCTCGAATCCGCAGGCATGTTCCCGCAGGATCGATCCGCACTCGGTGCCGTCGGGCCCGACCCAGAGCACGGGCTTGCCTGCCGCCAGGACGCTGAAGAACTTGCTTGGCAGCAGCAGGCCCTGCCAACCCGGCAGCAACGACACGAGATGGGCGTCGCCCGCATCGAGCACATCGGCAAGCTGTTCGCGCGGCTGGTATCCGGCAAGCACGACGTTGCGCGCTCCGCATGCGGCGATGCGGCGCTCGAGCTCCGGCTTCGCCTTGCCCTCGCCGATGAAGAGCCATCGGATGCGGTCGTCATCCTTCAGAGCCTCGACGGCGCCCGCGATTGCTTCCATGTCATGGCCGATCCCGAAGTTGCCGGTGTAGAGGATCGTGAACCGATCACCGATGCCCCACGCACTGCGCAGCGGATTGTCCGCACGCTCCCGGGCGGGGAACTCTTCCGCACCGCTCCAGACGGGGATCACCGTCACGCGAGACGGATCGGCGCCCTTGCGCACCACGACATCGCGCATGCAGTCGCCCAGCACCACGACACGGTCGCTGTGGCGCAGGCAGAAGCGATCGATCGACTGCAGCGCGCGCCAGAGCATGCCCTCGCACCGCATCAGGCCCGCCGCGCCGGCGACATCGGGATACAGGTCCATCGTCCAGTAGACGACCTTCGTGCCCTTCACCAGGCGAAGCAGCACGCCCACCAGCGCAATGAAGGGCGGCGTCGTGAAGCAGACCACCACGTCATGGCGCTTGAGCGTGAGGCATCGCAGCGCGGCGGCGGCATAGAACAGGGCGAAGTCGAAGGCACGCGGCGTGATCCCCTGCTTGCCGAAGAGCTGCATGCCCACGCGGTGGATCGCCACGCCGCCGTGGCTGTCGCGCCGCTTGAGCGCCGAGCCCTTCTCGCCGTAGATCGCGCGGCTGGCGACGGCGGTGGCATCGTCACCCTGCGCCACGAGCGACTGCCCAAGGTCATCGGCGTGCTGGGCGGTGGCCACGACGTCAGGCCAGTAGGCCTGGTTGAGCAGGAGCACGGACATCGAACGGGATCTGCTCGGCACGGGCCGGAGCGCGGCGACGATTTGACGCACAGCCGCCGTCGATGAGAACAATCGCTCGGAAACGGCGAGCGCACGCTCGCGAACGCCCTCGATCAAGGCTGGATCGTCGAGCAAGCGCCCCAGGCAACGCTGCAACTCATCCACGCCCCCCCCAGTGCAGACCGCACCAAGGCGCTCGGCATTGATGAGCTGCTCCAGGTCGTTGCCTGGGTTGATGCGTGCAAGCACAGGCATGCCTGCCTGCATGTACGTCAGGAACTTGCCCGGAATGTTGTGGCTCTTGTGGCGCGGATCGAGGGCCACGATGCCCGCGTGGCACTGGCAGAGCAATCCCGGGATCTCGACTGGTTCGATCTCGTCGCTGAACACGACGTTGTCGAGCCCTTGTCGCTCCGCAGCCTCCGCGAATCTGGCTGCATCGCTGCCACGGCCAACGAACAGGAATCCCACATCCGTTCGCGGGCGCATGCGCGCAGCGAGCTCGATGAAGACATCCATGCCCTGGGCGACCCCCATGTTGCCGGCATACACCAGGACCTTGCGCCCGGCGAGGCGCGTGGTCGAGAGGTCGATGCGGCATTGCTGGATCGCCGCAGGGCTCAGCCAGTTCTGCAGCACCTCCAGTCCACGACCCGGCTGCGCGGCCCACGCCGACATGTACGGCATGTTGGCTTGGGTCTGGACGCCGATCGTGTCCGCCACCGCGTATTGCCGGCGCTCGACCCATTTGAAGAAGCGGTACGCAAGCCCCCTCCTCATGATCCCCATATCGACGGCCCATTCAGGGAAGATGTCGCGCAGGATCAGGTAACTTCGACAACCGCTTTCGCGCCGCAAGCGCCGCACGAGCGGGCCGAGGAAGATAGTCGGGGCGTACCACACGACACCGTCCCATCGGACCGATCGGAGCCCGCTGGCGGTCACGGCCCGGAGCAGGATGAACGGCAGCAGCATTTCCGCGACCACGCGGCGGATGTGGCCGACGTCCTTGGTGGGGAGCGTCCGGACGCGCAAGACCGTGACGCGGCCGTCGCGCTCGATCGCCCACGGCCGATCAAGTCCGCCAGTCGGCACGATGACCGTGGGCTCATGACCTTCGTCGGCGAAGGCGCGGACCAGATCGCGCATCTGCACGGCCCCGCTCATCCTGAGCGGCGGGTAGGTATCCGCGATGATCGCGATCCGCATCGTCGTGGGTCCCAAGGCAGCGTCAGGCATACTGGCGCCAGACCACTCGCCGCACATAGTCGGTATAGCTCAGGATGATCCGCAACACCTTGTCCGACACGTTGGGCATCGAGTAGTCAGCAACCTGACGGAGCAGCCGGCGATCACCGCGAGGCTGTGACGCCAGGACCTCGAGACCTTGCAGCACACGGTCCTTGTTGAGCCCCGTCATGATCACCGACGCTTCCTCCATCCCTTCAGGCCGCTCGTGCGCTTCGCGAATGTTCAGTGCGGGGAAGTTGAGGATGGATGATTCCTCGGTGATGGTGCCGCTGTCGGAGAGGACCGCACGCGCCCGTGACTGAAGATGCACGTAGTCGGAGAATCCCAGAGGCTTCAGCAGCCGGACGCCGGGGTGGAATGTTGCCCCCGATGCTTCGGCGCGCTTTCGTGTGCGTGGGTGGGTGGACACGATCACTGGCTGGGCGAACCGCTCCGCCACGGCATTCAGGATGTCGACCAGCCGCGTGAAGTTCGCCTCGGCGTCGATGTTCTCCTCGCGGTGCGCACTGACCACGAAGTACCCACCATCCTCCAAGCCGAGTCGGCTGAGGGCATCCGATGCCTTGATGCGCGGGGCGTAGTGCGCAAGCACCTCGCACATCGGGCTGCCGGTCTTGATGACCATGTCCGCTGGCAGCCCCTCCCGCAGCAGGTACTCGCGGGCGATGTCGCTGTACGTGAGGTTGATGTCGGCCATGTGGTCGACGATCCGCCGGTTGATCTCCTCGGGAACACGCTGGTCAAAGCATCGATTGCCAGCTTCCATGTGGAAGGTCGGGATCTTGCGCCGCTTTGCAGGAAGCAGGGCCAAGCAGCTGTTCGTGTCACCCAGGACCAGCACGGCATCGGGCTTCAGCTCGGCCATGACTGCATCGGCAGCAATGATGATCTTGCCGATGGTCTCGGCGGCATTGCCACCCGCTGCCTCCAGGAATCGGTCTGGCGCCCGGATCCCGAGGTCCTCGAAAAAGATCTGGTTCAGCTCGTAGTCGTAGTTCTGGCCGGTGTGGACAATCGTGTGGTCACAGTGCTCATCGAGCCGTGCCATCACGCGGGAGAGCCGGATGATCTCCGGCCGGGTGCCCACGATCGTCATCACCTTGAGTCGATTGCTCATGCTCCAAGCCTCGCTGCGATGGTGTCCGGACGCTCGCGGTCGAAGGCCTCGTTGGCCCAGAGCATCACCAGCATCTCGTCCTCACCGATGTTGGTGATGTCGTGCGCCCAGCCTGGGACCGTCTCGACGACCGTCGGGTCCGAACCGGACACGTCGATCTCGTGGGTCGCGCCGGTACGCATGTCGCGGAACCGGAACCGAGCCTGGCCGCGAAGCACCAGGAACTTCTCGTTCTTGGTGTGGTGGTAGTGGCCGCCCCGTGTCACGCCCGGGTGAGCCGTGAAGTACGACACCTGGCCGGAGTCGGCAGAGCGGACGATCTCGGCGAACTCGCCGCGCGGATCGACATGGCGCACGGGGCGATACGCGAAGTCGGTCGGCGGAATGTGGCTGAGGTACGTCGCGTAGAGCGCGCGGCAGAGCCCGGCACCGACCCGATCGACGGTCGCCTCGCTTCGCGAGCGCGGGAAGCCCGAGATCATCGCGGCCACCTCGCCGACGGTTGTCTCGTGCACAGGACCCGCCTCGCGGAAGCCGCCCTCTGCACGGACACCGGCTGCGAAGTCATCGATGTCCCTGAGGAACGCGTCGCACACGTCATCGATGTAGACCAGCCGCAGCGGCGCGGACGGGTCGTGCACCGTGATGGGAGTGCCGTGCACGGCGTTGTGGCAGAAGGTGGCGACGGCCGAGTTGTAGTTGGGCCTCGCCCACTTTCCGAAGACGTTCGTGAGGCGGTAGATGCGCACTTCGGCGCCGGTATCGCGAGCGTAGTCCTGCACGGCCTGCTCGGCGGCACGCTTGCTGGCGCCGTAGGGGTTGTCGAGGGCGGCTTGGGTCGATGACGAGAGGATCACTGGAGTCGGGCGACCTGTCACCTGCAGCGATCGGGTCAGTCGCGCCGTCAGCTCTGCGTTGCCTTGCGTGAACCCGCTCGGATCGGGCGGTCGATTGACGCCCGCAAGGTGGACGACCGCGTCCACCCCGTCCAACGACGGATCCTCGTCGCCACGATGGACCTCGACGACCTCGGTTCCAGGCCGCTCACGCAACCGAGTCACCAGATTCGAGCCGATGAAGCCGCGACTTCCAGTGACGGCAATCCGCATGGCTCAGTCCACCAGCTCCGGCTGCCGGCCGGCGAGGAGCTCGCGGATGAACTCGAGCTTCATCAGGAGTTGCTTCATGCCCTCCACATCGAGCCGCGTCGTGTTGTGGGAGTTGTAGTCCCCTGCCTCGGTGATCCGCGGCGTGCCTTCCTCGAAGAACTTGCCGTAGTTCAGGTCGCGCATGTCCGGTCGTACGCGATAGAACTCGCCAAGGTCCTCGGCGCTGGCCATTTCTTCTCGGCTGCACAGCACTTCGTAGACCTTTTCGCCGTGCCTGGTGCCGATGACGTTGATCGGGTGGTCCGGGCGCCCCAGCAGCTCGGCGATGGCCTTGGCCAAGGTGTGGATCGTCGCAGCAGGAGCCTTCTGCACGAAGATGTCGCCGTTGCGGCCCTTGTCGAAGGCGAACATGACCAGATCGACGGCATCGTCGAGCGTCATCATGAAGCGGGTCATGGACGGGTCGGTGATCGTCATCGGCTGCCCCGCAAGCACCTGCTTCACGAAGAGCGGAATGACCGAGCCGCGGCTTGCCATCACGTTGCCGTAGCGGGTCCCGCAGAAGACCTGGCGGTCATCGGCGTTGTTGCGCGCCTTCGCGACCATGACCTTCTCCATCATGGCTTTCGAGAGGCCCATGGCGTTGATGGGATAGACCGCCTTGTCCGTGCTCAGGCAGACCACGCGGCGCACCCCGCAGTTCAAGGCTGCTTCGAGCACGTTTTCCATGCCGAGCACATTGGTCTTCACCGCTTCGAGGGGGAAGAACTCGCAACTGGGAACCTGCTTCAGCGCAGCCGCGCTGAAGACGTAATCCACGCCCCGCATGACGTTCATGACGCTCGAGGGGTCGCGGACGTCACCGAGGTAGAACTTGAGCTTGTCGCTGGAGTACCGCTTCCGGCAGTCATCCTGCTTCTTCTCGTCGCGGCTGAAGATGCGGATCTCGCCGACGTCGGTCTTCAGGAAGCGTCGGAGCACGGCGTTGCCGAACGAGCCCGTGCCGCCCGTGACCAGAAGGGTTCTGCCATTGAGCATGGAGGGGTACCTGTGGGTGACGCGTTGCTGCAAGGCCCGGAGCAGGACCCATCAGGAGTCCGCCGACCCACCGCCGACTGGCCTCATCTTGAAGTGTAGCGTCGGGCTCGGCAGCATCCGACTGACGAATCGTCGTCAGGACAGCGACCTCAACCGCGCACGGATGTACAGCACGCGTGCCGGCGATGTGTAGGGAAGGCCCAGGCACACCGGCTTTCCCACGAGCTTCTTGACCATGTTCCGAATCGTGTGACGCAGACCATCCATCCGATGGGCAGAAAGGCTCACGATGTCGAACCCAGCCTCGTCGAGGAATCGCTTGAGATGATCCCGCCCACCGAAGACCAAGTGGTCAGGAAGGGTCAGGGGATCCGGCAACTGGGATCGCGGACCGATGTCAGCCCCATTGCCGGTCTTGATGAAAACCTCGCCCTGGGGGTTGAGGACCCCTTTGATCTCCGAGAGGAACGCGCCGAAGTCAGGCACGTGGGAGAAGACATCGATGATGGACACGACGTCGTACCGTTCTCGGACATCCGTGAGGTAGCAGGTCCTGACCGCAAGGCCTCGTCGCCGACAATCCTCGGCCTTCGGAATCATGGGTTCGATGCCCTCACAAACGCTCCCCGCGGGAACGACCGCCTGAAGACTCTCGAGCAACTCGCCGAACCCTGCTCCGACGTCCAACCATCGAACCGGCCGACCTCCGCGACTGAACTCCGGAAACATCGAGGAAACGACTTCTTTGAACAGCGGCACTTTCCACGCTGATCGGCTTCCGACGACGTCGAGCGCAGTCGAATCAACCGTGTGTACCCCCAACTTCACACCTTGATCGATGCTCTCCGCACGCGGTCGCGGATTGACGAAGAGCAGCCCGCAGCCCTGACAACGAACGCAGTGGAAACCATTCTCTTCAGCCCAAGGCTCGTCCTTTGTGCTCTTGCACAGTGGGCATGGAACCCGCTCCAGAAAGGCCGACGATGACGCCGCGTGACTCATGCCGGGGAGTATGACGCGCTCGGCCGCGCTGTCAACGCAGCCACATCGGGCAAACTCACGAGAGCCGTGCAGACACCAAGTCGCCGAGGGCTCGCGCCGTGGTCCACTTGCCGCCGAAGACGGTCAGCACGGCACCGTGCCGCTCGAGGGCATACTCCCTCGTCGCTCGACCGGGGTCCTCCGCGCTCCTGATCAGGGGGCGAACCCCTGCAAAGGTCGACGTGACGTCTTCCTCGCGCAATGGCTCAACCATGACTGCATCATGGAATTGCCGCAGGTACTGCGCCTCATCTGCGGAACAGGCGATCGGATCGCCGAGCCCCTGTCGTACCTCCGTCGTGCCGACCAGCATGGATCCCTTCCAAGGCAGGAGAAACGCGATCCGCGATCCTCCCGGGACCTGAGCCAGCACTCCCGTGGCGATCGTCCGGCGCACGACCAAGTGGCTGCCTCTCACCAGATCGAGCGTATGACGCGGCACGAGGCCGCTGCGACGCAGCAGTTCCTCGGCCCAAGGACCAGCACAGTTCACAACGCGGTCGAACCGCTCGCGGAGGTCTGGGCCCTCGAGAACTCCGTCCAAGGTGACACGCTCGACCAGGCTGCGCTCACGAATGGTCACGCCGAAGCCTCGGGCGCGCTCCGCCGCCCAGAGTCCAAGGGCACGATCATCCATCTGCCCGTCCCAGAACGAGAAGGCCCCAACCAAGCCCTTGGGCCGTAGGCCGGGGAGGACGGCCAGGGCCTGGGATCGATCCAGCCAGCGATGCGGCTGCAGCCTTGCCGACCCAGCCAGCCGGTCATACATCCAGAGTCCGGCGCGGATGAGGTGACGGGAGCGCCCTTGCCCCTTCCAGACCGGCAACAGCAACTGCAAGGGATGGCAGAGCCCGGGCGCCTGATCCAACCACCACTTGCGCTCATGCAGCGCCTCCCGAACGAGTCGGAATGCCCCGTGCTCGAGATAGCGCAATCCGCCATGCAACAACTTGGTCGATGCAGAGGAGGTCGCGGACATCAGGGTCGAGCGCTCGAGCAGCATGACGTCATGACCGGCTCGCCCCAGCGACGCCGCGCACATGACGCCATTGATGCCTCCACCGACGACCGCGACACGCATGCACGAATGCTAGTGATGGGGGCGCCCGGAGGCTGCCGGGTCCGATGACGTCGGATCGTGGTTCACCCCCGCCCGGACGTCGGGCCGCGGTACCATCAGATCATGCTGAACTTTGCCCTCGTCGGCTGTGGCCGCATTGCCAAGCGGCATTCGGAGCTCTTGGGGAACAACCAGATCGCCCACGCCCGCCTTGCAGCGGTCTGCGACGTCGTGGCCTCGAAGGCGGAGGCCATCGGGAAGCAGTTCGGCGTCCCCTTCTACACGGACATGCACGACATGATGCGCCGCGAGGCGATCGACGTCGTGGTGGTGCTGACTGAGAGCGGGCTGCACGCGGAGCACGTGGTGGCCTTGGCCAAGCACGGCAAGCACATCGTGGTCGAGAAGCCGATGGCGCTCACGCTGCCGGATGCCGACCGCATGATCGCCGCTTGCGACGCTGCCCGGATCCGGCTGTTCGTGGTGAAGCAGAACCGGTTCAACGTGCCGGTCGTGAAATTGCGCGAAGCGCTCGAGGCCGGGCGCTTCGGCAAGCTGGTGATGGGCACGGTCCGCGTGCGCTGGTGCCGCACGCAGCAGTACTACGACCAGGACTCCTGGCGCGGCACATGGGCCCTCGACGGCGGTGTCCTGACCAACCAGGCCAGCCACCACATCGACATGCTCGAGTGGATGATGGGCGACGTCGAGAGCGTCTTCGCGATGAGCCGCACGGCGCTGGTGCATGTCGAGACCGAGGACACGGCCGTGGTCGCCGTGCGCTTTGCCAACGGCGCGCTCGGGGTCATCGAAGCCACCACGGCGGCACGGCCCAAGGATCTTGAAGGGTCGATCTCGGTGCTCGGCGAGGGTGGCACGGTCGTCATCGGCGGCTTCGCCGTGAACGAGATGATCACCTGGAACTTCGGCAAGGCCGAGCCCGGTGATGGCGAAGTCCTGGAGAAGTACTCGGTCAATCCTCCGAGCGTGTACGGCTTCGGCCA
>Ga0172367_10004310_pt1 | contig 17805 bp, 16 predicted proteins | sample Lak10m_FD_114542 | JGI IMG/M metagenome (GOLD analysis project Ga0172367, IMG submission 114542) | Freshwater microbial communities from Kabuno Bay, South-Kivu, Congo - kab_022012_10m | ecosystem: Environmental > Aquatic > Freshwater > Lake | place: Democratic Republic of the Congo: South-Kivu...
GATCGGCGCCTCGTCAGCGCTTTCCAGCAGGTCTTCCGGCGCCGGCAGATGGGCAGCCATGTCCGACAAATCCAGATTATCGTGCAGGTCTTCGACCATTTGTTGCGACTGACCGGTTTTGTGCTCGTAAACTGCATGTAGCAGGCGTTCGAATTCTTGCTCGTTCACCGCCTCGAAACGGGCCGGCCGTTGCACGAAACGGCGGATTTCCAGCAAGGCCGTGGCGCTGGCTTTGGGATGATAGGCAATGCAGGCGGCATCCGGACCGACCTCGGTGACGACGACGCCGTGGCGCTTGGCGAAGCTATAGCCCGGTAATTTGGGCTCATCGACGGCTATGGCCTGAGTCTCCACAGCCATCACGGTGCCGGCAGATTCTCGCTGCCCGGCATGGCTTCCGGCAGGTCTTGCATCTGTGGCATGCTTTCATCCGGCATCAGTAACAGGCCGTCGCGGTTGAACTCCTGCTGCTTATCCTGAATCCGGCCATACTGTTTTTGCGTGAGCTCGCCGGCGGTGATTTCGTCGCGCAAAATTTGCGGCCGCAGAAACACCATTAAATTGGTTTTCCTGACCGTGGTATTGTTGCTTTGGAACAGGTAACCGATCAGCGGAATATCCGCCAGCAACGGCACTTTGTCGACGGTTTCATTGACGTCGTCCTTGATCAAGCCGCCCAGCACCAGCACCTTGCCGTCGTCCACCACCACCGAGGTTTCGATCTGCCGCTTTTGCAGCGTCGGACTGTCGGACTCTTTCTTGACGCTGGAGACTTCCTGAGTGACTTTCAGCTTAACGGCATTACCTTCATTGATTTGCGGCAGCACTTTGAGCTTGATGCCGACATCTTCGCGCTGAATGGTTTGAAACGGCGTGCTGACGCCGCTGCCGGGACTGGGGGTGTACTGGCCGGTGGTCAGCGGAATGTTTTCGCCCACCAGCATGCTGGCTTCCTCGTTATCCAGCGTCACCAGAGATGGCGTCGACAGGATGTTGACATCGGTATCGGTAGCCAAGGCGTTGATCATGGCTTTGAGTTCGCTGCCGGCAAAATAGCCGATGTTCATGCCCTTACCGACGGTGGAGACGAATTTTGCCAGGTCCAGTGAGTTTTCCTTACCTTGCCGATAGCCGCCAAATACGCCTTTGCCGTCTTCTTTGGTTTGCCATTCGACGCCGATTTGCTGGAGTTTGTCGTAGCTGACTTCAGCGATGATGGCCTCGATATGTACCTGCGCCCGACGCACATCCAACTGCCGGACTACCGACTTCAGGTTGCGCAGAGTGTCTTGCGAGGCGGTGATGATCAAGGCATTGGAAGCTTCGTCGGCGCGAATGTCGAAGTCTTTTTCTTTAGTGGTTTGCGTTTGGTTCTGATTCTTGCCGGCCTTGTCGCCCTTGGAACCGACGCCGGTCAGGGTTTCGACCAGATCTTTGGCCAAGGCATAGCGCATGCGAATGACTTCGGTGTTGCCGTCGCGTTCGACCGGCGCATCGAGATTGGCGATCAAGGCGCGAATTTGTAGATGTTGATCAGGATCGCCGCCTATGATGATGGAGTTGGTGCGCTCGTCGGCAACCAGCGGCGGCGGAGTCGCCATCGCTCGATTGGCGCTGCTGCTGGTGATCAGGCTGTTCAACGGCACGATCAAATCAGCGGCATGAGCATGGTGAAGATTGATGATCTCGATGTTATGCACATCGCTGCGGTCAATCTGCTTAATCACCGCCACCAGCCTGTCGACGTTGGCGGCAGTGTCGGAAAGGATCACGGCATTGCCGTCCGGCACCGCGCCCATGAAGGCGTATTGCGGCATCAGCGGCATCAGGGTTTGCACCACCTGGGTGGCGTCGATGTGATGCACTTGCACCACCCGGGTCAGCTGTTCGTCGCCGTTCTTGCCGGCAGCGCGTAATTCGTTTTCTTCGCCGTCCTGTTTAACGTTGACGTTGGGGACGATTTTGACCACATTGCCGTTCGGCACTGCTGCATAGCCGTGTACTTTCAAAATCGACAAAAACACATCGTAGACTTGGGCGGCTTTCATCGGCGTCGAGGTGACCACGGTGATGTTGCCGGTAATGCGCGGATCGACGATGAAGTTTTTGCCTGTGGCATCGGCCACGGTTTCAATCAAGGCATGAATATCTACATTCTTGAAATTGAGGGAGAACTGATCCTGTTCCGCCAGCGCTAGCCGGCAAAACAACACCAGCATGCAACCGAGCCACCAACGCGTTGTTTTCATCGGGAGGTATTTACTTAAAAGTTATTGGCCATCCGCCGCTAAACCGGCGTCTAGCCTTTGCAGGGCCAGCGATTCACGTCGGCCGTTATGGGATAGCAAAATTCGATTGGCGCTTATCTCTTCCAGCACCGCGCCACCCGGCAGCGTGTCGTCGACTTTGTATTTCTGCTGACTACCGTCGTCGGCCTGAATCACGGCACTGATCGCCATCTTCTGCGCCGTCGACACGAAGGTTCCCAGCAATTTCAGCTGCAACTGAGTTTCTTGTATGTTGGCATCGTCGAGCCGTTCTGCAGCTTCAGCTTGTCCGAACAAGTGCCATTCGCCGATACGCAGGTAATCGACCGCAGGCAACGGCTGGATTTGCGCCGGGCTAGTCTCGGTTGCAGCCGGCAACGCCATGTCAGAGGTCAAAGGCTCGCCGGCCAGACACACCACGGCATAAAGCAAATACAGGGCGGCTATGAGTGTCGGCAGCAGATACGAACTAAACAAGTACCTGATCCCACGTCTAATCGCTTGATAGAATGGCGCATCGAAGGTCAACATCAATTCATTATGGTGCGCGAATATGACTGTTTTATGACCGCAGCAGCGCCCTGCTTATCCGCATCACTGCAATGCCACGCCCCGTTGCTGCAACAAAATATTCTTTATTTTCAGATACTAAATCGACCAACGACCAGTCTTGGTAAATCAAATAAGCTTTGCTGGCTTGTTGTGTTGATAGCACCAGCATCATTGCACGGCATTGATGCTGCGAATGCGACAAAAAAATGATGCTTGTTATAAATCTGTAACATCGATCATTTACCCTCAGTGGATAACCTGAACGTCAGCGACAAGGATCTTCCATTGAAAGCCATCGATAGCAATTTGGACGACAAAAAGAACATTGTCTCCATTCGCCTCAACAATTCTGACCGCGATGCCATGCGTGTCACAGCCGCCAGATTATTGGTCCGCGAATCGGAGGTATACCGGTTTGCCGTGCATCACTTACTGGGCCGCCTGCAAAGGCTGTATGACAATTCCTACGTCGGCAGCGACCTGCTGCCGTTGTTTTTGGAATTTAGGGAAGAGTTAAATACCGAGCTTGGCCTGAAGAAACATCAATTATTTGAAATTCTAAATGGCCGCACCGTCGATCCCGAAAAGTTTGTAGCGATGAGCGACGTCGAATTGCTGCTGTTGCCGCAACACGGCGTTCGCCAGCGCCTACATCAACTCAGCGAGGCCGCCGACTATCGTCATACCGATACCAGCGTTTGGCTGGAAAGGTATTTCTATGCCAAATATCTGTTACAAAAAGCCTTGGAAACCGATGTAGACGAATCGACTGTGTTGGAATAGCGACAGCCCTCTTATCACTACTATCAAATCCGTTGACAAAATTAACGCCAGCTGCGGACAAACGGCTTCTGATAAACTTGTGGTTTTTACACAGGAGGAATCAGTGAAAAAGCCCCTTAACCGTATCATTACTTCGTTAATCACTTTATTGACAGGATTTATCATGTTCTCGATGGCCAATGCCGCCAGCCCGGAAGAAAACAAAGCAGCCGGAGAAAAATTTCTGGCGGAAAACCAACAAAAACCAGACATCAAAGTCACCGCCAGCGGCCTGCAATATCAGGCGCAGACCGAAGGCAACGGCAAAACGCCCAGCGCTACCGATAATGTCACCGTTCATTACCGCGGCACCACGATCGACGGCGCAGAATTCGACAGCTCTTACAGCCGCGGCGCGCCGGCAACCTTTCCGTTGAATCGCGTCATCGCCGGCTGGACTGAAGGCCTACAATTGATGAAGGAAGGCGGCAAATATCGCTTTTTTATTCCATCACAACTGGCTTACGGCGAACGTGGCGCAGGCCGTCAAATCGGCCCTAACTCCGCGTTGATTTTCGATGTGGAACTGATCAAAGTTAATTGATCTGAATGAACTTCCGCAATGCGCATCGACTGAATTGGCGCGTTGCGGTTTTCGGGCTAATTGCTACGGTCTTTAATCACCAGCGTTCCAGCCAGTTTATCGTGCAAACCCTGCTTTTTGCCGGTAAACGCCACCATCAGAAAACCAAAACAGAAAAACAGCCCGGACAACAATTTCGACCAGTAGCGGCCATTGGCCCGGCCGAAATCGATGCGCTTACCGCTTAAATCGGTAACCTTAAATCCCAAGATTTTTTTGCCAATACTGGCCTGCCAGGTCGATGACTCGGCTGCTGTGAACCACAGCCAATGCACCGTCAAGCCGATCAAAAACCCCAATGCCGTTGCCGCCGATTCTATATCCGCCACAGGAAACGACTGCGCCATCGCTGCACCCAACGCAAAACCCAATGGAAAAGTCACGATGACCGTCATGATCTGACACAAAAAATGGTCGATCAATGCCGCAACGACTCGCATCCAAAAGCCAACGTAGCGAGGCTGTCCTGCCCGCACCACCAACGGCAACGAACTGACATTGGCCGATAAAGCGGCACCGCACGACATGCAAAATCTCGCGCCTGACTGGCTAGCGACACCACAGTACGGACAAAACATAATGATCTCCACTAAAAATACTACGTCCTCTGCTTAGTCTATTCTGAGCGAACCAAATGCTTGGAGATTTTTTACCTTTACCGCAACGAGCAGCTAGCGATTGCAAATAGTCGAAAGCCTGCGTACTGATCGTCAGTAAAGAAACATCCACTTAATCAGTCGCTTATCCGCACTCGCCTTTAATTATTTGCCGCGCCTAGCCTGAATTTCATTAAGCTTAACCGTTGCCAGCGTCCTGACCGTTTCATCGCTGTCGTTTGCGGCTTGCTGGAGCAGTTCAACATTATCCTTGATGGCACTGACCGCCATCAAACGAACATCAACCGAGTCATCACGCAGCGCATCTTGCAACACTGCGTTTACGTTTTCGCCGCCGAATTCACCTAGCGTTGAAACCGCTTGCGCTCTAACGGCCGCATTTTCATCCGTTAACGCTCTATCCAACACGGCTCTAATTGCCGGGTCATCTTTGCGCTTACTTCCCAACAATGCACCGATTGCCGCCACACGGTCCGCTGGCTTTTTAGATTCACTCATCTTCAAAAACTCGTCCGTCTTGTCTGTCGTGTCGTCTTTTGTTTCGAGCTTTTGCTTTAAGGCTTCCAGTTCTTGCTCAGCCTTCTCCGCCCTTGCTGTGCATGCAGCATCATTCGCGCCAGTACCAACCAGACTCGTTCCGCTGATCCAAACCTCTGCTACATCATTGCCATTAGCTGGTTTATCTGCCGCGCGAAAGGTCAAATCGGCTTTATTTGCCAATAGACACTCAAGTACCGGTTTGATACCCGAACCTACACAAGTGGCGCTTACCAAGCTTTCCGGCAATACCGAATAATGAATAGAGATATGGGTCTTTTTAGACAAATGATCCAGAATTTTTGGCAGCGAAGCTTTACGTGCATCGAGTTGTAATTCGCTGCCTTTTGCTGCCGAAGTAACCACCTTATAAAAAGATTCGCCTTGATTCTCTACCGCCATCGCTGAAGTTATCTGAATACCGCATGCCAGAGCCAAGATAACTTTATTGATACCAAACACTGGATTAATTTCAGACATACACACCACCATTTCATTGCGCGTTAAACAAAAATGGGCCCTCGGCTGTGCCTAGGGCCCATCGGACTTTCAGTAAAAGCTAAAAGATTATTACTGGTCTTGAGTCTTTTCGATTGCAGATATATCAAGCACATTACCGTCAACATCTTTACAAGCAAATTTGGCTGTATAGTTTTCCAAACCTGCTTTGCTAACTTCTGTTTTGTTGATCAACACATCATAGACATCTGCACCCGCAGCCAAGGTCACATCTTGACTGAAAGTAGGCTTAGTTTCCGATGTATCGATGCTAGTCGTCGAAGCCGCATCGCCCTTTTTGATTTGAATGCTGACCAATGCAAGATTCTTTGGCGCATTATCTCTGACCGAAACCGTCAGTTGGGCGGTTTCAACAGGACAGGTTACGGCCCAAATATCGGTTGCCGCGCTAGAAGACTTTTTGGTGCCCAGAGTATCTGATTTCGTGACGACGCCAGGGCCAATAGGTGCAACTTGCGCAGATTGTAGCGTCTCACCGTGTGTGCACACATACCCCTGTTTTGGACCATCGAAAGTCCAAGTTGCGTTGGTATCATGTAATTTATGTTGGCAAAAAGTTGTCATCTTTGCATAAATATCAAAGGTCGAACCTTCCGTCAAATCGATCCACACCGGCCCTACAACTCCACCACCAGCTAATGTATCTCTGATTATTAGACCTTTGACTGGATCTGTAAGATGGCAAGAGCCGCAAGCCGGGGCTCCGCTACTAATCAAATACTGTGTCCTGGCATTGGCATTTGAAAAAACTCCAAAAACACCCAACAATGCCACCAATATTACCGGGTATTTGAAGGTTTTCTTGTGTGAAAGAATGTGTTTATTCATCATATTCGCCTTAATTTATTAACTCTTAGTCTAAAAGAAAATAGCCGTGGATGAAACCACGGCTAAAAACTACTTCTTCGCGCTTTAACTCTGGCCTTGGTTAGCCATAATCACCGAAATCATTTTGTCCGATGCCTTGTAATCAGTCCCAGACCAAATCAAATTTCCTTGTGGAGAAATGATTGCAAAATATGGCAAACCAATTTTCAACTGACGATGATCTGGCATTTCGCGGAATTTTTCAAACTCAGGCTCTTTGTCAACCAGCTTCATCGAAATGGCATTTTCTCTCAAGGTTTTATTTAGCTCGGCATTTTTACCAACCTCAGCTTTAAAGGCCAGACAGTTGGCGCACCAACTAGCATAAAAATCGATAAAAATTGGCTTACCTGACTCTTGGGCCGCCTTCTGCGCCGCTTCAAAAGTTCTATACCATTTGATCCCGGACTCTTCATGATAAGCCGCCTCAGCAACCGGTGTACCTCCGGTGGCCGCAACTGTAGCAGCCTGAGTTACCGGAATGATCGGCGTTTGCCCGAGACCGGCAACCAATAACCAGACACCTAAAATCAATGACATGACACCAACGTAGTGATGCATTTTTTCGTTAGGCATCGCATCGGCAGGCAATAAGGAAAGAACGTTGAAATTGACTACAGCCAACCAAATCGCAACCATGCCACAAGCAATAGACAAGGTCACGGCAGGATCCACACCTAAAACACCCATGCCTTTTGAGAAATAGACGTACGCGAAATACAAAATCATTAGGCCGAAGGCATATTTGATTTTATTCATCCAATAACCGGCTTTTGGCAGTTTTTTGAATTTGACCACACTGACGACAAAGAATGGCAGGCCTACGCCCAAACCAAAGCCGCCCATCATAATGCTACCCTGCCAAGCAATTGCCAGTTTTCCGGTAAAGGTCAGGGTTTCTCCCATGGCAGCAAGCGCCGCTGCTTTAGCGGCAATATTATCGGCAACTTGCAATAATAAGGCAAAGACGATGGGACCAACGCATGGCGAGATAACCAATCCCGCAACCGTACCCATCAACCAAGTACCCGCTAAGCCACTCACTTTCGATGAGCTTTGATCCATGGAATGTACTTCATTTTGCATGAATGCCAGTTCGTAGAAACCCAACAAAGCTATGGCAAAAAATGCAAAAAACAATGCGAAACCTATATTTACCGCCGCTGACTGCATGAAAGTATTAAATGCACCACCGGTCATACCAGCCATCAGACCCAACATCATATAGGTACCGATAATCCCGATAACATAGGCTAATGCATGCATTTTTTCTTTTTCAGCAATACCATTTGCTCGACTAATAATCAGCATTGATGTAATAGGCAACATTGGGTAGACACATGGTGTTGCCACAGACAAAATACCAGCCATAAACATCAATAAAAACATTACCAATACATTGTCTTTATTGTCCTTGAATAAAGCTAACAATTGGTCGGTTATGCTGACAGATTCTTCGGCAACGGCTGGTGTAGCTGGCGCTGCAGTGGCAACAGCAGCAACGGCTGGAAGTGTAAGACCTACTTTAGCCGTTTGCGGACGAAAACACACATGCGTAATGTCATTACACAACTGATAATTGACATCCAACTCCAAGGTATTGGCGCTGAGCGGTTTTGAACCTAGAGGGACCAATGATAACCTGAATTCTCCCTGGCCTCTTAACACAGAAGCTTTTACTTCGTCATCTCTAACTCCGGCCGGACTTTGCAAGCTATTAATTTTTAGCTGACTAGTTGCCAATTTATTTGATGGATCGATAGTAACCGGAATATAAATATTCTCATCACCTTTATCCAAATATGCATGATGATCGCTCGGAACATCTAATATGATTTTGAATTCTGCCGGCCATTTTGCGGCATTCAAAACCTCTACTTTTAATTCAGCTTTTGGTATTTCGGCATTTGCAACGACAATCCCAAGCAACCACATAAGTACTATATAACTCAGTTTCTTCATTTTTTAACTACCTGTAAGCAATTGAAAATACGCCCATCATTTTGACAACATAAAAAAGGTAAACCAGTGTTTTGCAACCATTTCTTTCCATTGCTTCCTTTTAACATCGCTATCGTTGCCACACTCCCAGCAACCACACAGTGTTCGGCAACAACACTAACCGCTCGCATTCCTGTCACCGGCCAACCCGTTTTTGGATTGAGAATATGGCTATATCGAACACCATTAATAAGCTGAAATCTCTCATAGTCACCACTGCTAGCAACTGCGCCTTGCGCAAGCTTTATTTCGGCAGCAGCCTTATCTGGATGACTTGGATCGCTAATCAAAATTGACCATCCCGAACCGTCCGGTAGCGGCCCTATCACCCGAATATCCCCTCCAAGCTCAACCAGACCGCTCAATATTCCAGCTTGTCGACATATTCCAACCGCTGCATCTGCCGCATATTCCTTAACGATACCGCCAAAATCGAGCTCCATTCCGACATATGGTAGATAGATAGTTTGCGAATCCCATTGCACTTTCCCCCAACCAATCAAAGGCAGAATGTTTTTAATGTCTTTTTTATTCGGCAATACTAAATTGTTCGTGAAACTCCAAAATCGCCTTAAAACGCCCGAAGTAATGTCAAACAAATGCCCGCTTTCCTGATAGCACTGCTCCGCATATTGTAATAAGGCAAAGGTTTCATGATCTATCGGAGTTCTAATCCCGGTTCCCGCACAAGCATTAATTTCAGTTATCAAACTATCTTTGCGATAACGTGAATACCGCATTTCCAGCCCGGCAATCCTGCCAATAATTTGGCTATAAACCTCTTCTGCCTTTAATTGAGACTCTGAAAAAAACTGCACTGAACATGGCGACCCCATTGCCGTGAAGGAATAATTGAATACATCCAAAACAATTATCCTTTACGACCAGAAACAACGCTCAACATCAGGCTAAATCCAATCATCCGCATCTTGCCCCGTAATACAAAAAAACTGCTCCTAGCATACAGATCAAACAATATTTGCATCGACATCTGTATTTAATCTAATGACCAAGAACTATTGGTAAACGGACAATATAGAGTCCGCGCATTAAATCCGCATGATTTTTGTATTAGAATCCAATTAACTCTGCCATAGATGGATTCAACACATAATTACACTCCTTATGGCCGATGAAATCACACTCAAAACCACGCGCGGACTCTTCAAACCAATAGGAGTGCACCGTATTTATTAAAACTTCAGATTGAATGAAGCAGTGACCAAATAATAATGGAAGTTGTTAAATGCTCCATCACCATTACCACCCAACTGATAGTTGGAGTTATGATCGTAATATTCGATGCCTGTTTGAAATTTTAATGAGTGCAAAGACTTTATCTTAGTCATTTCTTTGCTCAATTTTAACCCCCCAGACAAGGCTCCGAATCCTGCCAATCGATAATCGTTTGAATAATAGGAATAATCACCCGGATTACCGCTAAATATTGCTTGATAAAAATCAGCCTTATCTTGCGAGTAATACCTGAATTTAGGAATTAACTGCCAATCATCTACGATGGGTTGATGCCAACTAGCTTCAAAAGTGTGCCCATGAGAACCCCAACTATCGAGACTATAGCGATAGTCCAAATGCAACGCCGCATCATTAAATTGCCCAAAATGGTGGACATATTGGTTTAACCAGGCCCACTGAAATTTTTTCCCAGGCCGCTTATCGTGGACAAACGAGTCATCGCCGTTCGTAGTGGGGTCGGCACCATCAAACGAAACCCATTTATATGGATCAGTCATATACCCTTGGTTATAGCCAAAAGTCATATTTGTTTGAAACAGAGTATCCTTGTCGACAACCTGCGAAACACCAATTAAATAGTTTTGACCGGTCTTAGTTTTATTGAATTGCTGAGACCATTGAGAAGGTGTTGGACTGATATCGTCAAATGCCACAGAAGCACCAAAATTCAGCGTTGTCAGCTTTTTATTAAGGTCGATACTGTAGTTAGTACTGAAGAATTTTGACAGGTAATCATGCTCTCTCGACAAACCACCACCAACACTTAATGCGGAAGTATCAAAGAAATATGTGCCGCCTAGAGTCGCCTGATTGCGCTCCTCGCAAATCGAGGTTGTTCCACCGCAAGGGTTAACTGGCACCGATGGCCTACTTAGAAATTGCTTGATTTTCCCACCATGAGCATAATCGCGCATATTGAAAACTGGTGACGCGCCACTAACCACGTCTTTTAACAGCCCAACATTGATTGTTGCATCCTTACCAACCGGAGCCGATACAGCTCCGTCAAATATATCCACCTGCATCCTACTTCCGCCTTCGGAATAGTGGCCGTATTGAAAGTCAGCGTTATAGGTTTCTTCGACACGCCCAGCCGAAGCCGTTTCCATTACCCCTGGCAGCGCCAGAGCAGCAATACTTAAGCGTGTAATTGCTTTGCTTTTGTTGTGTTGTTTCATGTTGATTCTCTTTATTCGATTAATTGCCAAAGATATATCTATAAGAATAGCGTAGCTCGAAAGATATACTCGAGCTACGTTTCAATCCACCTTTATAGAATCATCTTTGTAGCCATGCAGCCGGCATTAATTGCAACCGCAACCGCCGCCGCCGCCGCCATAACCACCTGCCTGAGACTCTTTGCTATACGCAGTGTGCTGCCTCAAAGCGAACTCCTGAGCATCTATCGTATAAGCCATCTGCGGAAGAGCAAGAGCACCACGTTGCCTTGGCGAAACATCGCTGCAAGCCGAACACAAGCCCACAACACCCAACAACATCAAAATTTTTACCAGCTTCATAAACACCAACTATTTAGCCAACAATTCAGTAATTTTATGTTCCAGTTCATTAATATCATCACTAGTAAAGCCTTTATGAACCAACTGGATTACGCCTTGTTTATCGATGATGAATGATGTCGGCATGGATTCGACGACGTATTGTTTATCCGCCCACTCACCGGTCGCATCTCTTAAGACGGTAAATCCGACTGGAATTTCTTTTAGAAATTTTTCGGCATTAGTTTTATCTTCATCGACATTAACTGCAACTACTTCGAAGCCTTGAGCTTTAAATTTCTCATGCAATTTATTCAACAGAGGAAATGATGTTCTGCAAGGTGCACACCATGAAGCCCAGAAATCCAGATAAACCACCTTGCCTTTATAACTCTCAATAGCTGTCGGCTGATCTTGCAGCAGCGTCGGCAAGGTAAACTTCGGCGCCGGCTCACCAACACCTGCAGCATTTGCAATTGAAAAACCAAACGCATTGATCAACAACGCAATCGCAACCACCAAAATGCTTTTCTTCATGATTCCACTCTCCATTATGCTGCTTAAAAGTTACAGCAGCGGGTTAAATTTAAGTAACTATTAAACCCAGACCTGTGTAGCAAAGGCCTGCATTTGATTAACACCTAGAATAGGTAGGGCCTAACGGCTGGGGACCAACTGCTCCATGCATTTTTCACAAAACGCAACAACCCTGTCGCAATTATAATACACATTTCCAAAAGCGCCACTCAACCAAGCCTTGAATCACGTTTTAATCGCGCTCTAATCTTTAAAAAACAGCCATTATTCTGCGCACAGCACCAACTTCTCTACCGCTGAAGAGGGAATGCACAAACTATTTTAGAGCGATTCAGAATCAATACATCGATTAAAAATTCGCCCCACCAAAAAGCTGCAAATTTCAGGTTATCTTGATAATCGTGAATGCAATATTTTTCAAGTGAAATCTTGATTCATATTGAAATCGAGGAATTGCTTTTTTAGCTAACTAGCCAAGAAAAACTGCCTCCAACCAACCCCAAAGAATTGGAAATATTATTCCACCGGACTCGATCAGAGGCATTGCTTGAATCAGACAGCCACAAGCCAATAAAAAAATACTCAGAGGCAGCGGCAATAAAGATAATAATTTGAAATAATTTTGCCGGCAGCGAAAAATCACTGCCGGCAAAATTCTTAATTACTCGGAGTCGTCAGAAACGTACAACCCCTCTTGCAACAATTCATACTTTGTTACGATTGCATTGCCAGCCTCATCGACGCAGCCTAATTTGGCCGAATATAGCTCAGGCCCCTTCCATGTTGTTTTTTGCCTGTTAACAGTGACCGTATAAGGACCGACTCCATTTTCCAATCTAACCACATCACTAAAATTCTTATCGCCATCCTTGAAGTCCGTGCTAAGCGGTGACGCCGATTCACCAGCTGTAATTTGGATACTAACCAATGGCGATTTTTTAGGCGGAAAATCGATAACAGAAGCCGTTAATGCAACAGCACCCTCGTCACAATTTACTACCCACACCGCCGAAGCTGGCTCCCCTTTTTCCATCCAACCCAGCGCCTTGGGCTTGGTAAGCTCTACCGAGGCCGGGGTCGACGGCACTGTGGTTGGCGTTGGTGTCGCAGGCACCGCGGTTGGCGTGGCCGTTGGCGCCGTGGTTGGTGTTGCCGTTGGCGCTGTGGTTGGCGTTGCCGTTGGCGCCGTGGTTGGCGTTGCCGTTGGCGCTGTGGTTGGCGTGGCCGTTGGCGCTGCGGTTGGCGTTGCCGTTGGCGCTGTGGTTGGCGTGGCCGTTGGCGCTGTGGTTGGCGTGGCCGTTGGCGCTGTGGTTGGCGTGGCCGTTGGCGCTCTGGTTGGCGTGGCCGTTGGCGCCGTGGTTGGCGTGGCCGTTGGCGCTCTGGTTGGCGTGGCCGTTGGCGCTGTGGTTGGCGTTGCCACTGAAAGATCTTGAGCCCCACCCAATTGAGCTGCTACAGCATTGGCTTGAGCATTGGTATAAGTACCACAATAAGTGGCCATCCCACCTTTATTCCCTTTGCAAAAGCTAAGAATATTGCTTGCCGCTGACGTGGTTTTAGTTAACGCCGGACCTGATCCACCAGTAGAACCACCTGTAGCCTTGATTGTTCCGTGACAAGCATTACAAGCGTCAGCAGTGTAATTACCAGAATTAAAAAGGGCCCATGCTGTGGTTGGCGCACTCAAAGCCACTCCAGCCAGCAACATCGCAGACATGCTAGGCAGCAATATTCTTTTGGTTACCGACGAATCATTCTCATTTGCAATTTTTCGATAATTTTGCATCGAACCTCCACCCTCAGCATCCACCGCGCCAACTGTTTCTTTTGGATATATCGTTTTCATCGTATTCACCACTTAATTTGAAATCCGCTATACACGGTACTTACAGAAAATATACTCGTTATTTCTGCCCGCGCCCCTTAAATCCAAAACCGCGAATCCATCCGCAGTTACATTTCGAATTCTTTTGCCGCTCTTTCGGTGCAATTTGCAGGGCAACCAGCCCTTCTACAATTCAACACCCTCAAGTCGGACTTAATCATTATGGTTTTTCAATGTAAAAACCGTGAAGCCATCATCACAATCAACCCAACTCATTTTCACTGAAGAAGACTTTGGGATATACAACCAATTGCCTCTAAAGATAATTAAGACAATGCTTACATAGATAGGGCGCCATATAGACGCCCAAAATTTGACTTTCCATGCTCCGACTTAACACTTCAATGATCATCTTCGCGGTCAAAACCAACCCCAAGCATCGAAGCAACCCAAGGAACTAGAACTTCCCGCAAAGCATTAGCAAGTATTACATTCCGTATTTTGTTAAGATACTAACACGCGACCTGCTACCTAAGTCAAATTTAATCTCTTCTTCATTAAATCCCCCCAGTGTCAGCATTGATTTACAACAGCTCAGTTACTGCTCTACATCTTCAATCCAGAAGACAACCAGACACTACCGCAAGCCAGCTAAGCAACCTATAAATATTATCCGACCACTCACTTTGCTGCACTACTAGAAACCATGGACGAAAATCTTTCTCTAGCCCAACGCGACCTTGCGGTAGTCTGGCATCCTTGCAGCCAAATGAAGGACCACCGCGATGACGGAATGCCGATGATTCCTATAAAGTCAGGTCAAGGCATTTGGCTTGAAGATTTCAACGGCAAACGTTATCTGGATGCCATCAGTTCCTGGTGGGTCAACTTGTTCGGCCACGCCAATCCGGTGATCAACCAAGCCATCAAACAGCAACTCGATACACTGGAACATGTTCTTTTAGGCGGATTTACCCACCAACCCGCTGTCGACTTGGCGGAAAAATTGGTTGAAATTACGCCTGACGGCCTCAACAAATGTTTTTTTGCAGATAACGGCTCATCAGCTGTAGAAATCGCCCTGAAAATGAGCTTTCACTACTGGCGCAATCTCGGCAAATCCCAAAAGACTAAATTTATCACGCTGGAAAACAGTTACCACGGCGAAACCCTAGGCGCATTAGCCGTCGGCAATGTCGCCCTGTATAAAGACACCTATGGGCCGCTAATGATGGATGTCATTAGCGTAGCCAGCCCTGATTGCTACCATAGGGAACAGGACGAAAGCTGGGAAGTGTATTCGCTTAGGCGCTTCGCCGACATGGAGCAAGCCCTGTCACGGCATGCTGATAGCGTATGCGCAGTGATTGTGGAACCACTAGTGCAATGCGCCGGCAATATGCGCATGTATCATCCCGCGTACTTGCAAGAGCTGCGCAAGGCCTGCGACCGCTACAACGTGCATTTGATAGCCGACGAAATCGCCGTCGGCTTCGGCCGCACCGGCACCTTGTTTGCTTGCGAACAGGCGGACATTGCCCCGGATTTTCTTTGTTTGTCTAAAGGCCTCACCGGCGGCTATTTACCATTATCCGCGGTACTGACCAGCAACGACGTCTATCAGGCCTTTTACGACGATTATCAAAATTTGACCGCGTTTTTGCATTCGCATAGCTACACCGGCAACCCGCTAGGCTGCAGCGCGGCCCTGGCCAGCATCGGGCTATTTCAACAACGCGACGTACTCACCCGCAACCGGGAGCTCGCCGCGACGATGGCCCGGTCTGTAGAACATTTCGAAGAACACCCCAATGTGGGCGAAGTTCGTCAAACCGGCATGATCGTGGCCGTGGAATTAGTAGCCGACAAACAGACGCGGCAACCTTACCCCTGGCAACAGCGGCGCGGATTGAAAGTCTATCAACACGCATTGAGCAAAGGCGTTTTGCTTCGCCCGCTGGGTAATGTCATCTACTTCATGCCACCATACGTCATCAACGAACAGGAGATTGAACTGATGGCGAATGTCGCCTGGCAAGGCATCCAACGGGCGGCCCTGGACTAATGAGAATTTCGCGCTTATTTGTAGAGCAACCGCTGAATGTCGGCAGCCGCATCGAACTGAACGAAGACGCTGCACATTATGTGCGCAGCGTGTTGCGGCTTAGAGAAGATCAAACATTGATCCTATTTAATGGTAGCGGCGGCGAATACCATGGGCGCTTCAGCGAAGTCAGCCGGAAAGCGGTGCGAGTCGAAATTGAGCAATTCATCGAACGCGACATCGAATCGCCGTTACAGATCAAGTTAGGAATGGGCATTTCTCGCGGCGACCGCATGGACTGGGCCGTACAAAAAGCCGTCGAACTCGGCGTAAATCAACTAACGCCTCTTACGACCGAGCGCTGCGTGGTGAAATTCAACGACGATAAAAAACTGCAACGTCAGCAACATTGGCAACACATCGTCCAACATGCGGCCGAACAATCCGGACGCACACGATTACCCACATTGCTACCAGTAGAGCGACTCTCGGACTGGCTGGCTCAGCAGCAAGGTTTAAGGGTATTCCTAGATCCTTATGCCGCGCATTCCCTGGCCGACTTACAACCGCAACAAGCAACCGTCACCCTACTTTCCGGCCCGGAAGGCGGCTTTAGCGAAGCGGAACGCCAACTTGCCACAGCCGCTGGTTTTGTGCCGGTGCGCATGGGCGCCCGCATCTTACGCACCGAAACCGCCGTGCTATCGGCCCTGACCGCCGTGCAAACTTTATGGGGAGATTTTCGCTAATGCCGGGCCTGGTCTTCGCCCTAGTGCCGCTTCTGGTATTAGTGGTAGCAACGCTTTGCGCGGCTTTGCTTAGCGTCGGTATTTTAGACCTGATAGGTAACATCCTGCCGCAAGGCAAACTGATCGGTAAGCTGACGTTGATTTTGCTGCTGCTAAGTATTTTTCCACTACGCCGCAAACTCAACCTCAGCTGGAAAGACCTGGGCTTCGCCGACAGCAAGTCTTTTTTTCGTCAGTTAGGACAGGGATTACTGCTAGGACTCGTGACACTGCTGCCAGTATTAGCAATGCTTTACGCCTTGGACATACAAGTCTGGGATAGCAAACGCAACTGGAGTCTTGCCAGCCTGAGCGAGAAAATTTCTCTGGCCCTGCTATTAGCCACGTTAATCGGCATCGGCGAAGAGCTATTATTTCGCGGACTGTTATTAACTGCCTTACGGCATAGACTGCCCATCATGGCAGCAGCGGGGATTAGCTCGCTGTATTTTGCGGTGCTGCACTTCCTCAAAAACAAAACTCAAATACCCGACGGACAACACTCCATCGCCAACGGCCTGCGCTTACTTAACGAAGCCTACAGCCATTGGCTCACCCCGCAAATCCTACCCGCCCTGCTAAGTCTATTGGTCACAGGCCTATTCCTGGCAACGATTAGAGTGAAGTTGCCGAATTCGTTGGGCCTGTGTATCGGCTGCCACGCCGGCTGGGTCTGGCAAATCAAGCTTTGTAAGGACTTTTTCAACCTTAACCCGCATTCCGAGTATTTGTATCTGATCAGCCGTTACGACGGCGTGATCGGCCCACTAACCAGTATCTGGTTACTTGCCGTACTGATACCATGGTGGCTTAAGGTCGACAGAAGTCCGCGATAGCACCAAACCCCAAGGCCCAGCATCAGTACAAACAAACCCTAGACCAGCACCAGATTATCACGGTGAATCAATTCATCCTCGTCCGCATATCCTAATAAGGCCTCGAACTCACCACTGGACTTACCGGCGATTTTGGCCGCATCTTCGGCGCCGTAATTGATCAACCCACGGCAAATCTCGTGTCCTTGCATGTCGAGACAAGAAACCAGATCGCCGCGTCGAAAACTACCGCTGACACTCTTGACACCGACAGC
>Ga0172367_10004311_pt1 | contig 17803 bp, 13 predicted proteins | sample Lak10m_FD_114542 | JGI IMG/M metagenome (GOLD analysis project Ga0172367, IMG submission 114542) | Freshwater microbial communities from Kabuno Bay, South-Kivu, Congo - kab_022012_10m | ecosystem: Environmental > Aquatic > Freshwater > Lake | place: Democratic Republic of the Congo: South-Kivu...
ATGACCAATCTGCGGATAAGCTTTAAACCGGTTACCATCAATGAGCAAATGTTCAGGTTTCAAAGCCAGTTTCTCAATGGCGCGGTGCATCGCCAGAAAAGAAGCATTTAGAATATTAATCTGATCAATCTCGTGGTTGTCAACAATCCCGACTGCAAAAGCAAGAGCTTCTCGCTCAATCACCGGACGAAGGGCATAACGTTGTTTCTCTGTCAGCTTTTTCGAATCGTTCAGCAAATCATTTTCGAAATTTTCAGGAAGGATAACTGCGGCCGCAAAGACCGGTCCGGCCAAACACCCACGCCCGGCCTCATCGCATCCTGCCTCAATCCGGCCTTCTTTCAGAAATAATTGTAGCTTTTCTTTTTTCATTCAACTTTCGGTTTCGGCATCAAGTTCTCCCTTCGATACGCTTCGCTACTCAGGGAGCGAAACTCTGATCGGCCTTCATTATAAGGTTCCTGAGCTTGTGGAAGGATCAAGTGTTGACACAAATCTGGATACTTCCCCAAAGCAGTTCTGCTGTTTTGTCCCAGCTAAACTTATCTTTCTGGACGAACCCTTTTTCAATCAATGAATCACGAAGTTCTTTTTCTTTAAAAATTCGGATCATGGCATCTTTTATCTGGCTCATCGAAAACGGATCGACATACAACACGGCATGGCCTCCTACTTCGGGCAACGATGTTGTATTCGAACAGATTACCGGAACCCCGGCATTCATGGCCTCAATAACCGGAATGCCAAAACCCTCGAAGAAAGGCACAAAAGTGAGCGCCAGTGAGGCCCCCAGCACCTGATGCAATTCTTCATTGCTCAACCTTCCGGTGAAAACCACATCATCCTTGTAGCGCATTCCCTCGTAGGCCATTTCAATATCGCCTGTTTTAAACATACTCTCGCCAACAATCAGTAGCCTGGTATCCGTTTCAACCGAAGTACGAAAAGCATCGAAGGCCCGGAGCAATCCGCAAATATTTTTCCGTGGATGAAGAGAGCCAATAAATAGGAAGTAATCTTTTCCTCCTGAATATCTTTGTCTTGCTGCCAGTTTTTCGGTCTCCGAAGTTGGAGTGTACATAGTATTTACCCCGTTGTAAACCACGTCAATCTTTTCACCATCAATTTTATAAGTGCGGTTGATGTCTTCCTTCGAAAAAAATGAAACGGTAACAATTCGCCTGGCTTTGCGCGCAAACAGTGGAAAAAAATGGTTGTAATATTTTGCTTTTAGCCAAGGCAAATCTTTCGGGCGATGCGCAAAATTTATATCGTGAATAGCGGCCAACTGACGGATTCGTGTATTCAACGAAAGATAACCATCGGGCGAAAAAAATAAATCAGCCTTGTATTTTTTCAGGATACGCGGAATTTGTAACTCGAACCAGATATACCACAAAAAAGGATGCCGGGTAGGCGGAGAAACAACAATGGGAGTTACGTTCTCCGAGAAGATAAATTCGTCGGCAAAAGGCCTGTCGAAAATGAACAGGAACTGGTGCTCCGGATGGTTTTGCGTTATTCGCGACAAAGTTTCACGGGTAAACCACCCAATTCCTTCGAGCTTTCCCTGAATCAACAATCGGGTATTTACGGCGATGATCATAGCAAAAGGTTATGGTATCGATGACTAATCAAATGTACAAAAAATTGCTACTTTTGAACCACTTTATCAAACCGGAAAAAGATACCCGATTGAAACGGAAGTTTATTACAAATCTGCTGCTGCTGCTTTTTCTGAATGTTTTAATCAAACCTTTCTGGATATTCGGAATCGACCTCACCGTTCAAAATCTGGTGGGTGACGAAAATTACGGTTTATACTTTTCGCTCCTGAACTTTTCAATGATTCTGAATATTTTGCTCGACATCGGAATCACGAATTACAACAATAAAAACATAGCGCAGAATCGTCAACTGCTCCAGAAACACGTCAGCAATATTGTAGGGCTGAAATTTATACTTGCCGGTGTTTATGCAGTGGTTTGTCTTATAACAGCACTCATTATCGGGTATCGCGATGTTCAGATTCACCTGCTATTATTCCTGATTTTAAACCAGTTTCTCATATCCTTCACCCTTTATTTGCGATCGAACATCAGTGGGTTACATTTATTTAAAACCGACAGTTTATTGTCAGTTCTCGATCGCACCATCATGATTATCATCTGTTCGTTGCTCTTGTTCACCAATATTGTGGGGCACCAGTTTCGCATCGAATGGTTTGTTTACGCCCAGTCGGCTGCCTATTTCATCACCGCGCTAGTCACATTTGGTGTAGTTTTGGTTCGAACCGGAAAATTGAAATTCTATTTCGACCGACGTTTTTTCCTGGTTTTCCTGAAAAAAAGCTATCCGTATGCCCTGCTGGTTTTACTCATGTCGTTTTATAACCGGATCGACTCTGTTATGCTGGAACGCCTGCTTCCCAACGGAAAAGAACAAGCCGGTATTTATGCGCACGCTTTCCGTTTGCTCGATGCGGTTTCGATGTTTGGAGTTCTGTTTGCCGGATTATTGCTTCCGATCTTTGCCCGCATGATCAAGCAAAAGGAAGATATTGGCTCAATGGTGCAATTTTCATTTTTGTTGCTATTTGTGCCTGCTGTCATCATAAGCCTCTCTGCCGGTTTTTACGACCACGAAATTATGGTCTTGCTCAATTACAGCAATACGGAATTGTCGGCTTCCATTCTGCGATTACTGATGGTTAGTTTTCTGGGAATTGCCACCACGTATATTTTCGGGACTTTACTGACTGCCAACGGAAGTATCCGCCAGTTAAATCAAATGGCAGTTGCCGGAATGATACTAAATATTGGCGTAAATCTCATACTTATTCCTCAGATGCAGGCACTAGGATCCGCATGGGCGAGTTTGGTAACCCAATTATTTACAGCAATGGCACAAACACTGTTGGCCGTTCGTTTTTTAAAGTTGAATGTAAATTATCCGCTAATTGGCAAATTAATGGTGTTTATCGGTTTCGTTTTTCTGGCAGGATATCTTACCAAACAACTCGACAACTGGGTGGCTGGCTTTTTCATAATGATTCTGACAAGCGCATTTTTCGCTTTTTTCTCCCGCCTTATTAACCTGACAGCCTTGTCATCAATCATCCGAAACGATCCGCGCGTATGACAAGGAAATTGACACCTGAAGATTTTCAGAAAAATGACAGTGAATTTGAGTTACTGGCCGAAGTTTCGCATCAAAAACTTCGCGAGTTTGTCGTCGGGCAAATCAGGGAAGAAAAAGTACTCCTCCGAATATATTCGATCTATCAGGTTTTTATGATGATGCTTTTCGTTTTTATCCTGACACGAAGCACTATTCTGGCATTTAAGGGACAACCACTCCCTTTGGAGATTATTGGGCTGACGATCATCTTTTCATTTTCACTTTTGGTTATTATCCACGAATTGCTCCATGCTGCAGCTTATCTGTTGACTGGTGCCCGAAATATCTCATTCGGATACAATCTCCGTAAATTCATCTTTTACGCGCTTGCCGATAAACAGGTCATTGGAGCCAAAGCTTTTCATGTTGTTGCACTGGCACCTTTTATAGTTGTAAAACTGATTGGGATTATGGGTGCAATTTTGTTCTTTAATGGGCCCGGATTGTATTTTTTCCTGAGTGTAATGTGCCTCCATTCATTGTTTTGTGCGGGCGACATGGCCATGCTGGCTTTTTACCGACTAAACAACGACAAGGAAATTTTCAATTTTGATAACCGGAGTGAAGGAAAAACCTATTTTTACACGCGGAAAAAATAACTATCCACATGACATTATTCGAAGCTGTTGTTATTGCCATTGTTGAAGGAATCACCGAGTTCCTGCCCATTTCATCAACCGGTCACATGATTATTACCGAAGCTCTTCTTGGAACCGAAATCAACGAATTTACCAAAGCTTTTACAGTAAATATCCAGTTCGGAGCTATTCTTTCGGTAGTTGTCCTTTACTGGAAGCGTTTTCTTCAAAGCTGGACGTTTTACCAAAAACTTTTTGTAGCCTTTTTGCCTGCGGCAGTCATCGGTTTTTTAGCCGGAGATTTTATCGATAGCCTACTCGAAAATGTAATGGTGGTAGCCGTAATGTTGTTGATTGGCGGTATTCTTTTACTTTTTGTCGATAAGTGGTTCAAGAAAGAAAATACAGACCAGAAAATTACCTATAAAACGGCCCTGAAAATTGGGTTCTGGCAGTGTATCGCCATGATTCCGGGAGTATCGCGCTCGGCTGCAACTATCATTGGAGGTATGCAACAGAAATTGAGCAGAACCAACGCCGCCGAATTTTCATTTTTTCTGGCTGTTCCAACGATGGCAGCCGCTTCAGCATATAAATTGCTGAAAGACTACAAACATTTCAATTCTGAAAACATCGATATTCTGATTGTTGGAAACATTGTTGCCTTTGTGGTAGCCATGATCGCCATCAAAACATTCATCACTTTTCTGCAAAAGCATGGCTTTAAAGTATTCGGCTGGTACCGGATAGTGGTAGGCCTAGTGCTGATTATTTTGTTGCTGCTGGGTGTTGATCTGAAGGTGGTGTAAAAAAAAGGATCCGATCTTTTGAAAAGATCGGATCCTTTTTTATTTTATTGTATTTTCCTGATTGCCGTTTTTATCCGACCAATCGTTTCGGCTTTGCCAATCAGTTCGCAGATTTCGAAGAGGTCGGGGCCGCTGCTTCCACCCACCAAAGCCAGTCTGATGGGTACCATTACGGCACCAAATCCCCATTCCTTGGCAGTCATAAATGCCGAGAATGTTTCTTTAATCACCTCAGCTTTCCATTCTGCGACTGTTTCAAAGAGTTCAGAAATAGCCTGTAATTTTTCGGCAGTATCGGGTTTCCACTTCGATTTCACTGTTTTTTCGTCGTAACTTTCCGGAGCCTGAAAAAAGAAATGTGCCTGCGCCCAAATGTCTTTCACAAATTCGCAGCGTTCCTGAATCATTCCAACAATTCGTTCGAGTTGCTGCTGTTCCGGATTAATCCCCTTTTCCGTCAGTACCGGTAAAAAAAGTCCGGCCAGTTCGGCTACTGATTTTTGTTGCAAGTAATGGCGGTTGAACCATTTGGCTTTTTCCGGATCGAACCGTGCTCCCGACTTTACCACCCTTGAAAGATCAAAACTTTCAATCAGCTCATCCATCGAGAAGAATTCCTGCTCGGTGCCGGAGTTCCAGCCCAAAAGTGCCAGCATATTTATAAAAGCTTCAGGGAAATATCCATCTTCGCGATACCCACGCGAGAATTCGCCGGTCTCCGGATCTTGCCACAACAGCGGGAAAACGGGGAACCCCATTTTGTCGCCATCGCGCTTGCTCAGTTTCCCTTTTCCTTCTGGTTTCAGGATAAGTGGAAGGTGAGAAAAGCGCGGGCGGGTTTCCGCGATTCCTAAAGATTCGTACAATAAAATATGTAACGGCATGGAAGGCAGCCACTCCTCGCCACGAATAACGTGTGTAATCTGCATCAGATGATCGTCAACCACATTGGCCAAATGGTAGGTTGGCATTCCGTCGGATTTAAAAAGCACTTTATCGTCGAGCTGATTGGTATTAAACGACACTCGTCCGCGAATCAAATCTTCTTCCACAATCTCGCGATTTTCAGGCATTTTAAAGCGAATGACATAGTGTTCTCCAGCGTTTAATCTTGCCTGAACTTCTTCGGAAGAAAGGGTAAGCGAATTTTTCAAGTTGTTGCGGGTGTGCAAATCGTAGGAGAAAACTTCTTTCCTGGCTTCGGCTTCTTTCCTGAATTCATCCAGTTCTTCGGCAGTATCAAAAGCGTAGTAAGCAAATCCATTTTCAATCAGCGAATCGGCATATTTTTTATACATTGGTTTGCGCTCACTTTGCCTGTACGGGCCAAAATCACCACCAAAACCAACGCCTTCATCAGGCACCAATCCGCACCATTTCAGCGATTCAATAATGTATTCTTCGGCTCCCGGCACAAAACGATTTTGATCGGTATCCTCAATTCGCAATAAAAAATCGCCACCGTGTTTTCTGGCAAACAGGTAATTAAACAAAGCTGTCCTGACACCGCCCATGTGCAACGGGCCTGTTGGACTGGGCGCAAACCTTACCCTGACTTTTCTTTCCATGATTTTGGCTGATTAAAAAATTCGGCACAAAGATAATATTTCTGCAGGTTATGAACTGTCAATAACCTGCAGGCAAATAAAAAACAAAGTTATTGCCTGGCTTAAAGCTGTCGTTAACTGATATTAACATGATTTTTTTTCTGCATTAAGGGAAATACTGCTTTAAATAGTCATATATCCATATCTTTGCCCATCATTTTATTTTATCCTTATTTATTAATTCGATGAAGAGATTTTTAGCAGTTTTCGCGCTCATTCAGGTTTTTATTCCGGGAATGTTGTTGGCTGACGAAGGGATGTGGTTGCCTGCCTTGGTGGAGAAACTGAACATCAACCAAATGAAAGAGAAGGGGTTGAAGCTGAGTGCCGACGAAATTTACAGTATAAATCATTCGAGCCTGAAAGATGCCGTAGTTGCACTCGATCATGGCTCCTGTACTGCTGAACTTATTTCCGCAGAAGGTTTATTGTTGACCAATCACCATTGCGGATACGATGAGATACAACAACACAGCGATACACTTGAACACGATTATTTGAAAAATGGTTTCTGGGCAAAATCAAAAGAAGAAGAATTGCCAAACCCCGGAAAATCGGCTTCATTTCTGATCCGTTTCGAAGATGTGACGGATAAGATTGTACCTGAATTAAACGACAAAATGTCGGATGAGGAAAGGAATAAAAAAGTTCGTGAAATTTCTTCGAAAATTGAGAAAGAAGCTATTGGGGATACCCACTACGAAGGTCGCGTACAATCGGTTTTCAACGACAATAAGTACTTCCTTTTTGTTTACGAAACGTTCCGTGATATCCGGTTAGTTGGCGCACCTCCACAATCGATGGGAAAATTCGGAGGCGATACCGACAACTGGATGTGGCCCCGTCATACAGCCGATTTTAGCATGTTTCGTATCTATTGTGGGAAAGACGGGAAACCGGCATCGTATTCAAAAGACAATGTTCCCTATAAGCCAAAACATCATTTGCCTGTTTCATTAAAAGGCTACAAAATGAATGATTTTGCAATGATTTTAGGTTATCCGGGAAGCACCAACCGCTACAAAACTTCTTACGGAATTGAATATACCATGAAGGTGACCAATCCTATCCGGATTAAAGTTCGTGGCGAAAAGCAGCGCATTATGCAGGAATTTATGAGTACTTCGAGAAAAGCATGGCTCATGTACTCGGCTAAATATTCACGCAGCTCAAACTATCATAAATACAGTATTGGCCAAAACGAAGGACTGGAAAACCTTAATGTTCTGGAGAAAAAAAGGCAATTAGAAGACAAGTTTACCCAGTGGGTGAAGGCCGATACACAGCGCAAGGCCAAATATGGTGAAGCACTTCCTATGATTGCCGATGCATACAAAGATCTCGCCGACGAAATTGCTTTTGAATACATGGTGGAATCGATGGTGCACGGCCCCGAAATTTTCTATTTTGCCTACCGCACCCGCCCATTATACGACGCCCTGAAGTCGGATAAAAATTCAGACCGGATAAACCTGGCCAGCGAGCGTGTGAAAGGGGGACTCGATGAGTTTTTCAAGGACTATGATTCGGAAACCGATCAGAAAATAGCGGCAGCCCTTTTCCGCATTTACCAGGAAAATGTTGCTCCGCAATATCACCCGCCATTCTTTAAAGTTGTAAAAAGCAAATACGACAATAATTTTGAAAAATATACCGAAGAGCTATATGCAAAATCAATCTTCGGGAGCCAGGAACGACTGGTCAAATTCTTCGAAGAACCTAAAGCTAAAGTTTTGGAAAAAGACCCCCTCTTCCAGGTGTCACTCGATATTTTCAGGATGATGGGAGTTATAAGCGACGAAGCGGGTAAAACAACCGAAGCACTCTCCAAAGGAAACCGGCTGTTTGTTGGCGGTTTAATGGAGATGGAAGCCGACAAGATATTATACCCGGATGCGAACTCAAGCATGCGACTCACTTACGGTACAGTTGGAGATTATATTCCGCGCGATGGCGTGAAATACAGCTATTTCACCACATTGAAAGGTTACCTCGAAAAAGAAATTCCGGGCGATGACGAATTTGACGTTCCTGCTAAATTAAAAGAATTGTATGCGGCCAAAGATTTTGGGCGTTATGCCGATGCTGATGGCAACCTGCGAACATGTTTCACCACCAACAACGACATTACCGGCGGAAACTCCGGAAGTCCGGTAATCAATGCCAAAGGCGAACTGATTGGGGTGGCCTTTGACGGGAACTGGGAAGCCATGAGCGGCGACATTGCTTTTGAAAACGATTTGCAGAAATGTATTAATGTTGACATCCGTTTTGTGCTTTGGACCATCGACAAATTGGGAGGAGCAAAAAACCTGATCGACGAAATGACGATTGTAAACTAACATTTGTTACAAAATATTCCGGAAAGACCTGTATTTTTGCAGGTCTTTCTTTTTTAAGATTAAAGCATAACTGTGAATATTACAATTTATACTGATGGCGCTGCCCGTGGAAATCCCGGCCCTGGAGGTTATGGAGTGGTATTGCTTTCGGGACAATTCAGAAAAGAACTCTCCGACGGATTTGAGCTAACCACCAACAACCGGATGGAATTACTGGCTGTGATTGCCGGGCTTGAAGCACTGAAAATTGAAAATTCGCAGGTGACCATTTATTCCGACTCGAAATATGTGGTGGATGCTGTTGAAAAGGGATGGATTTGGAACTGGATCAAAATTCGGTTTAAAGGCAAAAAAAATGAAGATCTTTGGCTTCGGTTTGTGAAAATATACCAAAAGCACCAGGTTAAGTTTATCTGGGTGAAAGGCCATGCCAATATTCCTGAAAACGAACGTTGCGATCAGTTGGCAGTAGCCGCTTCAATGCAACCTCAATTAAAGAAAGACACGGGTTACCTGACGAGTCTGTAGCCAAAAATTACACTAAAAATTTCAAAACAATAACCGATGAATGCTCTCTATACAATTTCAATCCTAATATATTCCTTCCTGATAAAACTGGCAGCTCCTTTTAATCCGAAAGCCAGTCAGATCAGTAAGGGACGCAGTCAGGTTTTTAGTTATTTGCAATCAGCTTTAACACACGAACGGCCAATCATTTGGGTACACTGTGCTTCACTCGGCGAATTTGAGCAGGGACGCCCGGTTATCGAAGCTATTCGTCAACAATTTCCTGATTACCAGATATTGCTTACGTTTTTTTCTCCATCAGGATATGAAATACGAAAAAACTATCCTTTGGCCGATTATATCAGCTATCTTCCGGCCGACACACCCGAAAATGCCCGAAAGTTCATTGGGATGGTTCGTCCTGAATTAGTTTTCTTTGTGAAATACGAATTCTGGCATAATTACATTCTCGAACTCAAAAAGCAAAATATTCCGCTCTACTTGTTTTCGGCAATATTCCGCGAAAATCAGCTATTTTTCAAGAAATCGTTGTGGGCAAAATGGTACAGGCAAATGCTATTCGGATTTTCACATTTCTTTGTTCAGGACGACCGATCGGTTGAATTATTGGCACAAATTGATGTCCGGAATGTGACAAAAGCCGGAGATACCCGTTTCGACCGCGTAGCAGAAATTGCGCGAAATGGGAAAGGAATTGTTCTTGTTGAAAAATTTAAGGGAAACAGTCAGTTGGTGGTAGCCGGAAGTACCTGGAAACCCGATGAAGAACTGCTGGCAGAGTACATTCACAGCCATCCGGATACAAAATTTATTATTGCGCCGCACGAAACCAAACCAGCCAACATCGAGCGGTTAATAAACCTGTTGAAACGCCCTGTTATTTGTTACACTGATGCGACCGAAGAAACAGTTATGAACAAGCAGGTTTTGATTGTTAACACCATCGGAGTGTTGTCGTCTATTTATAGATATGCCGACTTATCTTATATCGGGGGTGGTTTTGGAGTGGGTATTCACAATACCCTTGAAGCAGCTATTTTCGGTATGCCTATTGTGTTTGGACCCAATTATCTTAAATTTAATGAAGCCACCACAATGGCAAAGCTTGGTGTCGCTTTCCCAATCCAGGATTACACTTCACTTCAATCAATATTCAATTCGTTGCTCGATAATCCTGAAAAAAGGATTCAGATTACGCAAAAATGTACGCAGTTCACCAGTCAAAACCTTGGAGCCACTCAGATTATTTTAAATAAAGTTTTTAACAAGGCCTGACGATTTGTTGACTTCTATTCAATCAAACAATAATCTTTTTTAACGGGCTTTCTATCAGCCTATTTCCGAAGAATCAGAATATAAATCCTGAAAATTTGATTAATATTTTTGTAAACTTTTTGCAATAGCTAAAAATTTAAAAATCTGATTTTCAGAATACTAACATCTTTCCGTTGATAACTTTTATTAATTTTTCTGAAATCGGTATTCATTTTTTTAAACCTAGACCTTATCTTGCATACAGTAAAAACTAACTAACGTGACCCAATTATTTCCTCACGTTTACAATCGATTATCAATTATTAAGATCAAAATTTTTGGTTTATGGCATTCAAAAATGTAGCTGTTGAGCCCCAAACAGGCATGAAAACTTACTCACAGGATGAAGCATTCAAAGCATCGCTGGAGTATTTTAAGGGAGATGACCTTGCCGCAAGGGTCTGGGTAAATAAATATGCTCTGAAAGATTCGTTCGGTAATTTATACGAACGAACTCCAGATGACATGCACAGACGACTTGCTTCTGAAATCGCAAGAATCGAGAAAAATTATGAAAATCCAATGACCGAAGATGAGATTTTTAACCTCATGAAAGATTTTAAGTACATCGTTCCCCAGGGTGGACCGATGACCGGAATTGGAAATGATTACCAGATTGCGTCGTTGTCGAACTGTTTTGTGATTGGCAACGAAGGGCACTCTGATTCGTACGGTGGGATCATGAAAGTTGATCAGGAACAGGTTCAACTGATGAAACGCAGGGGAGGCGTTGGCCACGATCTTTCACATATTCGCCCCAAAGGATCTCCGGTAAAAAACTCAGCGTTAACATCAACCGGAATTGTTCCTTTTATGGAACGCTATTCCAACTCAACCCGCGAAGTGGCCCAGGACGGGCGTCGTGGTGCATTGATGCTTTCAGTTTCGATCAAACACCCCGATGCAGAGTCGTTTATCGATGCCAAACTTGAACAGGGGAAAGTGACCGGTGCAAACGTTTCAGTAAAAATTCACGACGACTTTATGCGCACGGTAGAGGCAGGTGAAAAATACGTGACACAATATCCGATCGACGCGAAGCACCCAAAGTACACCAAAGAAATTGACGCAGAGAATCTTTGGAAAAAGATTGTTCACAACGCGTGGAAATCAGCCGAGCCCGGTATCCTTTTCTGGGACACCATCATTAAAGAATCGGTTCCGGATTGTTATGCTGATTTGGGTTACAAAACCGTATCCACAAACCCCTGCGGCGAAATCCCGCTTTGTCCTTACGACAGTTGTCGCCTGATTGCTATTAACCTGTATGCCTACGTCGAAAATCCGTTTACACCTCAGGCCAAATTCAACTTCAATCTTTTTAAAAAGCATATCGGTTTTGCTCAGCGAATGATGGACGATATCATCGATCTCGAACTCGAAAAGATTGATGGCATTCTCCGCAAAATCGACGAAGATCCTGAAAACGAAGATATCAAACACATTGAACGGTCGATGTGGCTGAAAATTCAAACTAAAGCAAAAGAAGGCCGCCGTACAGGAATTGGCATTACTGCTGAAGGAGATATGCTGGCCGCAATGGGACTGCGTTATGGAAGTGATGATGCAACCGATTTCAGTGAAGAAATCCATAAAACAGTAGCACTCGAAGCTTATCGCTCCTCAGTCAACATGGCTAAAGAGCGTGGAGCATTCACTATTTTCAGTGCCGAGCGCGAAAAAAATAATCCGATGATTAAACGCCTGCGGGCCGAAGATGAGGACATGTATCATGACATGGTAAAATACGGACGCCGTAATATTGCCCTTCTGACCATTGCCCCAACCGGCACCACAAGTTTGATGACACAAACAACTTCAGGAATCGAGCCGGTATTTATGCCTGTTTACAAACGTCGCCGCAAAGTGAATCCCAACGACAAAAATGTAAAGGTTGATTTTGTTGATGAAGTGGGCGACTCGTGGGAAGAATATGTCGTGTTCCATCACAAATTCAAAGAATGGATGGAAATTAACGGGCACGAACTGAAGAGTAATTACCCGGAAGCCGATCTGGATGAATTGATTGCCAAATCGCCATATTATAAAGCTACATCAAACGATGTTGACTGGATGAACAAAGTGCGTATGCAGGGTAAAATTCAGAAATGGGTTGACCACTCTATTAGTGTGACCATCAATTTACCTGCCGATGCCGACGAAGAGTTGGTTGGAAAACTCTACTTCGAAGCATGGAAAAGCGGTTGTAAAGGAGTTACCGTTTACCGCGACGGGTCTCGCTCTGGTGTATTAATTTCGAATAAAAAGGAGGAAGAAGAAAAAGAAGAACTGAAAGACCTGAGCATCTTCCCAACCAAGCGACCAACAGAATTGGATGCCGATGTAGTGCGTTTCCAAAATGCCAAAGACAAATGGGTGGCCTTTATCGGAGTGGTCGATGGTCGTCCGTATGAAATTTTTACCGGGTTGTCTGACGACGAAGATGGTATTTTGTTGCCACGTTCGGTACAAAGCGGGAAAATCATTAAAAACGTAAATGCAGACGGCACAAAAAGATACGACTTCCAATACACCAACAAACATGGTTACCGGACAACGATCGAAGGTCTTTCTTACAAATTCAATCCTGTATTCTGGAACTATGCCAAACTGATTTCAGGAGTATTGCGTCACGGGATGCCAATCCACAAAGTGGTTGATCTGGTTACCAGTCTGCAGTTCGATAACGACACCATCAACAGCTGGAAAGCTGGTGTTGCCCGTGCCCTGAAAAAATATGTTCCGGACGGAACTGTTGCCGAAGGAATTATTTGCGGCGAATGCGGACAACGAAACGTAATTTATCAGGAAGGCTGTTTGATTTGTCCCGACTGCGGATCGTCAAAATGCGGATGATAGTGTGCTGATTTACCTTATGCCAAGAACCAAAATAGCCGGAGGCCGTCTCAAACAGATGGCCTCTGTTTTTTTCACAAAAAACAACCATATTCTTTCCGAATTACAATCATTCTGCTATCTTGTTTAGGCACCATTGATTAAATGGCTGTCATGAAAACAATTAAACAATGATCTCGGAAAGTAGCCTCGAAAAGCTGAAAATACTGGCAGGCGCCGCCAAATACGATGTGTCGTGCGCGTCGAGCGGCACCAAACGCAGCAATACGCAGGGCGGAATTGGTAACGCTACTGCATGGGGAATTTGCCACAGTTTTGCCGAAGACGGGCGCTGCATTTCTCTCCTGAAAATCATGCTCAGCAACTATTGCATTTACGATTGTGCCTATTGCTACAACCGCAAAAGTAACGACATCCCGCGCACCTCATTTACTCCCGACGAAATTGCCGACCTGACCATCGAATTTTACCGCCGAAATTACATCGAAGGACTTTTCTTAAGTTCCGGCGTATTGAACAACCCCGACCACACCATGGAACGCATGGTTTTGGTGGCCAAAAAGCTGCGTACCGAACACCGGTACAACGGCTACATTCACCTGAAAACAATTCCGGGAGCCAGCCAGCAACTGGTTACCGAAGCCGGCCATTATGCCGACCGACTGAGCGTAAACATTGAAATTCCGACCGAAAACAACCTGAAAATTTTGGCTCCTGAAAAAGATTTTAAAAGTGTGCTCGATCCCATGAAAATGATATCGACCGGAATTCTGGAAGCCAAAGAAGACCGGAAGAAATATCGGAATGCACCACGTTTTAGCCCTTCAGGACAAAGTACCCAGCTTATCATTGGAGCCACCAACGACACCGATCACACCATACTGAAACTTTCGTCGGCTTTATACACCCGGCGCGATTTAAAGCGCGTTTACTATTCAGGTTACATACCTGTAAACAGTTACGACAACCGGCTTCCGGCACTCAGTGCGCCACCTTTGGTTCGCGAGCACCGGTTGTACCAGGCCGACTGGCTGATGCGATTTTACGGCTTTCGCAACAACGAAATTGTGAATGATGAGAACCCGAATCTCGATCTGGAACTCGACCCCAAAGTAACCTGGGCTTTGCGCAATCCGCATCTGTTCCCGGTTGATGTGAACACGGCCGACCCCATGATGCTATTGCGTATTCCGGGTGTTGGCACCAAATCGGTTCAGTTGATTATTATGGCCCGAAAACACAACCGTCTAAATTCGTCGCACCTAAGGAAAATGGGCGTGGTAATGAAACGTGCGCAATACTTCATCACCTGCAACGAGCTCGCCGTTCGGAATGTGCAGGATTTGAAGCCCGAAATTGTACGCCAGATTTTGCTCCACAAAACTTCGGTTGGCAGCGACAATGCCATTCAGCTAAAGATGTTTTATCCAGCAATGCCAGCGCTAATCAAGTGATCAGTCGCAGTAAATCAGTCCTTCAATCCATCAGTAATTCAAGCTCGCCACATGAATATCTTTTCTTTCGATAATACATTTGAAGGGCTGCTTACTTTGGTTTTTGAAAGCTACAGCAGAAGGGAATTTCCTGATGAAATCCTTTCAGGAGAAGGAAGCCAGAACCAACTCTTTGCCTCGAATATTGAAATTACTACTGATGAGCAAAAAGCAGAACGAGTTTGGAATGGAATCGTCGCCCGCTCGTCGGAAGACAATGCTCACCGAATCTACCGTGTCTTTCTCTCGGGTTTGCCCGATACGCCGATGCTTTTGGTGAATTTCATTCGGATAATTATCGACTCAAATTCAAATCAGGAAATGAACTTTTCGCTTCCGGTGGTGGTTGATGTACACAAATTGCACCAGAAAGTGTGCCGCGAAGCACAGCGCATTCACATGTTTACCCGTTTCCAGAAAACGGTTGAAGGCAGTTACTACGCCTCGTTTGCCCCGATGTACGATGTCCTTCCGCTTTGCCTTCCGCATTTTCGTGATCGTTTTGCCGATCAGCAGTGGATCATCTACGACTTGAAGCGAAACTACGGATTCTTGTATAACCTGAAAACTGTTGAACGGGTGGTTTTCGACGATTTGAAGGTGAATTCACAAAATGGCCAGTTGCACACCTCATTACTGGCCGATGACGAAAAGCTTTTTCAGAAATTATGGAAACAGTATTTCAAAAGCATTTGCATCGAGGAACGACGAAACGATAAAGTTCACCGCCAGCACCTGCCTCAACGCTTCTGGAAATACCTTCCGGAGAAAGGAATACTTTGAACCCAAGAAAAATGTCAATAACATTCTGCTCCTGAAAAAAATAGGTTGAAAAAACACTTTATCGAAACTTTCTGGCACAAACCCTTGTTATTTTGATAATCTTTTTATTTTTTTGCTGACAGAAAAATTTAATGATGACTAAAAATTTAAATACAGTATGGCACCTGTGGTGGGGTCTTCTTGGTAAATCGAGGAGTTAAAAGCCATATTTGTATTTTTTAAGATACTGGCCTGCTCCTCAAAAGTGCAGGCTTTTTTATTAAAAAGGAAATTTGAAATGAATAGTATAATGTTAACAAATTGGTGGTGGCGCAGAAACTTTTCACAGAACCGTGGAGGGATGTAGCGCTATGACTCAATTTGAGGACAACAATGAAAAGCGGCTTATCGTAACACGGTAAGCCGCTTTTTTTATAGCCCTGAGGGGGCGCATCTAATAGCCCGGGGCAACGCCCGGGAAGACGAACAAATAGAAAAAACACGATATGGAAAAAATTAAAGTCAACGTCAGCGTAAAGAAAATCCTGGGTGACATCCTCACCCCGGTAAGCGTTTACATGAAATTTCGCGAGCTCTTCCCCAAAACCATTTTGCTCGAAAGTTCCGATTATCATGGTAACGAGAATGCCTATTCGTTTGTGTGCATCAAGCCACTGGCTTGTTTTACGGCCAACGAAGGCGAAATTACCATTGATTGCATTGGTCGCCCGAAAGAACCGCTACAGGTGAGCAAAACAAACTCAGTCGATCAGCAGCTCGATCAGTTTTTTAAGGCTTTCGAGTTAAGCGGTGATGTGAAGGAAACCCCTGCAAACGGATTGTTTGGCTACCTCAGCTACGATGGAATCCGCTATTTCGAAAAGATTGAAATCAAGGCTGAAAAGAAGGACGCGTATGCTATTCCTGAAGTTCGTTACTGTTTTTACAAGTACATTGTGGCCATCGATCACCACAAAAATCTGATTTATCTGGTTGAAAACCTGATGGATGGCGAGCAGCCCGAGATGGCGCAAATTGAGTCGCTGCTCCGGAATCTCACTTTCCCATCAACTACATTCAATACGTTGGGCGACGAAGTTTCAAACATTACCGACGAGCAGTACAAATACATGGTTGCCAAGGGAAAAGAACACTGCTTCCGTGGCGATGTGTTCCAGATTGTGTTGTCGCGCCAGTTCTCTCAGGGCTTTACGGGCGACGACTTCCACTTGTACCGCGCATTGCGTACCGTCAATCCTTCGCCGTACCTGTTCTTCTTCGACTACGGCGATTACCGGATTTTTGGCTCGAGTCCCGAAGCGTCGTTGCGTGTGAAGAAAGGCCGTGCTATCATTAATCCGATTGCCGGAACTTTCCGCCGTACCGGGAACGACGACGATGACCGCAAACTGGCTGAAAAGCTGTGTGCCGATCCGAAGGAAAATGCCGAACATGTGATGCTGGTTGATTTGGCTCGCAACGATTTGAGCCGCAATGCCAGCGATGTGGTGGTGGATAGTTTTCGCGAGGTGCAGTACTTCTCGCACGTGATTCACCTGGTTTCCGAAGTTTCAGGAAAATTACCCGAAGACGCCAATTTGGTGACTGTAATGGGCAATTCGTTTCCGGCCGGGACGCTTTCGGGAGCGCCCAAACACATGGCCATGCAACTCATCGACCGGTACGAAAACCAGCGCCGCAGCTATTATGGCGGAGCAATCGGGTACATTGGTTTCGATAAAACCCTGAACCACGCCATCATGATTCGCTCGTTCCTGAGCAAAAACAACCGTTTGTTTTACCAGGCGGGCGCCGGTATCGTGGCATCGTCGAACGAAGAAAGCGAACTTCAGGAGGTGAACAACAAACTGGCAGCCTTGAAAAAGGCCATCGAAATAGCAAAAGAAATTCAGTAAAAATTGTTGCGAGTTACGAGATACGGGTTACGAGTTAACCCGCAACCTGTAACCCGCAACCCGAAACATAGGAAATCATGAAAATAGTAGTCATAGATAATTACGATTCGTTTACCTACAACCTGGTTCACGCCATCAAAAAGATTTCGGGCGAGCCGGTTGATGTTGTTCGCAACGACGAACTGGAGCTTTCCGATCTGGAAAAATACGACAAAATTGTGCTTTCGCCGGGGCCTGGTATTCCTGAAGAAGCTGGACTTTTGCTCCCGATTATTCGCGAGTATGCTTCGAAAAAAAGTATGTTGGGCGTTTGTTTGGGGCATCAGGCCATTGGCGAGGCTTTTGGCGGAACCCTGACCAACATGAACAACGTGCTGCACGGCATTGCCACACCGGTTACCAAAACCGAAGTTGAAAC
>Ga0172367_10004312_pt1 | contig 17803 bp, 21 predicted proteins | sample Lak10m_FD_114542 | JGI IMG/M metagenome (GOLD analysis project Ga0172367, IMG submission 114542) | Freshwater microbial communities from Kabuno Bay, South-Kivu, Congo - kab_022012_10m | ecosystem: Environmental > Aquatic > Freshwater > Lake | place: Democratic Republic of the Congo: South-Kivu...
AGTTTAGGATGAGGATACATATCAGTTTTGTCTTTTCTATAGGATGTATGTGACCAAATTCCGTGACCACCCAAAACAGCAAGGTCATTGAATTCAAATCCGTTTATCTCACCTCTTTTGGTATCATTATACATTCTTTCAGCATATTTTGTATTTCCTCCCATCACCCCGTCGGTAGATAATTTTTTTCCATCCATTCCGACATATCCCTTTGAATTGAGGTATTCTTGTTTTTGTTTGACGGACATGGATGCAAGGTTTTTCTTTTTATTCAGAACTTCTTTGAGTCCCAACTCTTTGTTGATCCCATGTCTTAATATAATATCTTTGATCAAAAACTCCAAACTCTCAAGTTGTTCATTTGTATAATTGTGCCAATATCTATATCCTCTGAATGGTTTTCCAAGATCAATTACATCCGATTGTGGAACCACCGAATTCACATAGGTTAAGAATTTCCCATCCTTTGTTAAAGTCAAGGGACCATAATTACAAACCTCAATTCCGATGGAATGTTTGTTTAAGTTTGCATTGTTCGCAGTTTTCATTCCGATATGGTGAGCCCAATATTTGTCGTCGAATGCGGAGAATATCTTTCCATCATATGTTTGATCTCCATCACGAACTGACTTTCCACCAATAACATATGAAGTTGCAATTCTTATGGATTCGTTTTTTGAAGTTTTATCTTTGTCCCAAGAGGAAATTGTCCAATCAGGTCTATGTCCGCCAGCGGTGTGATGAAGAACCAAGATTGTCTTTTTGGTTTCACTTTTGAAATATTCATCATCAGGGAGAATTTGTTTTGAAATTGTGAAATCTGACATGACATTAAATAATTAAGGTTTATTTCAATAAATATAGATTAAAGTTTTTCTTTCCCTATATTTGTGGCATGGATATGATTGCGGCAATCAATAAAAAAGGTTTCATCGGAAAAGATGGACAACTCATGTGGAAATGTTCCGAAGATCTGAAATGGTTCAAGGAGATTACAATGGGAAAAAAATGTTTGGTCGGAAGGAAAACATTTGAATCACTCCCACCCCTTAAAGGGAGGGAATTGATTGTTGTCAGTAGAGATGGTCTTTCTTTGGAAGATGCTCTTAAACTAAACCCTGATATTGTAATCGGGGGAGGAGAGATTTACAAACAAACCATAAGGATGGTTAATACTTTGTATCTTTCAATAATTAACGATGAACAGGTTGGAGATACGATGTTTCCAACCATTCCGTTCGATGTAAAAATAATTTCAAAAAGGTTTTGTTTTGATGGAACTAATATCGACACACCCAATCAAGAAATCTGATCTCGGATTTCATGGTAATTTATTCGGGGGAAAATGTTTGGCTTGGATTGATGCCTCGGCTGCTGCTTATGCAATGCAAATTTGTGACACACCACGAATGGTTACAATATCAATCGATAAATGTGAATTTAAGAAACCTGCAAGGGAGGGACAACTTTTGAAAATTTATGCAAGTATTGATAAGATTGGTAATACATCAATCTCAATCTACATTGAGGCAAGATCACATAATGTTTATACAGGAAAACAACAAATTGTTGTCTCAACCAACATCAAGTTTGTTAAAATCGATGAGGATGGCGAACCAATTCCTATTTCAGATAAGGTGAAAAAAAAATATGAAAAATTCACAGAAGATTATCTTAGTAAAAATCTTCAACCAAATTAGGATTTTTGAAATATAATCCTTACATTTGTGATGTGGAAAATGAAACATAAATAATTAATAAAATGCACCCGTAGCTCAGCCGGAAAAGAGCAAATCACTTCTAATGATTAGGTCGTAGGTTCGAATCCTACCGGGTGTACTACTTTTTTTTTAACATGAAAAACAAACTTCTAATGTTGTTGTCGGTAGGTGTATTGGTCGTGTCACAATCTTGTTCGACAGGTCATACATACTATCAAGGAAAAAAACGAATGGTTCGTAAAAACCGAGTAGATGTAATTCAATCAGGTCACGCTCCCAAAAATTGGATGTTTGGCTCCCGAGAAGTCCCTTGTTCAGAACACTGGTAATACTATGATTAAATATTTTCAACCTTCCGGCACAATCAATGGATCCAACTTTTTTTGGCGATATTTGATTTCAATTCTTTTCACATTCCCCTCTGCTTTTGGTTTGGGATTCTTCATTACTAGTGGAAATTATGTTCTCGGTTTGCTCTTTGCTCTACTGACATCATTTTTTATCTATGTAAATTTTATTACATATATCAAACGAATCCGAGCATTGTACCCCGAAAACCTGCTCCCATTAACAATTGGACTCCTCACTCTGAACCTAACATCTGTAGTTTTTGAAAACGAAACTTTTAAAATGATCTTGAATTTGATCACTTTCGCTTTCAATATGTTGCTCATTTTCAAAAACTCAAATATTGAAAATCATGATGGATGAGAAAAAAGAATTTACCTATAAAATGGTGTTTTTTGGAGTGGTCGGTATTATCGTAACCACATTGATTTTGGTTATGTTCAAAGATATTGTTTGAGTAAAGTTTGGTGTTTAGTAAATCTCGTCGTATATTTATCATCTAAATCAACAAAACATGAAAAAATTGCTTTGGCTTGATGACATTCGTGATCCGATGGACAAATGTCTTAATTGTTTGGATCATTCTCCGATTGGAAAAGATGTTGAAGTCCATTGGGTAAAATCCTATAAGGAATTTGTTTCTTGGATTGAAAAGAATGGTCTTCCTGATGGGATTTGTTTTGATCATGATTTGGGTAATGATGGAAAAGTAAAAAATAAAAAGAAAGTCCCCAAGTCAGGATTGGATTGTGCTGATTGGCTTGTTGAATATTGCGAAAAAAATCAACTCAATCTTCCATCTTGGGGTATTCAATCAATGGATATTGTGGGTAAGTTGAATATTCAATCTATCCTTGACACTTATGAACGAAAGAAAAAATGAATTTTAAAGAATCAAGTCGATTTACCGAAGAAGGTAAAGCAAAAACTGTGTTCGTGGATATTGATGAAACCATCTGTTTTTATTCAGATGTTCGGAGGTATGATTTGGCCGAACCAAACTATGAAAACATTGAAAAAATCAATAAACTTTTCAATGAAGGATGGATTGTTGTTTATTGGACGGCGAGGGGATCTACCTCAGGTGTTGATTATACTGAATTCACCATCAAACAACTTATTGACTGGGGATGTAAATTCAACTATCTTAAGTGTGGTCCTGAACACAAACCACATTTTGACCTCGTAATTGATGATAAATCAAAACGAATCGAAGAGTTGTAGTTTGAAAGGAGAGATGGCAGAGCGGTCGAACGCGGTGGTCTTGAAAACCATTTTACTGAAAGGTAACGGGGGTTCGAATCCCTCTCTCTCCGCAAAAAAAAGGTCGGATGACCGAGTGGCTAGGTGGTGGTCTGCAAAACCTCTTACACTGGTTCAAATCCAGTTCCGACCTCTTGAACTGAAATGAAAACATACGACATAATTGTAATATCGGGTGGTTTTGATCCACTCCAAAGAGGACATATAAATTTATTTAGATCCGCTGAAAGGTTGGGGTACAAGATCATCTTGGGATTGAATTCGGATGAGTGGTTGGTTCAGAAAAATGGTGAGGTGAATATGTGTTGGGCGGATAGATCTCACATTTTACGATCAATAAAATACATAGATGAAGTAATACACTTCAATGATTTGGATGGAACCGCTGTAGATTTATTAACCAAAGTGAAACAGTTATATCCAACTATGAAAATTGCCTTTGCAAATGGAGGAGAAATGAATGAAGATGTTCTTCCCGAAAAGGGGTTTTGCAAAGCTTATGGGATAGATATGTTGTGGAATGTAGGTCATTAAAAAAGACAAAACCGTTTTTTTTATAGATAAGTTAGATTTTTATACTCGGGTAATTAAACAAAATTATTCGAAGCATAGTATAATTAATTTTCTCATTATATTTATAATTAAAATTTATTGGGGATGGAATTTTATGATTATTTTGTAGTTTTTATCACATCAATAACATCAATTATTGTTGCGCTTATAGGTAAGGATTATTTCCGTAAAAGAGAAAAGAAAAGATATACGGACAAATCGAAAGAAGATTTATTAGAACAAATTGAAAAAGATGAAATTGTCCATCTCGCATTAAGAGATGTAAGAAGACAGTTCCATGCGGATAGAATTTATGTTTGGCAATTTCATAATGGAGGAAATTTTTATACAGAATCTGCAATGCAGAAAGCCTCAATCACTTATGAGAGGTGTTCGGATGGATTGGAAAGAAAATCCGAAAAATATCAGAATATATTAGTTAGTTTGTTTGCTTGGTATATGAAACAAGTTCTCACAAACAAGGCATATTATTCAAATATGGAAGAGATTGAGGATATAGGTATTAGATCTATTTGTTCAGGAAATGGAACAAGATCACATGTTGCATCACCCATGTTTGATGATAAAAATCATTTGATTGGGATCTTGTGTTTGGATTGGGTCTTCACACCTGTACCTACCGAACTTCTAACTGATGGAAATTTCAATCAAGAATTTATAGACGAAGTTAGTCATTTATCAGATTCTTTGAAATCTTATCTGTAATTTATTTTTACTTAGATATTTATAAAAAAAATTATGAATAAGAAAAATCTCGCTAAATATATGTCCTTGTTTTATGAACAAGAACAAAATTTATTAAAAGAAAAGGACCGTAGAAATGATTGGGACACTGAAGATTTTTATCATGTAAATTCAGTGTTCAAATCTGTCCCTTTTTGGGATCCTGAGTTTATTTTTGCCTTATACTTAAGTAACAAAGAAAATTTAGAAGAAAACAACTTAACCGAAGAAAATATAGTCATTCCCGAAAAAAAAGATTTTAGGGTGGATTATAGTATAAGAGAAAATCAATATGTTAACATTTCTTATGAAACAACTATAGATGGTTATAGTGAAGAACATGTAAGATCATATATGAATGCAAGTGACTTTGATTGGTGGAGTGGTGATGAAGTCGATAGAGATGTACTTGATTCAGATGTTATACATTATGAGATTGATGATATACGACCAATCAGAAATAATGTTAATGAATCCAAAACTGAAGAAAATCCATACGGAGAGTGTAACTTTTCAGCAAAAGAATTTATTAATTGTGTCCAAAACCATTCTGATCTTGAGACCCTTTACATGATGAAAAGCATTATAGATGAAGAGATAGAGAGATTTGAAAAAATGATTTCAATTGCTCAAAATTTGGATAGAGAACCCATCGGTTTTAAGATTAACAAATCTTAATTATCTAAAAACACTTATATATCCCGACTTTTGAATTGGTTTGTTGTTCCAAGCCACACCTGTGATTGTATATACATAGATCCCATCCGAAACATAGTATAAAGAGTCATGATTGTTTGCCGTCCAAATACCATTTGGATCTTCAGTTTCCCAAATCAAACTTCCCCACCTATTGTAAATTTGTGCTTTCCATGTTTTCCAACAATCTGCTTCCGTAACGACTCTCCAAACATCATTTAAACCGTCGTTATTGGGACTGATTGCGTTCGGAACAAAAGTGTGTAAATCCGCATCTTCACATTCATTCACCTCGTAAATACAGGTTCCATCATCGGTGTTTGCGGTTGGGTCATAGTTCAACGCGAATGGATCGGTACATCCAAAGATCAGGATTGGATCATAGGTACATGAACCATCATCGGTGTTTGCGTTGGGATTGTAGTTGTTTGCCGTAGGATCAGTACAACCAAAGATTAAAATCGGATCGTATGTACATGAACCGTCATCAGTGTTTGCAACAGGATTGTAGTTATTTGCAGTCGGATCGGTACATCCGAAGATCAGAATCGGATCGTACGAACAAGAACCGTCATCGGTGTTTGCGTTAGGATTGTAGTTATTTGCAGTCGGATCGGTACATCCAAGAACATCGTAGGTGCAAGAACCGTTATCTATATTAGCATCAGGATTGTAGTTGTTTGCTGTAGGGTCGGTACATCCAAAAACATCGTAGGTACAAGATCCATTGTCTGTATTTGCATTTGGGTTGTAGTTGTTAGCGGATGGGTCTGTACAACCGAATATTGGAAACACACATGATCCATCGTCAACGGTTGCAAAGGGGTTATAATTGGTCGCCGAAACATTTGTACATCCAAAACAAGGTAAATCAATTATTGTTACTAAAGTGTTATTGGATGAAATATTGTCATTTGTAGTTTGAATTGATATTGAGGTAACTCCATTTGCGAATGGTGATCCATTCACTTCAACCACGTAAGATTGACCCGGTAATAAATTCAAGTTTTCGAAACAATATTGAGAGGTAGGTACACCGTCGGGTAGAATATCAAAGTTCAAACAAAATTCATTTATCACAACATTACCTTCATTAGTGACTGTGATTTGTGTTGAAGCGTAAGGTTGTCCAATATCACAACCCAAAATGGTATAATCGAAAGATTCTATTGATAAGTCTGTAATGTCATTCACAACTCCACATCCACTATCTACGAAAATGTAGTTGTCGTTTGGTGTAATATCTGGAGATTGTGCCGATAAAAAATTATAACTATTGTTTATCTGCCAAAGTGTTGCGTGATAACAATCATTAAAATTTCCATTTTGAAAAGATTGGATCAAACAGGTACTTAAGTTCCAATTGGATGACTGATCAAGTTGTAAGGTTATGGTGTCCCCCAACTGATAATCAGGAATTTGTTGTGAGGTAAAATGTAAGAAGTTAAACCCAAATCCTGGTGCTGCACATTCATCTTCAGGTAATGAAGCAACACCAATTGTTATATTATTGATATATGGGTTATTCAAATTGAATGAATTTGTTCCTGGTGGATAACTTACAGGGAAACAGTTATAATCACTCTTTATGATCAGATCCATCTCCATCTCGGGAGTTGTTCTAAAATCGTAAACCTCGATATCACAATCACAAAATTGGTCTGCATTTATATTAGGACAATCATCACTTAATGGAAGAAAAGAATTAATGGTTTGAGAATTTAAAAAACAACCATTAAGATACGCCAATAAAGGACCATAATTCGAATTTGGCCAACCGTTGGGTCCGGTCACATCGTCCCAAAAAGGCCATTGGGTTGCATTACTTGGGATGGGTATATCAAAAACGGGTGTGGTAATTTGAACTGTCGCTCCTGGTTGTAATGGTTGATTCAAATTTATATCCCATACGGGTTGAGGATTCATAGGAGAATCCAACCACCCAAAAGACAAATGGAACGTACCATTTTGAAATGGTGTCGTTCCATTATTTTTCATTGTGAAAGTAAATTTAACACCTGGATTTACATCCACTTTTTGTAGAGTACCGGGTTGTATTATTACATCACATTGTGAATAAGTGTTGAATCCAAAAATTAATAATAAAATCGTAAGAATTATTCTCACCTATTTTTTTGTCTATTTAATTTATAGGTTTCGTCCATGTAAGATTCAATGACGATCATTCTTTTGATACTGTCACCATCCTGTACAGTGACTTCCCTGATTACATATGGAACCTTATTGTATGTCACATAAGGTTGATTAAATTCAATTGTATCACACCACCTGTTTGCGGGTTGACTTCCATCCCAACCCAAACTCAGAACGGGATAAATTGTCCAATTTTGAGGTTGTGATTGAATTTTTTCTAAAGATGTACTACAAGAAGAAAAACCAATTACAATAAGGAGGAAGATCGATAGTTTTTTCATAATCTTATAATTTTTTGAATTTGAATTTCTTCATTAACAAAGATTATTTTTTTGATGTAGATTCTATGGTTTTCCAAATTTTCGGAATTTATTATTCTACCTGTTAAATCAAGATATTCTATGGATTTTATTTTATTTTCTGTTGGTATGATTTCACCTACAGAGACCACTTGATCACAAAAACCATCATTATCGTCATCAACACATCCGTCTTCGTCCATATGAATTTCAACAAATAAGAAATTGTTATTCGGAAAATCATCAACACCTACACAAGGACCAAACATTGGATTGAAATTATTCAAAGCAATTACTCTGAAAACATAAGTCCAAGATCCTTGTGGAACTGCAATCTCGGGCATCGTCAGAGTTGTAACCTCATTGGGTTCCAATATTCCTCCCCAAGCACTTGAACTGAATGGGTAGATGTTCTGAGTGTCCTCCAACAACCCCCATTGAATTTGAGCAGTTGTTATCGGTTCGGTTCCAACATTTGCAATTGTAAGAATTGGTTGAGGATTTGTGGTTTCAGAATTGAATTCCACATTCTGTAAATGAAGATCACAAGGAGCTTGTGACTTCATTAAATTTGGCGCAGACACCAAAAGTATTAATAAAAATAAATGTTTCATTTTGTTCCCTTTTTTCTATAAATATCTCGAACCGGAACTATATGAATATTTTACAATGTTAAATTAAAGTCAAACTAAAAACTATTTATAAAATAAAAAGGGAATGAAAAGTTACTTCAAAGAAATGATGAGTGACCAAGAAGGTCAGTTTTCATCAAAAAGATTTGTAACCGTCGGAGCGTTTATGCTTTTGGCAGTAGCATTTTTGGTAGATGTATTCATGGAAATTGATCTCCCTGAATATGTTTGGGATGATATGATGTATGTCGTTGCGGCAGGTATTGGATTCACCGCAACAGAAAGATTCACAAAAAAGAAAGAAGAAAAAAAAGAGGAAGAAAATCCCCCTCTTTAATTCCATCGGAAAATCTTATGACTTTCATAAGACCCATCTTCATATTCCATTAGAAGAATATAAATTCCTGGTTGGTAATTTTCTGATTCTTTCATAATCCTTCCACTGATATCGAAAGTTCGAATATTTTTGATTAACTTAATTTGGTTAGATTGATTGATGGGTTCTTCAACAAAGTTTATAATTTCTTCGTCATAGTCACAGATTCCGTTATTATTTAAGTCTTCGCAATTTTCTGTGCTTTGACCTTCAAGACAGAAAGGGAAGGTAAGGACTGAACCCCAATCACCTTCACCGTAAGCTAAAGTATTACCAGATGCGTCCAATAGAGTAAAGTCACCACCGAACTGCATTCCATCTCCTGCAAGATCAGAAATCGAGAAGTCATAACAACCGTTTTGAATACAACTAATGTCAACCACAGGGAATTCCATACCTGTTGGGTATCCATCGTGGGACCAAATAATTTCTTGAGTATCTTGATAAATTAACTCCCAAGAGGTTTCATTCCCAAAAAAATCAGTGTTAATTATCAAGGTCATTTCTTGAGAGGGTTCGTGATTGAATTCGTATGTTATGGAATTATCTCCATCATAGATGTCTTCAGTTACTAAATCGAAGTTGATTGTGTAATTTCCATATCCCAACGAAGAATAATCAAAATCAATAAAGACACTATTCTGAGGTGAAAGTGGAGTTGTCAAAACACAATCTTTCACAACTTCATAAGGACTGTTTTCAATTGAACAAACCACAGAAAATTCATAAACATCAACCGTTCCCAGATTTTTTACCTCGATTTGTGGTTTAAAGGGTTGAGTTCCGCATTCATTCACAACATGGGGAAGATTCAACGAAAGATTGAATCCCTCCACGGGAACACATGCCTGACTTTCAAGAAGGGATATCCTAAAAGGGTTCAAAATACCATTTACCCCCCTCATACGATCTTTTTGACCTTGACTGAACATATTCTTACAACTTTGAAGGGAATAGTCCATGTAATTTTCAAATTGAGCGCCGGGGCACCAATCATCACATTGGAGATTCGGAGTGGTGGGAGGAGTATCGCACACCATGTCACCTTGTGTTTGACAATCACTTTCACTCAAAGCATTATCACAAGTTTGATACATACCAAAAGTATGAAATAAACCCAAATAATGACCTACCTCGTGGGTAAGAGTTCGGCTCATGTTATGAAAAGATTGAACATTACCAAAAGAACCGATTACATTGTGTAAAAGAATTATACCATCGGTGATTGAATTGGTGGGGAGGGTTGCAAATCCTTGGGGACTGATATTACTATCGTGAATTTCAGAAACGATCCAAACATTCATATATGAAGCGCGGTCCCAAGAGGTTGCGGATTTGATATTAATTTCAGGTTCGCCCGGATTTAGGGGATTTACACGAATACCTTGATCAACATACAAAGGCCATTGATTGCCATTTACACGATTGATACCTGAAGTTGGGTTGTTGTTTGGATCCCTTTGAGACAAACAAAATTCAATCTCAACATCAACCCCATTACCATCTCCCCAAGTACCTTGAGCCTTTCGAAAATCTTCATTCAAAATACGGAGACCATCCAAGATTTGTTCATCGGAAATATTTGTACCAACCCCAACATCCTCCCCGAGATGGATGACATGAAAAACTACAGGTATTGTATGAACTTCATTTCTGTTGGTAATAGGATTTAGGGTTTTTTGTTTTTTGTAAAACCCCATCATTTTCACATCATTGAAACCGCAAGTACTCTGAGTATAACCAATTAAGGATAGGTTAAGAAAAATAATTGCAAAAATATATTTCATCTTGTTCAATTTGGAACAAAGATAAGAAATATATCAGAAATTACAAAATTATCTTCTCACATTACCATTGACGGTAACAAGAAGATCAACAAATTGATTGTCCATATATTCGGGAGAATTTACTCTCTTGGATGGATCATAATCAGGTCCATTAATAAAGGGTTTGTCCGTAACATAATTCACGCCTCTCAATAGATCACCTCCATGATTTTGAAGGAATTTCTTTGTCCAATGACATCTTCTTTTTGCCATTGCTCCGGGTGGGTGTTTTTGTTCTTCACCTCTGACACTCACAATGTTGGGAGTTTTGGATTCACCACCCCTTAATTTGATTGTAACAATGCCATCTTCATAACGATCAAGTTCTCGCCTGATGTCGTCAATTAATTCCAAAAGTTCCCTTTGATCTCTATCTTCGAGTTCATATTCATTTGGTTTAAAAAACTTCTTGAAGTTTTTTGTCCATTTTACATCGTGTTTATTTGACTCCGAAATAACACGGGTGACAATATTTCTTAAATCATTTTCGTTGAGTTTGATGATTTTTGGCATGACAAATCTTTTTGTTATAAATATGTTAATTCCTTGATTAAAATTTGGATTTTGTTTAAAAGTAAATTATATTTGTAGAAAATAAATCACCATGACAACATTCATCATTGTTTTTACTTCGATTTTGGCAGTATTGTTGGGTTTGAAAGTTTTTTATTTTGAGCGTAATGAAGGTTGATATTAAGGAATCAATTCAAAACTATAAGTACAGGAAATTTGATCATTTAGCACCTGAAGGATTTGTCTTGATACCTGAGAGTATGTTAGAAGATTTGAAGGAATTTGATAATTGGAAGGAGTGGAAAAATAATCCTGACTTCCATCAAATTCTGAAAGAAAAACATATTGATCTCACATTAGAAAATAAAAAAGAGGACTAATCATCCTCTTTTTTATTATTGTTTTTTATAATATTCGATCCAATAATCGATCATTTCGTCCAACATAGATTCAAAAGTATAATTTTGGACCCACCCTGTTTTTTCTTTAAGTTTAGTACAATCACCTTTGAGATTATGCAATTCTTCAGGTCTTAAGAATTTTTCATCTTGTTTAATATATTGTTTCCAATCAAGGTCAAGTTTCCCGAATACATATTCAACTAATTCTTGGACTGAATGTGATATTCCTGTTGAACATACAAAATCATCGGGTTCATCTTGTTGTAAAATTAACCACATGGCTTCGACATAATCTTTAGCATGGCCCCAATCTCTTGTAGCATCAAGATTACCCAATTTAAGTTCGTCAGATAGTCCTAATTTTATTTTTACCGCCTCTTTACAAACTTTGTTCGTTACAAAATTTGTCCCTCTTCTTGGTGATTCATGATTGAACAATATACCATTCGAAATAAACATGTTATAAGAATTCCTGTAGTTCCTACAGATATTATAACTAAATACTTTAGCACAACCATAAGGAGAGACGGGATTCATGGGTGTTGTTTCTCTTTGAAATCCGTCTGAGTCTATACTATTTCCAAACATTTCTGAAGATGATGCTTGGTATATTTTAATCGATGGGTTGATTAATCTCACAGCCTCCAAAAGATTTAAGGTTCCTAATCCAGTCACCTGTGAAGTGTAAATTGGTTGGTCAAATGAGATTCTAACATGAGATTGTGCTGCTAAATTATAAATTTCACATGGATTTGTTTGTTTTATTATAGAAATCAAAGAAGATAAATCAGACAAATCACCATAATGTAAATTAATCTTATTTAAAATTTTATTGAGTCTGTAAGTTTGATTTTCAGACACAGAATTTCTTTTTAAAATCCCATGAACTATATATCCCTTATCATTTAATAATTCAGCAAGATAAGAACCGTCTTGTCCGTTAATGCCCGTTATCAGACAAATTTTTTTATTATTCATTTATTATTGAGCAAATGAAATTAATATTTTCTTCGGATAAGTCTTGATGATTTGGGATATAGAAACCATATTGATCTATTGTCCTACAGTTGGGTAAATAGACTTCATTATATTTATTAATCCACATGGGTTTTTGTGACAAATCTCCAGCAATCAGAGGGCGAACTTCAACATTATTTTGAGTTAGTTTTTCCACAATATTTTTCTTGTTCGAATTAACTATTGGAATCGCAAAACTCGATACAAAATCAGATTCATTTTCATGAAGTTTGATTTGATTGATTTTAATTTTATTGAGATACATCTTATAATTCAGATTTCTCATGTTAGAAAAAGAATCAAGTTTGTCAATAGCCCTTAAACCGATAAATGCTTGTAAATCCGTTGATCTTAAATTAAAACCTGGAATATAAAAATTATATAGAGAATTAAAATTATCAACTTTATATTCATCTCTTAATTTTTTTTGTTTCCACGAAGGTAGATCTCGGTCCCATCCATGACTCCTCATCATTAATAACAAATGATAGAATTCTTGATCATCTGTATTTATAAATCCACCTTCAATTGTACTTAAATGGTGACCAAAGTACATTGAAAAAAACGATGCAAATCCAAAAGAACCCAAATATTTACCTTGGTATTTTGATCCCATACTTTCACACACATCCTCTAAAAGTAACACATCGTATTCTTCACACAAAGAAACAATTTCGTTCATTTTTGGTACTAAACCCAGTGGTGAAACTAAAATCATAGATGACGGATTTTCGTTTTTAAAAATTTCTTCTAAATGATTCAAATCACAAGATAAATCTTCTAAATTACAATCACATAAAATTGGTTCCATTCCTAAAATCATTGGGGAACTTAGGTCAGTAGCCCAACTTAATCCTGGTATAACAATTTTATTATTTCTTAATCTTTCAGATTGTAAAATTGCAGCTAAACTTAGTAAAATTGCCGATGATCCAGAATTTACAAATACTGAATATTTTGTACCGATTTTTTTCGCCCACTTATGTTCGAGTTCGATTGTTAATTTACCTTTAGTTAATTGTGGAATCTCTTCCTGAGATAACCATTCAATTAAACAATCTAAATCCTGTCGATCAATTGTATCACTGACTAATTTTATCATAATAACTTTCGTAAACTTTTTTTATTCCCTCTTCTAAACTTATAAAATTCATGTTTGAGAGTAAAGTTTTCATTTTTCTATTTGATACGTCTTTCCTGAACTGACCGTTAGGTTTTTCAGAATTCCAAATTATTTCGAAATCTTTAGCATCACATACTCCGAGAGCGATTTGAACCATTTCACTTATTGATAGGTTTTCATCACCCGACACATTAAAACTTTCAGTAATATTTTGTTTATAGACTTCATAAATAACTTTTGCTAAATCATCAGCGAATAAGAATTGTCTGAGTGGTGTTCCATCACCATATAAAATTATTTTTCTTTCACCCTTTTTTTTAGCGTCAACTATTTTTTTTATTAATGATGTTAAGAAATGACTTTTTTTTTCATTGTCTTTATCACCAACTCCATACAAATTACAGGGGATCAAATATTGATATTTCGTCCCATATTGTTTGTTGTAAGCATCGATTTGTACTGATAGTGATCGTTTTGCATATCCATATGAAAAATTAGTTGAGGTTGGGGGTCCAAGATGAAGATCGTCCTCGGTCATAGGATAATCTTCCACTTGGTCGGGATAAATACAAGTACTTAGAATACCAATAAATTTTTCCACATGATTCATCTTAGAATATTTCAACATAAGTGTATTCATAAGAATATTATCATCGAAATATTCCGCAGGGTTTTCGATATTATCAATAATACCACCTACTCTTGCCGCTAAATGAATAATGCAGGTAGGTTTGTGGTTTTCAAACAATTTTATTACATCACTTTCCCTTGTTAGATCATAATCCGAGGATGATAGATAAATTGCTTGGGGTAATTTGTTCTGAAGACAGGATCCGACTAATCCATGTCCTCCTGTGACTAATATTTTTTCTCGCATTATTTATTATTACAAAATATTATTTACCTTTCTTAACTTAGATATGATCGGTTTTTCAGACTCATAAACGATTTTGTGACCATCACCTAGAATATTTTCCATTTTTCTTATTCCCGAAACTAAATCATCCACCCTCTCTATAGAAGCAACCTGATCAGATCCATACATGGTTCTATCTTTAGTGATGTGAAATTCAATACATGATGACCCCAATGCTGCAGCACCAAAACACGCAATCATTCCGTTTGAATGATTTGAAAAACCTATTTTATGTTGTGGATATTTGAGTATCAAAGTTTTAATATAATTAAGATTAACTTCCTCATCTTTAGTAGGGTAGGTACTTGTACATGCTAAAACATATTCAACATTTACTAATATCTTGAGTGCTGCATCAATTTCAAGTTCATTTGACATACCCGTTGAAACTATAATTTTCTTCCCTGTGGAATTTAATTTTTCTAAAAAAGATTTATTGGTGAGTAGTGCAGATGCGACTTTATGGTACTTCACATTTAAATTATTCTCTATTAGATCGACACTATTTTCATCCCAACACGAGACAATGAAATCCAGTTCTAAATCATTAGAAAATTTTTCAAGTTCTTTATATTGTTCAATATTAAACTCTAAACCCATTTTTTGATCACGATTAGTTTTACCCCAAGGTGACTCACGATACGCATCTAATTCTTCTTTAGTATAAACTGATTCAATATCTCTTTTTTGGAATTTTACAGCATCACATCCACTTGATTTTGCAATACTGATTAGTTCCTTAGCCAAATCTAAATCACCATTGTGATTAATGCCAATTTCCGCTATGATGTAATTTTTTTTCATTTTTCGAATATTTTTTTTTCAATTATTTCAATTATAGTATGACCTAATATTTTATGTATTTCCTGAATCCTTGGTGTATTACTCGAAGGTACATTTAGGATTATATCGGAAATCTCACTTATTTGGCTTTTATTTTCACCGACAAATGAAACCGATAAAATACTTTTGTTTTTACTTTCTTCAATTGCTTTGATTATATTTTTTGATTTTCCTGATGTTGAGAAAGAAATTAAAATGTCTCCGTCTTTCATTGAAGATTTAAGTTCTCTTGAAAAAATATCTTCATAAGAATAATCATTAGCAACCGCAGTCAAATATGACACATTAGACCCCAACAAAACAACTTCCAAAGGATCCCGATCAAACATAAATCTACCACTCAACTCCGCTGCTAAATGTTGAGCATCGGCAAAACTCCCTCCATTACCACAAAAATATATTTTATTACCTCTAGAATAACAATCTATTATCTGTTGGATTATTATAGTTAATTTATTTAGAAATAACTCGTCCTGTAAAATTTTATTGGTAATTTCTAATGAGTTTGTCAAATTATTTTTAATATATTCTACCATACTGTTTTACCTCCGTCAATTATAATGTTTGAACCTGTCATGTATGAACTCGCGTTTGAGCACATAAAGACAATAGCTCCTTTGTATTCATTTATGTCCGCCATTCGACCCATAGGTATAATGTTAGAAAGTTTTTCGACAAAATCAATCGGATGATCATTATAAACCCCTGTAGGACACAAAGAATTTACTCTTATGTTTTTCTTTGCAAAATAAACAGATAGATATTTGGTCATACCAATTATAGCCCATTTTGCTGCGGAATAAGTTATCGGTTTTACATTTTGTTGGTTTTCTTCCTTTTTTTCATCAATATAAATTCTTTGATCAGGTGCGATTACACCTAAATCTGAAGATATATTCAGAACAACACCACCTCCGTTTTCTAACATTTTATTACAAACTACTTGTGTTGTTATAAAGGTTCCATTAATAATTGCATCAGTACCTTCTTTGAAATACTCTTCAGTCATATTTTCAAATCTAGTTTCTATTGTTAAATTACCATCCCCTTTTTTCACTTTGGGGTCTTTAGCCGCATTATTTATAAGAATATCGATTTTTTGAAATTTGGAACAAACATTTTCTACTGATTTTCGGTTGGTTACATCCATCACTTCCATATAAATTTTAGAACCTTTGAATTTCTCGGATAAATCTTTATACTTTTCTTTCAAAGAGATTTCATCAATATCTGTCAAAATAACTTCAGCTCCAAATTCTAATAAAGCCTCAGCATGTTTTGGGCCGAGTAATCCACCCGCTCCCGTAATCAAAGCAAGTTTATTTGTTAAATCAAAAATATTTTTCATTTAGTCGAATTTTGAATGTTTCGTATATGTTTTTTATATAGTCTTTTTCTTTCCCGTTCTCACCTCTACTTAATTGTAATATAAAATTTTCTATATATCCATTTTTCTTTAAGGTTTCGAAAATAATATCAAAATCAGTATTACCAAGACCAAAAGGTTTTGTATTTCCATAATAATCTCGATCTTTTATATGTACATTTTTGATTTTTTTACCAAATAAATTTATAAGGGACTTATGATCAACACTTTTACCATAAAAAGATGTAAAGTTCCCTGTATCATAGGTCAAATAAAAATTATCTCTACTTTCTAAAATTTCCATAATTATTTCAATATTAGTTTCAAATTCAAAACAAAATTCTACCTCAGGATATTGATCAGCAATTTGGCTGATATTTTCCTTAAATTTCTTTCTTAATTTTTTATCATTAACATTACTATCTTCTAATAGAGGAATAACAATTTTTTTGACATTTATGTCTATCATCTTATTGAGGATCGGTACCAAGTTTTCATATAAAAAATGATTTTCCGAAATCTTTTTATTAACAATATTGTCAACACAGATTGAAAGTATTTCTTTTGGTAAATCAGGTTCAGTTAATAAAGGGTTATTCAAAAATTGATCTGAGGTTAATATCCATTCAATACCGTCTAAACCTAATTCCTTGATATTTTCAAATTCATCTTTCCAAGTCCCCGTTGGGAATTCTTGTATCTTACCATTCAAAGGTTTTGATAATCTTCCCTGTGTTACTCCTACTTTCATAGTAATTCAACAAATTCAATAATATTATTTTCAGGGTCTTTAGCAAAAAAAACTTTAACTTTATTCTCATCTGATGTCATTGGTGTATTTATAACATGTAGATTTGAAGAAATAATTTGATTATATAACTCTTCACAATTTTTCACTGTAATTGCAAAATGTGTGTAACCATTATCAAATAGACTTTTAAATTTATTTTCAGTTCTACCGAAATAAAGTAACTCCACAATTGTGTTATTTTCTTTACCCAACTTTATTATTC
>Ga0172367_10004317_pt1 | contig 17788 bp, 17 predicted proteins | sample Lak10m_FD_114542 | JGI IMG/M metagenome (GOLD analysis project Ga0172367, IMG submission 114542) | Freshwater microbial communities from Kabuno Bay, South-Kivu, Congo - kab_022012_10m | ecosystem: Environmental > Aquatic > Freshwater > Lake | place: Democratic Republic of the Congo: South-Kivu...
AGCATGTGCTGCTCATCGAAAGTGACGTGGCACCTCTGCGACGCACGAAGCACACCAACCCGCTCATCGCGTTTCGTCGCTATCTCGCATGGGATGCCTTCGCCGCCGCCAATGGCATGAGTGAACACGATCGTGACGCGTTGATCGAAGAACTCGACGAACGGATTGCCCGCGTCGCCGGCACCGGGTTTGTGTTCACACCGTTCGCTCGTGCCGACGCGTTGTCGGATGCCCTCGGTTTCTCCGTCACAGGTGGCGTATGGGTAAAAGACGAGACGCACAATGTGGCTGGCTCCCAGAAAAGCCGACACCTGTTTACGGAATTGCTGCACCTCGTTGCCGCCGAGCGGCTCGGCCTTGCCACATGGAAGCCGGGCGCGCGACCGTGGCTGGCCATCGCCTCGTGTGGCAATGCGGCGTTCGCTGCGAGCACGTTGGCGAGTGCCGTGGAGTGGCCAATCAAGGTGTTCGTGCCCGAACATGCCGACGCCGCACTCGTGCAGCGCTTGCGCGACCTACGTGCCGAAGTGGTGCACTGTCCGCGACGTTCCACCGACCCGGGTGGTGATCCGTGCGTGCATCGTTTTCGTGAAGCCACGGCAGATGGCGCGATTCCGTTCGGTGTTCAGGGCCCCGAGAACGCATGGTGCCTCGATGGTGGCCGCACGATTGGTTGGGAGATGGCGTACGTCGCGGAGCACATGGAGCCGCCGCTCATCGCGCGGTTGTTCGTGCAAGTTGGTGGGGGAGCATTCGCCGCCAGCCTCGCCGAAGGGTTTCACGCGGGCGGTACACGCGCGGCGTTGCACGCCGTACAAGCCGAAGGTTGTGCACCGCTCGCGCGCGCATGGCAAGCGAGTGCCAAGTATTCGACCGCACTCGCCGCCGCCGCACACTGGGGTGAGTGCATGACACCGTGGCCCGATACACCGCAATCATTTGCCGACGGAATTCTCGACGACGAAACGTACGACTGGGTGCCTGTCTGTCGAGCGATGCGTGCGAGTGGTGGCTCACCGGTGGTTGCGTCGGAACGGCACGTTCATGAGGCGTACGAGCTTGCACATCGCACAACGGACATCGATGTGAGCCCGACTGGTGCTGCGGGTCTTGCTGGTCTCATCGCGGTACGTCACATAGTCGCCGACGACGAGCGAGTCGCGGTGGTGTTCAGTGGCATCCGTCGCGACACGCCCAAGCCCGCGTGACCGGTTCGTCGGGCCGCAAACCGTTAGCCTTGCGCGCATGACATCACCAATCATCCCCGTTAACGCGCCGCTCGCCACTGCGCCAGTCGCACCGATTGCGCCGATGGCGCTCGACGGCGGATTAGACCCTCGCTCCGACATCTTCAACCGTCTGCTGAAGAACCGCGTGGTGATGCTCGGCAGCGAAGTCGACGATGCGGCCGCCAACCAAATTTGTGCACAGTTACTCTTCCTCGAAGGCGAAGACCCCAAGAGCGACGTGTGGCTCTACGTCAACTCGCCCGGCGGCTCGATCACCGCCGGCATGGCCATCTACGACACGATGCAGTTCATCTCGTGCGATGTCGCCACCGTGTGCGTCGGACTTGCAGCATCGATGGGACAATTCCTGCTCACGGCCGGCACGAAAGGCAAGCGCTACTCGCTGCCCAACGCGCGCATCATGATGCATCAACCACTTGCCGGATTGCGCGGCCAGGCCGCCGACATCGCCATTCAGGCCGAGCAACTCGCGTTCACCAAGCGACGGATGTCTGAGCTCACGTCATTCCACTCCGGCAAGCCGGTCGAAGAAATCCAGCGCGACTCTGAGCGCGACCGTTGGTTCACCGCCGAGCAGGCAAAGGAATATGGTCTCGTCGACAAGGTGATCGTGAAGCGCGGAGAAATCCGCTAGTTGCCGTGCCGACGACGAGTCGTCGGTGATGATTCAGTCGCTACTACTCGCCGCCGCTCGGCACGTCGATGTTGAGTCCGGTCGACAAATCAAGCCCGCAGGTTGCTGCCGCGTAGACACCGGCTTCTTCTGCGGCGAGTTCGGCCTTGTACGCGAGGTCGGCCACGGCCTGCACGCTCGCTTCGTCGTCGGCGCGCACCTGTGAAGCGGCTACGAACAGATCGCGCAGCGTGATGAAGTCGTCTTCGATCGCCAGCGGTGCCACCTCGGCAAGCCGCGTGTAGTGCTCGACGAGACGTTCGACAGCTGCGTTGTCGGCGGGCGGCTCGACAATCTCGTCGATGCGGTCGGCGAGCACGCGGCAGAAGTTGGTGGCGGTGCGGGGCGTCTCGGTGCATGCCGACGACGCCACGGCGAGCAGCGCGGTAGCGGCAAGTATTGCGCCGAACCGGCCCGTCTCGTGCACACACTTGCGCGGAAGTCTCATCGTCGTCCAAGTCTCACAGGTGACGGCCTCGAATTGCAGGATTCGTCGGAGGTGTCGGATGTTCGCGTCGGTACGATCAACCACGCTGTTGGGTGTCGTCGGTCGCGCAGTCGACGTCGAGGTGCACGTCGGTGTCGGGCTGCCTGGGTTCACCATCGTCGGACAACCTGATGAAGTGTGTCGCGAGAGCCGCGACCGCGTGCGCGCGGCATTTCTCTCGCGCGGGTTTATGTGGCCCAATCGCCGCATCACGGTGAATCTCGCGCCGAGCGGCGAGCGCAAGGGCGGTGCTGGTCTCGACTTGGCCATCGCCGTTGCGGTGCTCGTGGCCGACGAGCAGTTGCCCGAATCTCTCGTGCATTCCCACGCGTTCGTCGCCGAACTCGGTCTCGACGGTTCACTGCGCGGCATCGTCGGTGCGGCGCCACTCGTGTCTGCGGTGCGCGACCGTCGAGTAGTGGTGGCGGAGGCCAACGTTGCGGCAGCACGCGCGGCCGGCGCTCGCGATGTGGTCGCGGCCAGCGATCTTGCGCATGCCATCGCCTGTCTGCGCGGTGACGCCGAGTGGCTCGAGCACCGTGACGATGAGCCGCCAGCGCCGACCGAGGTGGTTCCCGACCTTGCCGACGTGCGCGGCCAGCCCGTCGCCCGACTCGCGCTCGAAATCGCAGCCGCCGGTGGGCATCACTTGCTGCTCGTCGGCCCGCCCGGGGCGGGCAAGTCGATGCTGGCGCGCCGACTACCGGGCATCCTTCCGCCGCTCACCGAAGAACAAGCGATGTCGTGCACCATGGTGCACTCGGCCGCGCACGTGCCGATGCCCGCCGAAGGACGAGTCTCGACTCCACCGTTTCGCTCGCCGCACCATTCAATCTCTCTTGTCGGATTAATCGGCGGCGGCACCGCGGCGATGCGCCCTGGGGAAATCTCGCTCGCGAGTGACGGCGTGTTGTTCTTGGACGAGCTCGGCGAGTTCGCACCGAGCGTGCTCGACGCGCTGCGCCAGCCACTCGAAGACGGCGTCGTGCACGTGTCGCGCGCCCGCACGACACTCACGCTTCCCGCGCGATTCTTGCTCGTGGCCGCAGCCAACCCCTGCCCGTGCGGTGCAGGCACGCCTGGCGTCTGTGTGTGCGACGACGCGGCGCGTGCGCGGTATCTGCGGCGATTCTCGGGGCCGTTGCTCGACCGGTTCGACCTGCGGGTGAACGTCGGGCTGCCGGCGGTGCACGATCTGGTCGATGGCACCAACGGCGAGACGTCGTCGCAAGTTGCGCTGCGTGTGTGCAGAGTGCGCGAGCATTCAGCACAACGCAATGTCGACACGGCGGGCACGCACGGTTCGCGGACCTCGCTGAACGCGACCATCGCCGTCGACGATCTCGATCGTGTGGCGCCACTACATCCGGCTGCCCGCGCGGTGCTGCGTCGCGAACTCGAAGTCGGCCGGCTGAGTGGCAGGGGATTGCACCGCGTGCGCCGCGTGGCACGCACTATCGCCGACTTCGACGGCATGCCCGACGTGGTGGGCGAGCAGCATGTGGCGACCGCGCTCGCCATGCGCACGGGTCTTGCGGTGCTGACCGGGGGCACACGATGAGCGACACGGCGAACGATCAACGCATCACCGCCGCCGCCATCGCCGCGCTGCCGGGTGTCGGCCCGCAGCGGCTACGAACGTTGATCTCCTCTCTCGGCGTGCACGACGCGTGGCACACGTTGCGCGGCGATCTCGCACCGCACGGCCACATCGCGGCGATGCTCGCCCACGATCATCTCGGGCGCTCGCTGCGCCGCCACGCCACCGACCAACTACTCGAGCGCTCCGCAGCCGCGCTCGCCGACCATGCGATACGGGTGGTCTTGCGCGACGATCCAGAATATCCAGCGTCGTTGCGCGGCGACTTCGCTGCGCCGGCGGTGCTCTTTGCAATCGGCGACATGTCGGCGTTCTCCAATCGACGCGTCGGGGTAGTCGGTACTCGCGCAGCGAGTGCGGCGGGTCGCCATTTCGCCAGGCGGATGTCGCGCGAACTCGCGCACAGCGGAGTGTCGGTGGTGTCGGGGCTTGCGCGTGGCATCGATGCGGCGGCACACCGCGGTGCGCTCGACGACGAAGACGAATCGACCGCAGCGCCCATCGCGGTGGTCGCGTCGGGGCTCGACATCGTGTATCCGCGCGAGCACGCCGGACTGTGGGCCGCCGTGGCGCGCCGTGGCGTGATTGTGTCGGAGTCACCGCCGGGCTGCGCGCCCGACGCGTTCCGCTTCCCACTGCGCAACCGCATACTCGCCGCGGTGAGCGAACTGCTCGTTGTCGTCGAGTCGCGTTCATCGGGAGGTTCGATGATCACCGTCGACGAAGCTGCCAAGCGCGGTATCACCGTGATGGCCGTGCCCGGCTCGCCGCACAGCGAGTCGAGCACCGGCACCAACGCGCTCATTGCCGACGGCGCGACCACCGTGTGCCACGCCGACGACGTGCTGATCGCACTCGGTCTCGACCATCGTCGCGTGTCAGCGTCGAGCGATTCGCGTGCGCGACCGTCGTCGGCCGATCGCGTGGTGCTCGACGCACTCGCTCGCACACCCGCCACGCTCGAACAACTCGTCGCCGTGCTCGACCTGCCGGTGCAAGAAGTCGCATTGCGCCTCGGACACCTCGAGGCGCAGGGCTGGGCGGTGTCGAACGGCGGCTGGTGGGAAGCGCTGCTCGCATCATGACGGCTGTGTTGCATCGCGTCGGCGCCAGCGCCGTTGCGAACTACCGTCGTGGAGGTGATGAGCGACCGCTGGAACGTGTCGGGGTTCGTTACCTCGCTCACCGCGTCGTCGGCCAACACGGTAAGTGCCTACGAGCGCGACGTGCGCATCTTCGTCGACTGGGTGTCGCGCCACAAAGTCGCGACACCCGCGAACGTGACCAAGGCCCATATTCGCTCGTACATCGCGTTCTTGACCACCGGCAAGATGGCGCGGCGCACCATCGCGCGCAAGAAGGCGTCGCTCGCGCGTTACTTCGGTTGGCTGGCGCGCAACAAGAAGATCCAGACCGACCCGACGCTTGGCGTCAAGACGCCGGCCGACAAGGGTCGACTGCCCAAGGTGCTCACTGCCGAGCAACTGCGCGCACTGCTCGAGGGGCGACCGCGCGAGCATCCGCGCTGGCGGCACTTGCGCGACGACGCCGTGGCAGAACTGTTGTACGGAAGCGGGTTGCGCGTCAGCGAGTTGTGCTCGCTCGACATCGACTCAATCGACTCGCGCCGAGGCATCGTGCGGGTGATGGGCAAGGGCGACAAAGAACGCCAGGTGCCCGTCAGCGCGCCGTCGCTCGAGGCGGTGCGCGCGTGGATGCCGTTGCGCAGCCAGGTGGTCGACGGCTCGGACAGCGACACGAGTCGCAGCGCGACCGTGCGCAAGAACACGTCGAACATCGACGAGCTCGCGCTGTTCCTCAACCATCGCGGCAAGCGACTCACACCACGCGACGTGCGCCGCATCATCGACGACCGTGCGCTGTCGCCTACGCATCCTCACGCGTTGCGCCACACCTTCGCCACTCATTTGCTCGACAACGGGGCCGACCTGCGCACGGTGCAAGAGTTGCTCGGGCACTCCGATGTCGCGACCACGCAGCGCTACACGCACGTGAGCAAAGAACGACTGAAGACGGCGTACGGGGCGTCGCATCCGCGCGCATGAACCCGCGGCCCGAACGACTCACGCTCGACGAAGCATGGAAGCGCTGGCATGCATCGCGCGACACGACCTCGCGTGACACGACTTCGCGCGACTGGCTCGTGGTGCACTATGCGTCGCTCGTGAAGTTCGTCGCCGGGCGACTCTCTGCCGGCCTGCCCAAGCGCGTCGACACGAACGATCTGGTGAGCGCCGGCGTCATCGGACTCGTGCACGCCATCGACAAGTTCTCCCCGAGTGAGGGCGTCAAGTTCGAGTCGTATGCCGTGCCGCGCATCCGCGGAGCGATCCTGGACAGCCTGCGTGCGCTCGACTGGGTGCCGCGCTCGGTTCGCGCGCGCTCGCGACAGATCGAGGCGGCGATCAGCGACTTGCAGAACGAACTCGGTCGTGTGGCAACCGACGCCGAGATCGCCGCCCGGCTCGCGATCGGCGTCGACGAACTGAACGAATGGCTCTCCGACGTTGCATCCAGCGCGATCGGTCCGCTCGACCACGTGGCGCTCGACTCGCGCGCTGCTCCCGAGTCGAGCGACTTCCACCGCGCCACCAACCCCGATGCGGCCATCGAGTCGGGGGAGTTGCGCCGCGCGATGCGCGACGCCATCCGTCAGTTGCCCGAGCGCGAGCGAACGACGCTGCTGCTGTACTACGAAGAAAACCTCACGTTCGCGCAGATCGGTGAAGTGCTCGACGTGACGGAGAGTCGCGTGTCGCAGATTCACGCCAAAGCCATTTTGCAGTTGCGCAGTCGCTTGGCTGCCGCCGATTTTCGCTGACGCTCCAGTCGTGCTCGCGCTCGTTGCGTCGGTGTGCCTCGTGTTGCCGTCAGGGGCGAACATCGTGGATACGTTTCGCGCCCCCGAGTGCGAGCGTTGCGCGGGCAATCGCGGTATCGAATATGCCGTCGTCACCGGCGCACCCGTCGTGTCGGGGTTGCGCGGCAGAGTCACGTTCGCCGGCAGTGTGGCGGGGCGCAACTATGTGGTCGTGCGTGCCGAAGCCGACTCGCGCGTTCGGGTGACCTACGGAGGGCTCGCCACCGTGTCGGTTGCGCGCGGCGACTTGCTTCGCACTGGTGACATGCTCGGCACGGCGGGCGCCACGTTGTATGTGGGCATGCGCGTGGGGGAGACCTATGTGGATCCGCGCGGTGGGTCGGGTCGTGCGGCACCGCAGTTCGCGGCTGCCCGCCCGCGATTTCGCGTCACGCTCGGCACGGTGCCACATCCGGTGCCAGCGGGGGCGTGCGCCAGGTAGCGCGTCGCGCATTCGCCGCCGCCCGATAGCCTCTCACGGGCCGATTCGTCGGCAGCGTTACAAATCCAACATCCTCGAACCGCAACCTGTGGTCGCCCAAAGCGCAACGGTCCGAGTCCCTAACCACAGGAAGGAGACAGTCATGGCAATTGTCAGCATGCGTCAAATGCTCGAGGCGGGCCTGCACTTCGGCCACCAGACCCAGCGTTGGCACCCGCGAATGAAGCGCTTCATCTTCGGTGAGCGCAACGGCATCTACATCATCGACCTGGAGCAGACGCTCCAGCGCGTCGAGAACGCGTACAGCTTCGTGCGTCAACTCGCCTCTGGCGGCGGCGTCGTGCTCTTCGTCGGTACGAAGAAGCAGGCGCAAGACCCGATCAAGAACTACGCCGAGAAGTCGGGCATGCCATACGTGAACGAGCGCTGGCTCGGCGGCATGCTCACCAACTTCGGCACCATCTCCAAGCGCGTCACCAAGATGCTCGAGCTCGAGCGGCTGGCGGCGTCACCCGAGTGGGCCCAGATTCCGAAGAAAGAGGCGTTGCTCATGTCGCGCGAGCTCGCGAAGTTGCAGCGCAACTTGTCGGGTATCCGCAACATGGTGCGTCCGCCCGACGCGGTGTTCGTGCTCGACACGCAGACCGAGCATCTCGCCGTCACCGAGGCGAACAAGTTGGGCATCCCAGTCATCGCGGTCGTCGATACGAACGTGAACCCCGACCTCGTGCAGTACCCGATCCCGGGCAACGACGACGCGATTCGTGCGAACGAACTTATGACGCGCGTGATCGCCGAGGCCATCGCCGAAGGTCGCTTCATCGCTGACAAAGCCGCTGGTCAGGTGCAAAACCCCGCCACCGCCGTCGTCGACAACGCCGTGTTCGCCGCCGAGCAGCAGCGCGCTCGCGCCGAGGCGCAAGCCGCGCAGGCCGCGCGCGATGCCAAGCTCGCAGGGGGCACGAACTAGATGGCAATCAACGCAAAGGATGTGCAAGCGCTGCGTCAGGCGACTGGCGCCGGAATGATGGATTGCAAGAAGGCGCTCGAAGAAGCCGGCGGTGACGTCGAGAAAGCCGAGACGTGGCTGCGCGAGAAGGGTCTTGCGGCGAGCGCGAAGCGTTCCGACCGCGAGAACATCCAGGGCGTGGTCGCGTTGTCGATCGACTGCCCGCTCGCGGCAGTCGTGAAGCTGAAGTGCGAGACCGACTTCGTCGCATCAAGCGAGCAATTCGTCGCCGAGGCCCAGACGCTCGCCGATCTCGTGCGCGCAAAGGGCGAGGCGGCCACGGCCGAGCGCGCCAAGCAGCTCGACGACCTGAAGATCGTGCTCAAAGAGAAGATCGAGCTCGGCGAAGTGGTTCGCTTTGAGGCCGCACCGGGCAACATCATGGATTCGTACGTGCACGTGCAGGGCGGCCGCGGAGTCAACGTGGTCGTGGTGGAGATGAAGGGTGCGAGCGAAGAACTCGCCCACGACATCGCGGTGCACATCGCGTTCGCTCGTCCGAAGTATCTCGTGCGCGAAGAAGTGCCGGCCGAGGCCGTCGCCGCCGAGCGCGCCACGCTCGAGACCGCCACGCGAAACGAAGGCAAGCCCGAGGCGGCCATCGGCAAGATCGTCGAAGGCAAGCTGAACGGCTTCTACAAAGACCTCTGCCTGCTCGAGCAGCCCTACGCCAAGGACGACAAGAAGTCGGTCAAGCAGGTCATCGGCTCGGCATCCATCGTGCGGTTCGCCCAAATCGAAATCGGGTAATCTCGTACACGGCATGGCACCGCGCACCCAGCCCCGCTGGAAGCGTGTGGTATTGAAGTTGTCGGGCGAGGCACTCGCCGAAAAATCGGGCTTCGGTCTCGACAACGACGTGCTCGCACAACTCGCCGGCGAACTCAAAGAAACCCGCGAGGAGTTCGGCGTCGACATCGCAGTAGTGGTCGGTGGCGGCAACTTCTGGCGCGGCACCAAAGGCAGCGGCCGCGGTATGGACCAAGCGCAAGCCGACTACATGGGAATGATCGCGACGGTGATCAACGGTCTCGCGCTGCAAGATGCACTCGAGCGCGTCGGTCAATACTCGCGCGTGATGACGGCGGTAGAGATGCCCAAGGTCGCCGAGCCGTACATCCGCCGACGCTGCGAACGCCACTTGGAGAAGGGCCGCATCGTGATACTTGCCGGCGGCACCGGCAACCCGTTCTTCACCACCGACACCGCCGCCGCGCTGCGCGCGGCCGAAATCGAAGCGCAGGCGATCCTGAAGGGCACGCACTCCGGAGTCGACGGCATCTATTCCGCCGACCCGAAACTCGACAAGAGCGCCACGCGCTTCGCGCGCATCTCGCACCTCGATGTGATCAACAAGGGCTTGCGCGTGATGGACTCCACCGCCATCACGTTCTGCATGGACAACAAACTGCCGATCGTCGTCTTCAATCTGCTGAAGAAGGGCAACTTGCGTGCGATTCTCAACGGTGAAGAGATAGGTACGCTGGTCGCGTGATCGACGACACGTTGCTCGAATCGCTCGACAAGATGCACAAGGCAGTCGAGCACGTGCAGCACCAGTTCGTCACCGTGCGCACGGGCCGCGCTACGCCAGCCCTGGTGGAAAAAATCAACGTCGACTACTACGGGGCGCCCGTGCCACTGCAGCAGCTCGCGAGTTTTCAAGTGCCCGAAGCGCGGCTGCTCGTAGTCAAACCGCACGATCGCGGCTCGATCGCCGCCATCGAGAAGGCGCTCGGTGCGGCGAATCTCGGTGTGAACCCGAGCAACGATGGGGCGGTCATCCGACTCGCTTTCCCTGCCCTCACCGAAGACCGCCGCAAGGAATACGTGAAGGTCGTGAAGAACATCGCCGAAGAAGGTCGCGTGGCGGTGCGCAGCGTGCGCCGCGATGCGCGCAAGGCATTGGAGACCGCCGAGAAAGACGGTGACATCTCCAAAGACGAACTCGAGCGTGCCGAGAAAGACCTGGAGAAGATGACCCAGGAGCATGTTGACCACATCGACAAGGCGACGGCACGCAAAGAACACGAAGTGATGGAGGTCTGACCATGTCCGACGACCGACGCGACGCAACCGGGGGAGACGAGACGACGGGTGAAATTCGCGACACGAGCCGTGACACCACGCTCGACTTCGGCGAGGAGTTCGGCGCCGTGAAGTTCGCCGACTCCGATGATTCGTCACCGGCTATCAGCGTGAACCAGGCCGACACCGCGAAGCTTCCGCACTGGTCCGACACCCCGACGGGGGAGTCGCCGCGATTCGGCGTGCAGCCTCGCGACACGACCCGCGACACGACAATTCCGTCAGCACCGCCACCCGTCAGCCGACCAGCGCCGACCGGTCGCATCCGCATCGGCAGCGACCCGACCGACCCGCGTGCCCGTCGCCCTTCTGACACGCATCCGACGATGCGCGAACGTACCGGCGAGCATCGCCGTCCCGCGACTGGCGGCGAGCGCCGTCCCGCGACCAGTGGCGAACGCACCGGTGAACAGCGTCGTCCAGCCGCCGATCGCTCACCGCGCCGTCCGGCTGGCGACCGACCCTCGCAAGTGCGCCGCACACGTCCCGAGCGCAGCGACTCGGGCACGCAACCGCGTCCGATCGGCAGCGACCGCAATCTCGGTTCGGCAGTCATCGTCGGTGTCGTGCTCGCCGTGCTCTTCATCGCCACGTCGTTCGTGAGCCCGGCTGCGGTGATGGCGCTCGTTGTGGTGGTGCTGGGTCTCGCCGCGCTCGAGTTCTTCACTCATGTCATGGCACGCGCCGGCGGCACCCCGATCGTGGTCGGTGTCGTGGCCTGCGTTGCCGCGCCACTCGCCGCTTATTACATGTCGCACACCGCGGTGGCGATGGTGGTTACCTTCGCGTTCGTCGCCGGCGCAATTTCGGTGATCGGTTCAGGGGACGACCACTCGCGTGCAGTCGAAAGCCTGGGGTCGCTGATGCTCGGCGTGGTCTACGTCGGACTGCTCGGTAGTTACGCCGCGATGATGCTGCGCATGTCCACGCTGTCGGCGGCGCTGCCGAATGTCGGTACCGACACGCTCCTCATCGCGGTGCTCGGCATCGCGGCCAACGACATCGGCGCCTACTTCGTCGGATCAGCAATCGGTCGCACGAAACTCAACGAGGCGATCAGCCCGAACAAGACCGTTGAGGGCGTCATCGGTGGCACCATCGCCACGTTCGTTGTCGTCGTCGTGGTCGGAATGCAGAGCGATACGTGGAATTCGCTGACGGAGTGGCTGATCCTCGGCGCCGTCGTGTCGTTCATGGCGCCAATCGGCGACCTTCTCGAGTCGGTGCTCAAGCGTTCGCTTGGCGTGAAAGATTTCGGCACGCTGCTGAAGGGTCACGGCGGAGTACTCGACCGGTTCGATGGCGTGCTCGTGTCGCTGCCGGCCATCTACTTCCTTGCGGTCACGCTCACGCCCTGGGCGTCCTGATCGTCGCCGCGTGAGCGTCAAAGTTGCCCTGGCGGGCAGCACCGGATCGATCGGTCGCCAGACGCTCGATGTCGTCGCGGCGAGCGCCGGACGATTCGAGGTGGTCGGGCTCGCGGCATCATCCAACGAAGCCGTACTGCGCGAGCAGATCGCCGCGCACAAGCCACGCGTGGTCGGCGTAGTCGACGACGAAGTGCGTCGCAAGTTGTCCGCCGAGTTCCGCGGCACGGAGTTCGTGGCCGATGTTGCGCACTGCATCGGCGACGCCGACGTGGTGGTGAACGCCGTGGTCGGGTTCGCTGGTTTGCCGGTCACGCTCGACACATTGCGACGTGGCAAGCGCCTCGCCCTCGCCAACAAAGAAAGCCTCATCGCCGCCGGCCCCGTGGTTGCGCCGCTTCGCGCGACGCCTGGTGCCGCGATAGTGCCGGTCGACAGCGAGCACTGCGCGCTGCACCAGTGCCTGCGGGCGAGCGAGTCGGCGGGGCGCGAACTCGCCACGCTGCACCTCACCGCGAGTGGCGGGCCGTTCCGGGGCAGGTCGCGCGCCGAACTCGCGAAGGTCGACGTAAAGGCCGCGCTCGCGCATCCGACGTGGTCGATGGGCCCGAAGATCACGGTGGATTCATCGACGCTCATGAACAAGGGTCTCGAAGTCATCGAGGCCCACGAGTTGTTCGGCGTGTCGTACGACTGCATCGATGTGGTCGTACATCCGCAGTCGGTGGTGCACTCGATGGCCACGTTCGTCGACGGTGCGACCATCGCACAACTCTCGCTGCCCGATATGCGGCTGCCGATCGCCTACGCGCTGTCGTGGCCACAACGGTTCGACTTCGCGTTCGGCGCGATCGACTGGGCGATGTTGAAGCGACTCGACTTCGAGGCGCCCGACCGCGCCACGTTCCGCTGTCTCGACCTTGCCTATTCAGCGGGTCGCGCGGGCGGCTCGGCTCCGGCGTGGTTGAGTGCAGCCAACGAAGTCGCAGTCGATGCATTTCTCGGCGGACGAATCGGCTGGCTGCAGATCGAGCAGGTGAACGATGCCACGCTGCAGCGACACGACGGGGCCGCGATGCGCAGCGCCGACGACGTGCTCGCCGCCGACACCCAGGCGCGACGCATTGCACTCGGCATCGTCGACTCGCTCGCACACGGCGCAGGTACCGTGTTCGCGTGAGCGACTTCTACTCGCGCGTTCGCAACGACCTGGTCGGCGGTGGCGGCGACCCGACCGCACCATCGGATGAAAGCGTCCCGCTCTCCACGTCGGTGGTCGGCATCGGCGTCATCGTCGCCCTGCTCGCGTGGCTCGGCAGCAACAACGTGTGGACCCTCGTCTTCGTACTCGGCCTCATCGTGTCGGTCTTCCTGCACGAAATCGGCCACTTCTCGACCGCCCGCGCAACCGGCATGAAGGTCACGCAGTTCTACATGGGCTTTGGCCCGCGAATCATCGCGTGGCGGCGCAACGAGACCGAATACGGGCTGCGTGCGTTCCCCATCGGGGCTTTCGTGCGCATCGTCGGCATGAACAACATGGATCCGGCGGAACCCGCCGATGAGCAGCGCACCTACATGTCCAAGTCGTTCCCCAAGCGCCTGCTCGTGATCACCGCCGGGTCGTTGATGCACGCAGTGATTGCCCTCGCATTGTTCGCCGGCGTGTACGCCACCGCCGGGCGCTACGGCGAGACCGGCCGCGTCGAGGTCGTCTCCGCGCCGTTCGAGGGAAGTTCGGCGGAGGCAGTCGGCATTCGCGAAGGCGACGTGATCGTGTCGTTCGACGGCGTCGAAGTGCGCACCTCGAGCGAGTTCATGGAAGCCGTGCGCGCGCAGAGCGTGGGCGACACCGTGCAGGTCGTGGTGCGCCGCGGCGATGACACGTTCGTCGTGACGCCGACGCTCACCGCATTTCCCGGCACCGAGAACACCGGCGACGAGCGCGCGTTCTTCGGCGTGAGCGGCTGGTCGCGCGACTACGTACAACTCGGCGCACCCGAGGCCGCGTGGCGGGCAGTGCAAGACGTCGGGTCGACGGCAGTGCAGTCGGTCGTCGGAGTATTCACCGTGCTCAACCCGTTGAACATCGCCGAGAACCTCACGAGCGAGACGGCCGACCCCCTCACGCGCCCGAGCACCGTGGTCGGCGCCAGCCAAGTGGGCGGAGAAATCGGGCGCGAAGAAGGCTGGAAAGGCGTGCTGCTCTTGCTCGCGGCCGTCAACGTGTTCGTCGGAGTGTTCAACATGATGCCGCTCCTGCCGTTCGACGGCGGGCACGCCGCGGTCGCGGTGTACGAGCGGCTGCGTTCGTCGCGCACGCGTCGCTACCACGCCGATGTTCGCAAGCTCGCACCCGTCGCGACCGCCGTGGTCTTCTTGCTCGTGATGTTGCTCGTGGCAGGCTTGTATCTCGACATCACGCAACCGCTCGGCTGACATGACCGCTTCACCCGTCCCCGCCACGTTTCCGCGCAAGCGCACCCGCCAAATCCACGTCGGCAAAGTCGCCGTGGGCGGCGATGCACCCGTCAGCGTGCAGTCGATGACCATCACCAAGACCGCCGATGTCGAAGGCACGCTGCAGCAGATCTACGCGCTTGCCGCGGCCGGTTGCGACATCGTGCGTTGCACGTGCAACGAAAAAGAAGCGGCCGAAGGCCTCGCGCAAATCGTGCCACGTTCGCCGATTCCGATCATCGCCGACATCCACCATCAGTACAAGATGGCGCTTGCCGCGCTCGAGGCCGGCGTGCACGGACTGCGCCTCAACCCCGGCAACATTCGCAAGCCCGAGCACATCAAGACGGTCGCCAGCGAGGCTCGTGACCGCGGCGTGCCGATCCGCATCGGCGTGAATGGTGGCTCGCTCGATCCGTCGCTCTACGAAAAACACGGCGGGCTCACCGCCGACGCCATGGTCGAGAGCGCGCAGATGGAGATGCGGTATTTCGATGAGGTCGGCTTCGACCTCATCAAAATTTCGGTGAAGGCCTCCAACGTGCCGCTCATGGTGGAGGCGTACCGCAAACTGAGCGCGGCCACCGATCATCCGCTGCATCTCGGCGTCACCGAGGCAGGGCCGCTGCCCGGCGGTTTGTTGAAGGCGACCGCCGGCATCGCGACACTGCTCTTGGAGGGCATCGGCGACACGATTCGCTACAGCCTCACCGCCGACCCGGTCGAAGAAGCGCGCGCCGGTCGCCAACTGCTTGAGTCGCTCGGCTTGCGCGAACGCAAGAACGTCGACCTGATCGCCTGCCCGAGTTGTGGTCGCGCCGAGATTGACGTGATCGAAGTCGCCAAGCGCGCACAAGACGCGTTCGCCGACAAGCAACTGCCGCTACAGATCGCCGTGATGGGTTGCGTGGTCAACGGCCCCGGCGAGGCGCGCGAAGCCGACCTCGGCATCGCCGCCGGCAACAAGCGTGGGCACCTCTTCGTGAAGGGTCGCAACGTGGCGGTGGTGCCTGAGTCAGAGATGGTGGAAGCGCTCGTCGACTGGGCGACGTTCATCCACGAGCACGGTGTCGATGCCGCACTCGCGCGCGTCGACACCACCATTGCCGAACGCGAAGCCGCACGCGACCGCTCTGCGCTGCTTGACGAGAAGGGCGACGACGCCAACCGCTCGTCAGAAAAAATCGTCGAGATTCGAAAGACGCTCGACGGCTGAGGCCGTCAGGCCGAGCGCCGTCGACATCGGCACGGTCGGCTGAGGCCGTCAGGCCGAGCGCCGTCGACATCGGCACGGTCGGCTGAGGCCGACGCGCTACGGCGCAGCGGTGGTGGACGGCGCGAGCGTCGTTGTCGGCGCGAGCGTGGTGGCGGGCAGCGTTGTCGTGGTGGTGGTCGTCGTTGTAGTCGTCGTTGTAGTCGTCGTCATATCGCTCGCGCGCTGGTCGAGCACGGCCGCCGACTCCAGATACTTGACCGTGCGTACCTCGTAGCCGATCGGCGTGAGGTGAATCTTGTCGAAGGCCGTCACTTTCGAGTTGGCCTTCGCCACGGCAGCCCAGTCGTAGACACTCGCCAGCGGATACTCCCTGAGCACGCGCGCGAGCGTGTCGTTGAATAGTCGCGAGCGCAAGATCATGGTGGGTGACTCGACGCGGTTCACGTTGTACCACACAACGGGCACCGCGCCGATCGCGTCCATCAGTTCGCGGATGAGTGCGGCGTATTCGCGGCGCTTGGAGAGGAAGTACACGTCGTTGGTGCCGAGCCCCACGATCACCGCGGTCGGTCGCAGGCCGCCGTCAACGAGCTTGCGGTAGGTGTTGGTGCCCGAGTAGGTGGTCGAAACGATGCCGCCGATGCGCCGCGACCACCATCCGTCGACCACGACCGATTCGAAATTGCCCGTAGCCGACAGTCGCGTTTGGGTCTTGGTGAAATAGTTGGCACCCCAGGTGATGCTGTCTCCGAGCACGAGCAGCGTCGTCTTCGGCGGCTGTGGTTTGGCGCCGGGAGGGGCTGCCACTACGGGTGGGGTTGCCTCAACCAGTGCTGCTGCCCTGACCGGCGAGACCGTCACCAGAAGCAGTGCTGCAAGAAGCGTTGCAACGTGCCGTTTCGTCACGCGCTCACCGAGTAGAGCGTCGCCGTGCCTTCGAGCGCCACTGATTCGCCGCGCGACACGTAGGCCACCGAACCTGCCGACAGTGAGCCGAGCCGACCCGATGTGCAGACGAGCAGCGTGTGCTCGCGGTTGGCGGTGAGCGCGAACGTGCCGTGCACCTCGTGGCGCATCACCTGAAACGGCGCAGCGCATCGGTACGCGGCGCTCGTGCCTGACACTCGCTCGGCCACGATCGTTGGTGTGCCGCGCTCGGCGAAACTTGCCAACGCGAAGAACTCATCCAAGTCGACGTACTTCTCGGTGAAGGCCGCGCGCACCACGTTGTCCGAGCTGCCTTGTACTTCGAGTGCGGTTCCGTATAAATACGTGTGTACCTCGCCCGCATCGAGATACAGCGCTTCACCGGGGGCGAGCCGCACGTGGTGCATGAGCAGCGCGACGGCCGCGTGCGAATTGTTCGCCGAAGGGCCACCGTCGCGGGAGCCGGAATGATGCTCGAGCAATTGGCGCATCGCTGCACTGGGCGAATCCACCGCGAACTTCTCGCCCCGCAATACCGCGCGCGCTGCATCTGCCGAGCCGTGTTCGCGCACATGCGCGGCAAGCTGCATGGCACCTGCGGCCTCGCACGCTGCGATCGCATCGCGTTGTGGGACGAAACCGCACAGTGCCTCGAATTCACTGATCGCCACCACCATCTCGGGCTTGGCACGTTCGTCGGCATACACGCGCTGCGGCGAGTCGCGCGGCACGCCGAGTGCTTCTTCGCGCGCGAAGCCGGCAGCCGCCTGCGCTGAAGAAGGATGCACCTGCAGCGAGAGCGGCTGCGCGGCGGCGAGCAGCTTCACGATGAACGGCAGCTCGCCGACTTGGTCGACGAGATACGTCGGCGCCGGCAAGTGCAGGCTCTCGTCCACTTGCGCTTGACCGCGCGGGTGCGTGCCGTACCACACTTCGGCCCACGGCCTGCCGTCGGCGGTGATTTCCATCATCGCGGGCAGCGCGTAGCGGTCGCCCCACGCGTAATGTTGCACGGCTCCGCGCAGGCGCAGCATGACGACCTATCGCGACGCGGCGGTCACGTGGCGCGCCGCGTCGGCGACCGGCACTTCCGCCTTGGTGCCAGCGATGCGGTCGCGCACCTCGAACACTCCTTGTGCCACGCCTCGTCCGGCGATCACGATCGTCGGCATGCCGAGCAGTTCTGCGTCTTTGAATCGCACGCCGGGGGAGACTCCAACGCGGTCGTCGAGCAGCACGTCGAGCCCCGCATCTGACAATTCGGCGGCGAGTCGTTCGGCTGCAGGGCCCGTTTCGTCACCTGGTTTACCGGCGATCACCACGTGCACCTGCATCGGCGCCACGCTGCGCGGCCAGCGCAGACCCAGGTCGTCGTGTGATGCTTCGGC
>Ga0172367_10004319_pt1 | contig 17781 bp, 20 predicted proteins | sample Lak10m_FD_114542 | JGI IMG/M metagenome (GOLD analysis project Ga0172367, IMG submission 114542) | Freshwater microbial communities from Kabuno Bay, South-Kivu, Congo - kab_022012_10m | ecosystem: Environmental > Aquatic > Freshwater > Lake | place: Democratic Republic of the Congo: South-Kivu...
ACCATGCCTGCTCACGCCGGTATGCAGGTGAGGGTGTCTACCTCTTCTGAAAAGATCAAAATCCGCCAGTTCTGGACGCTGCACCAGTTTTCGCCGGTTCTGTACGATCCAGCTGCAAACCGTGATCCAGTCTGAAATGTCATTTTTCCAGGCGCTAGCCCAATTGAGGTTACTTTGAAGGAAAAGGGGAGATTCAAAGTGCGCCTTCAAGTGCTCAAAAACCTGGGCGTATGCAATCAGCCTGGGGTTCGCGTTGATTAACCAAAGAAGGTTCCGCAAGGCGATTGTGTTCAGGCCTGCCTTGCCAACGGCTTCGATAAGAGCCTGATGTGCCAGCGAATTTTTTGGTGCTTCAAAGTCCATTATTGATCAAGATCAGATAGACATATTATTTAAATAAATCACAGAGTCATATTGGATACCACAGTTGACCTGCCAATGAAAGGTGGCTAGATCGCAATAGCACTTATAAGTTTAACAACATTACAGTATTGAAAAACAAATTTTTGCATTAGGCATCAATACCGCCTTGTATGTGATGCTACTAAACAACACAAGTTCTAAACCAAGTAGCAAAAAAATAAAAAGTAGCAAGATACGCAGAGAATGAATTATTCAACTTAACGTTCTATGAAAAGAAAATAATCCACAAACTTTGCTAAGGTGACAGCAAGAGTTTCATGTTTACGTAGGAAAGGATGTCCACCGCAGAAACACGGCATCGCGCGCCATCAAACAAGTGAAGGAAGAAACAGGTGGGGCAAATTGGAAAGAGCGAGTCACAAGAAATTTGGCGCTTTCCAAAACAAAATAGGGGCAGTTAGCCCCTATTCAATGATTTAAAGTAAGGTTAATTTGTGCGCATTGACAACTCGCGCTCAGCAGCATCTTTCGCTTCTTGAAGTGAAGTTACGTTGACATCGGAAGACTGCAACAGAACATAACTGCGGAACCCGCCACCTTCTTCGATAACGACTGATTTTTCAACCTTTGCATTTACCTTGACACGCGCGGCTAACTTATTTGTTACAATTTCGGTTACTTGCGAAAAGTTATCACCTGAATCACGTCGATAATCCTTCATCATTGTGCTGACTTCAGCATTAACATGCTGTGCGATCTTGATTTCAGCATCAAGTCTCGCTTTTGCAACACTCATTGAGAGATCACGGCTGATTCCAGTGCCTGCTGCCAACACATATCCTGCCGGTGAGGGTGGTGGTGTAATATACCAGTCAGGCACATTGGACATCACCGTTTTTGGAGCCGCCATAACTGATTCTGGTGCCTTGGGAGACGATGAACAACCAGAAATAATCATCAATGATAAAGTGGTTGCCAAAATCACGATGCGTTTCATATTAGTACCTACTCTTTCTAAAAATCAGAATTTTTCAAGAACGGTCCATTCGTCGCCACCATTCCTGCCCGTTTTGCATGCAACCCCTTGCCAGTCATAAAGCATGTTATTACGAACTCCATGTTCGATAAACATCTTGCATTCTGTGCCGCGATAAGTAAAGGCGCGAGGTTTAGCAGGGTGAGGCAACACCTCACTGATGCGAATGACCTCACCTTTTTCTACGGGGCGCGTTTTGATTGGTGGCTCATCAGTGCATACCATCTGTTGAGCAGAGGTAAGGCTGGTTTCTTTGCTTGCCAAAAATTGCTTAGAGGCATTCTCGACTGCTGCGACGCAAAGAGCATTGACATCCATTGATGCTGCCCCAACGCTGTCACCGTAAATATCTTCCCATTTCCCCTTGTACTGTGCTCGCACTGTAACGCTACACTTGCGCTCAGACTCTGACACCAGAGTGAGCATAGGGCGAATGTCCTCTAACGCCTGCAATTCCTTTGCTGGGTTGCCACTGTAGGTTGCAGTTGTAGATCGGATGAAGCAGGTAGGTCCTGGATCTTTCACCAGGCTAGTGCGAGCAGGCGGCGACGGGGACGTGCACCCACCTAACGCTACCGCGACAATTGTCGCAATGATTGCCCGTGCAAGATTTTTCATGAAGATCAATGCGACTCCAGATACTTGTGGTCAGGGTCATTGAACGGTAGCGCGTTGGGGCACTTTTTAAGTTCTTCCAACTTCCGCTCTACCACCGCGTCATATTTGCGGGCCAAGATGTCATTGCCCTGAGCAATCACCTCGGGGTTGAAAATTGCATTGAACACGTTGCGATTGAGGACAGTGCGCATGCGCTCCTCAGGGGTTGAGCGATGCCACTCAAAAAAACGCTGTGCTTCTTCAGCTTGTTCGCAATCAATTTTGATCGCGTCCAACATTTCAACACTCATGCGGGACCTTTGCGCCGCACAGCCAGTAATGCAAATGATTACTAAAATTATCAATGACAATTTATTGATCACGACAATATTATATAAGATCGGGAATTCAAATGCAATACTCTGGTCAAGTATGGTAATGTTTATGTGCCAAGAAACATTTATGTCGCTGTAAACTAGATATCCCTCAGTCGTTCAATAGCGAAATCTTCGGATGCAAGATGAATTTGTATCTGACGCGATGTCAGCAATTTCTCAAGGTGGTCTAATTGTCGTACACCAAGTCACCAATTGACTAGCCAATTTACATCGCAATATAGAGTGCGTTGCGTCGTCAGACTCGAGTGATACGGAATTTAATTTTCTTCGTGAGATTCGTACGTCACAACCACTGGATCCTTGTCGTTACGGTTAACTGCCTCGTAAATAAAATTATAAACGCTATCTCGATCGAGGCCTTTAAGCATAGTAAACAGCATATAATCTTTGCCAAAATATTCTTCTAAAAATACTTCTAGTCTTACACAAACTTTTACTAAATCATTTCTATCATTAATTGGAATATTAATAAAATGTTCAGTCTCCCATCTTCTTAAAACCAGATGACTCAGTTTTATCAAAGCCCTTTGATGACGTTCTTCATCGCTAAGAAATATATTAATTATTGAATCAATCAAGCCCATGAATAATCTCCTTTATCTATTATTTGAATAAATATTAATTTTATTCCAATTAAATGTACTGCATAATCTTTTTAACTATTCTTTCTAAGCGCAGGCCATAAAAACCATTTACTGCAGGATTGAATAGCACGCATCTCTACGCCTGAAAATCCACCACCCATACATTTCCCGCGTTCATCATTATCAATTCTAACAAACGCTGCAGGAAACAAATGTCCGTTTATTTCTCTTTGTCCACCCCACAGTGCACAAGATCCACATGAATGAATGCCATCACTATATGTGGCCATATAAAACCTCCAATCATAATATAATAAAAAACTTTATTTTTAATAGTTAACTTAATTTAAATCGTCGAACTAGATCACTAATCTGATAGTTTGAAGCTTGCATGCAACATAGCTAAAAGATTGTCAAAAATTACAATATAAAGTTTACAAATTTCGTCTCGATTGACTTATCAAAAGTTTTTTAATCAAACACACATTCAATTTCTTGTTTTTATCAGTACAAGTAATGTTAACTGAGATCTTTGAATTCTACATCGTTCTGTTGAGCTTTGTCAAATATACTTTGATACGACCGAGAAGCTTTTTAAAAGCTACTTTTTCAAATATGTTTGAGAATTTTGTTTCGGTCGATCGAGAATGAGCACTTGGGTCTTTGGTGACAAAGGAGGTAAGAGTGTCTGCACCGATACGCTACACCACAGTCTGACCACCCGCTTGCTCGAACTCTGCTTTGATCTCTTTACCCTCCAGCAACTGCCGGTTCACAGCCGGTGTCCGCAGCAAACGTTGTTGGAGTTTACCGACAGCTCCAAGTGGATGGGGGTCAAAGGCAATCCACCGAAGTCAAGCCAAGTCACCCCTTGTAAGCCATGCTCGGATGGGGCTTTATGGGTCGTGGCTGCTTGCGATCTGGCTCCTTGCGGTGCGAGTTGGCACCCAGCAGGCCGAAAGCTTGCTTGTTTCAACAGAGACTTCAGGTACCCATTTGCAACACCATACGCGCCAAAAAGCGCTGCAAACACGGTGCCGCATTAGCACGATTGCAAACGCGCTGCTTATCGTGCAAACCGGCCCGCGACGAGGCACCAATACACAGCAAAGAAGCCAGCTTGTCAGCCAACAACTTGGCGTGCCGCTGGGGGCAGCCCAAGTGCTGGAGTATTTGTGCCGTTACGCGCACCGCACGGCCATTGGTAATGAGCGCATTCGCGCCGTCACCAGCGAAGATCTGGCGTTCACGGTGCGCGCCGTGACAAAAGCAAGGTGGCAAACGCCTGCACTGGTTGGAAGGGACGAAGTTCATCAGTCGCTTCATGCTGCATCTGCTGCCCAGCGGCTGCAAACGCATTCGCCACTTCGGGGTGCTGGCATCTGCGTGCAAAGGCAGGAAGCTTAATGCGGCCAGGATTGTGTTGCAGATGCCAGGCGTCAACGATAGAAGTCAACCAAGCAGCGCTGGAGTAGGCGCAGGCTGTTATGGTGCGGGTAGCGAGGCTGGATGTGGGCATGTGTCCGATTTGCAAAATCGGGCACTTGCGTAGGGTTGAGGTGTTGGCTGGCGCAAGGTGGCTGCCAACGCCAAGAGCTGATCCGCCTTGCATTTCGACGGACGTAACAGGGGCCACCGGATGGTCGCAGGAACGCGGGCCACCGTGAATGCGAACAGACACGGTGAATCGGTCAGTGGTTTGGATGCTAGTGGCTTTGTTGGCGGGGGTGGTGCTGCACTTGGCATCGGTCGCGTGCGCTACAGGTTCCACATGTTTGGCGCGCTGACATCGATAGGTGCGTTTGTTGCAGGGCGGCGCGGCGTAACATGCTATCAGTTTTGGATTGCTATAGGGCAATGATCTGACCCAACAAGCGGGGACAAGCTTGCAATCCCCTATCGCTACCGCCTGCTCCGGCGGTTCAGTCCAACATTGTTTATCTGCCGCGGGAGGTGTCGATGGTCTCTTCAAGCTTGTTAGCGCGGCAAATAAACGCTGATCGTTACGATGACCGGCGAGGTAACACATCAATTTTTAGTTGTTCAGACGACCCATCTTCTTCCTTCCTTTCCTTCCTTTTGCTTTTGCTTTTGCTTTTGCTTTTGCTTTTGCTTTTGCTTTTGCTTTTGCTTTTGCTTTTGCTTTTGCTTTTGCTTTTGCTTTTGCTTTTGCTTTTGGAAAAGGATTGTGCTATCCTGACGCCACTCTTTTCTCTGCCAACAAGATGCTTCAGATGCGTTACGCCATACCAGCTTGGGTTTCCACCAGAACCTATTTTGGAAAGTCGGCGGTACGCAGCGTTGTAGTCAACGAGCAGGCAGGCGATTTCCATATATTAGACGATGTCTCGGCGCGCTTGTGGGGGATCATTGAACAGGGCTGCACGCCAAAGTCGCTGGCAATCGAGGCTTTTAAGTATCATGTTTCCGACGATCTAGAAGGCTTCACGGACTCGCTGATTGAAAAGGGGCTATGTTCATTAATACCTACAAAACATTTGGTTTCCACGCCGCCAACCCAGATTCAAGGGACTACAAGTTCGTACTTGCACCCATCGACGTTCGATTCTGAATACCAAAGGATTGAGGGCGAATTCCAAGACTGGGTGTTGGAGCAGGGTTGTTTGTGGTCACTTTTTTGGGAAATGACCTACAGATGCAATGAGCGATGCGTTCATTGCTTCAATCCTGGCGCCGCCCATAACGAGCAGCAAAAGCCCAACCGCAATACGGCTGAACTGAGCACCGTTGAAGCGTTGCACATGATCGACGACGCGTACGAGGTGGGCGTCTTTAAGATATGCCTGAGTGGTGGTGAGGTGCTAGTTCGCAAAGACTTTTTTGAAATCGCCGAGCATATTCGAAACAGGCGAATGCAGCTCACCATTTATACCAATGGCTTGCAATTAGACGACGATAAAATGGCTCGGCTCGCCAATTTGTGGCCAACCCTAGTTGGGGTCAGCATCTACAGCGCCAACCCTACCATTCACGATGCAATCACCAAGGTACCGGGTTCCCACCAACGCAGCATTGCCGCCTTAAAAAAACTTCGGGCGTTAGGGATCCGAACTTCAATTAAGGCTGCTGTCATGGACCAAGCCGTGCAGGGTTGGCAAGCGTTAAAGCAATTGGCGCACGACATCGATGCCCATTTTCAGATGGACATTCAGATGACAGCAGGCAACGACGGTGCGCGCGAGCCGATGCGATTGAACATTCAATCGCATGCCGAATTGGTCGCGTTGGCAGCAACTGAGGGTTCATCCATCTTTGTGGGAAATGCCGCTAACCGTTATGGACGCGTTGTCGGTATTCCTGACCAACCGGTCTGCGGCGCGGGTCGCGGCATTATGTCTATCAATCCTGCTGGTGACGTCTACCCCTGTGTCGCCATGCCCATGCCTGTCGGTAACTTGCGTACCAGGCCATTGAGCGATCTATGGCGTGTCTCACGTTACGGGCTTGGCAATGACCAACCTGACAGTGCGCTGTCACGTTGGCAAGGTGTATGCCGTCAAGATTACCCGGTTTGCGGCAAACACGAACGTTGCCAGTGGTGTCACAAATGCCCCGGTATGGGGTTTGTCGAAACTCGTGACCCTATGGCACCATCAGAGGTGCAGTGTCGCATTGCCGATGCGCGCATGACAGCGGCACAACTGCTTGAAGCGGGTGCAAACCGCGAAGACATTTTTGAAGCATTCGGGGTACTACCTGACTTTGGGACACGCCTACAAGCGCGACCGGAGAAGCACCCCGCCCCAACGGTTACTTTCGATCCCCGCGAAATCGGAGGTCGGAAGTTGGATGTTCGCAAGACATCGCCGTAAACGTGGCCGCAAGGCTTTTTTATTTTTGGAGGATATATGGAATCAAAAGCTATCACATCGGTAACTTTGCCCAGCAAACTCGGCTTCACAGCCATTGCCAAGATCAACATGCCGACTATGGCAGGCTGTGGAAAAACCGGTGATCTGTCCTGTGGCATCACCGTGAGGGCTGGCTGATATTGTTGCGCCGTATCAAATCAATAGGCATTGAGCGCCTCTTCGGAGGTGCTCATTTTTCTGAGTCTAGCTAATCATGAAATCAGTCTGGCTGCTTATTGGTGAAGCGAATACCCGCAAGTCAAGCACAGTTCGGTGTCTGTTGGGTTTAGGCAAAGCAAGAATGGTTGAAGTGGAACACGTGTCTGGTTCAGTTGTTCCCGTCTGGGCGGCTATACGGGCGGCACAGGAGCAGCCCATATCTCCATCAAGGCTACTTTCAGACTTAAAGAAAAAAATGCCTACAGTGGGAAATGCACTTATCCCCTTGCGGTACGACCCTACCAATAGCCAGCCGCAGGCGGAAGGCTATGTAAATGCGCTCATAATCAACGGTTGGAAAGTGCGATGTGTGGTGTCATTGGGAGAGTCTGCGAGGCCTTGGCTGAGAACTTCTGGCCTACCGTACATCGAAATACCAAACAGTGGAACCATGCCAAGTAATGCAATAGCGGCGCGAGTGCGCGTCACCTTTGGGTGGTTGTAGCCTTGCAGTTCGTTGCGATTGCTCGCGGTACACCCAGCACAACTACCTGTCCGGATTTGTTGTTTTTCCCGTTTGAACACGGGGAAAAACCTGGCGGATCACAGTTCGTGGTCCAATCAAGCACTCCGATTCATGGCCGATCCTGTTTTGCCACACTCGTAGACGGGCAGACCTGGTGTATCAAAGGTGTTGGCTGGAGTTTTGGTCCGCCATACTTCCTGCAGTCCCCGAAAGACGATCAGCTATATTTTGGCTTGTTTGACAAGCGCGACGCAGAACGTGAATTTAAGGTTTCCCAATGGCTTACCGACCACGGACTCCGCACGGCCAGAGTGGCCGGTTATGTCGAGCTAACTGAAGCTTTGATTCAAAGGATATCGGGTGGAAAGCCTTTAACTTTCAAGGATGGAACTCCGCTGACTGCGGTGCAGCAATATACGAAGACGATCGTTCCCTATCGGGTAGCTGACTTGGCGTATTTCAACGATATGCAACGTATCAGTAGTGTCACTGAAACCGCAGCACTTTGTGGGTGGCCAAAAGAGCCGAAAGATTTTGTGCGAGCGTTTTCTGCCCAGCTTGCTGAAACAGTTCTCAAGTATCAATCACTGGATTGCGTCAACGACTCATTGACTTGGGATAACACCACATTAGCAGCAGAGCCGATTGATTTTGAGTGGTTCTCCATACCAGGGATATTGTTGCCCGATGGCACTAATCCTACCACGATGCTCGCTCCAAGGCAACAAAAGGAAATTCTCTACATCGGCGAAATCAGTATTCAACTAGCGGCTCTACTAGGTATCAATCTTACGATTGGTGAGATATTATCTATGGTTAAGAAAAAAATGCGCGCTGATTACCCATGGTTTGATACAGAAATGCATACGAAATTTTAATAAAAAGCAAGTTGGTGGTAATAAGCATGAGATTTTAATTGCGGATTTTTGAATAACAATGTGGTATCAATTGCAATAAAATGTTGCCCTAATATTTGATTTTAGACTCGAGATCAATAATATCCAATCGATTGTTTTCCACCCTCTTTAACAGCGCACTCCAGCGTTAAAGCGTTGACGAGAGCATCAGGATCATTTATCACTTGAAATCGATGTCGACGTGCGACTGTGGCAAAATCGCCAGGTGTAAGTAGGTGCATATCAGCGATTCGCTTGATCGTTTCTGCTTTGGGTTGCGACAGTTTCAAGGCTTCACAATAGCGAATGAATAATTTTTGTGATGACTGTGGCTGAAGATAATCAAATTTCACCTTCAGGTCAAAGCGTCTCAGTGCAGCTTGATCAAGTTCTTTTATCAAATTAGTTGTTGCAATAAACACCCCAGAGAATGACTCCATTTGAGTGAGCATTTCATTGACCATTGTGACTTCCCAACCACGTTGAGCATCACGGCGATCTTGTAGAAAACTATCAATTTCGTCAATTAGCAACAGTGCTCCCTCCTCGCGAGCCTCTCGAAACGCATTTGCGATATTTTTTTCATTTCCACCAACCCACATCGACATCAAATCAGAAGCACGCTTCTCCAAAAGAGGCAGCCCCAGTTGACCCGCTAACCAACGACCAAATGCAGTTTTACCTGTGCCTGCAGGACCATACAGACAGAGTCTAGCTGATGGTGATGATGACAATCCTTGTGCCACCTGGCCAAGGTCATGACTTGCAGAAATGAAACTTGGATCGTAAATCTCTTGGGAGACGCTTTGTGATTGAATACCAATGCCTGCGTGCCCTTGTGCGGCCATGGTATTGGTAACTAAGCGCTCGAAAGCAGCACCAGCGTCTTGTTGTCCAAGCTCATGCTGAATTGAATGAATCACTGAACTGGCCTTAGCGACAACAGCTGGAGCTAGTTGGCTTGATTCTGCTATACGAGCTATACGCTGGTCATCCAACAGATCTCCGCAGTTGAGCCTTAGAATTTTTTCACGCTGCTTTCTGGAAGGCATGGTCAATTCAATCACCATGTCAAAGCGACGGATAAAGGCAGCGTCCAGTCCGCGAACAGAATTAGACAACCAGATCGTCGGCACCTGGTTATTTTCCAGCATTCTATTAATCCATGCTTTACGCAGTTGAGCTGTGCTTTTTCGCCAAAATCCTTCCCCATCATTGAAAACATCTTCAACTTCGTCGAATGCAAGCATTGATGTGCGTTTGGAAAAGAAGCTCTGTGCCGCCCGGAAGGCTCTTAGGCGTCGATCCCCATTAATCGGATCACCGTCAACATCCTCACTGGCAACTTCAAACAATTCGCATTTCAGTTCAGCAGATAACGCTCTTACCAACTGAGTTTTCCCTGAACCGGGTATTCCATGCAAAAATATATTGACTCCAGATCGCCCAACATGCAACGCATTTTTCATATAGGGTACGAGAATATTCAATGCTGGTTGAATATGCTGGTAGTCTTCCAAACTTAATTCCGCAGGCATTGACGGCGAAACAATACCTTTTAAAAGATCGACGGGATTTGCATCTCCTGAAATCATTAAATCTGCAAAGTCTTCAGATAACAAATTTAACTTTCCACGAAGACAACTCGTCCCTCGGCGTTCAATGCTAACCAATCCGGAAAGATTCAGAATACTTTGTGCCATTAGAGAATTACGAATGGCTGGCTCTGGTTGCTTTAATAGCACTGAAAGAACAAAATAAACCTTAGATGATGATAAGACACCTAGCAAATCGGCAACATCATCAAGCATCCGGTTATTACTAATAATAACCGAAAATTCAAGCACTTTCTCGTCGATATCACTTAGGCCAACTAATTTTGAAATCTTATTAATATTTTTTCTCAAATAATTATCAGCTCCATGCGGATCAAATTGTTTTTCCTTTCGTTCATAAATCTCCTTTAATTCTATTAAAGCTGATCTCTGATCAAAGTCAACGGAAGCAGAATCATCCCAATGATCTAGTCCAAGAAAATTAGCAAGCGCATCGTCGCTAAAGCCATGAGACTGTATGAATTTGCGCTGACATCCCAATAGATTCAATATCCTTAAAATCCATATTTCAACCAACGGATCATCATTTGTCTGATTTTGTGAGCAAAGAGGAAATCGACTTTTCTTCATATGAGCCTCGTGTAGTACAAAGTCATATTTTCGACTTTAATCCGACATTCCATGTCGCATGCTAATCTGCCGATTTTCTGGTTGTACGTTCGCTGTTGATGCTTCTGGAGGAGACAGAACTCTGGCAACCTGCGACGGAGCCAGCGCTTGGCCTATAAACCAGTCCATGCCTTGGGGCAAAGGGGGGGTGACCGGGGTTTACGTTGATCTGGCGTTGCGCGATATCACGGCCGACTGGTGTCGTGCAGCCACCCATTGGAAGGAAGCGATGCACCAGTTCGCTGTCCTTTACGAAGGCCGCTTTATTCAGCAGGTGTCACAGTCATGAGCCGCACGCTGGACCGCCATATCGGCGCAAGCGCCGATGGGTTGGTGCATGAGTACATGGCACAACCGGGGGGGTGGGGGCGCCTCCGGCGGCCTGGCGGGGGCCTCTTTAAAATTCCAAATTCAGAATACCGAAAACCTCAACTGTCATCGAATCGCCTCACACACAGAAATTCTGACACTCCACGCGTTGAAGGCAATTTCCCTAGTTTTTGTCATATTCACTTAGGCATTCCTTTGCAAGGTGGTTCCCTTGGTCTGCAGACTTTCGCCACCAGTCAAGAGCTTGCTCTTGATCTTGCTTCACGGCGCGACCGATATTGTAAAAAAGTCCAAGTGCAAATTGCGCATCCGAATGTCCCTGCGCTGCGGCCTTTTGATACAAAAAAACAGCCTGTTCGTCACTTTGAACTATTGCTCGACCGTTGAGGTACATCCCTGCAAGTCTGTGCTGCCCGGCTGCGTCGCCCTGATCTACGGCTTTTCGAAACCAATACACAGCCTGCTCATCGTTCCCCTCTTCTGCGTACCTGTCCCCAAGCTCTACCTGAGCATTCGCATTCCCTTTCTTTGCAGCCATTAGGACCGATACAGGATCATCCCAATCAACTTCTTCATTGAAAGATGTGGCAGGTGCCAGTGGTTGCTGCGTCGGAACAAAACTACACCTTAACTCTTTCCAATGCGGTTCGTTGCTGTTTTCGTCTTTACGAATGTTCGCTTTGTCTGCGCATAAACCACTTGCGTCAACCACGCCCCTGCCTTCAATCGATATCTCGTTGTGTGTGGAAATGTTCTGAGTAACTCTTTGCTCATGATCTCCAATCTTGAAACTAAATGCCTCAGTCCGAAATGTTGCACTTTCACCGAACTGATCGGTAATGGTGATCTGCAAGTCAGATATTTCCTTAATGCCAATACGCTCAAAGATTACAGTCGCACCTATGGTCACCGCGGACTGTGGTCTAACGAAGCTCTTTGTTTGTGCTTTCAGGTCAATTCTGTCCTTGGTTTGCGGATCATCCCAAAGTAGACTTACTTTAAAGAGGTCGTCATCAGACTGGTTGGTGTATCGAAAACTCAGGAAGGTATCGTGCCCCGCATACGCATCAGTTACGTTCTGATTGAATTCAAAATTGAAGTTTGCTAGATGCGAAATCGCCTTTTTTTGCGCAACCAATTGACCTAAAACTCTGGCGTGCGTGTCATAGGAGATTTTAAGCCTTTGGCGTGAGCGCAGAGAGAACTTCTCTACCTCAACCTCGCTTTGGGATTCAAAGAACAACTCACTGAGCACAGAGACATACTGAGTCAGCCTGTTGGGTTGGTCGATATCGCTTGGCGACCAGTCTTTCGCTGCAGCATCGTGGCCACACTCAGTGCAAAATCGGGCGCTTTCGCTGAGGTTCTCCAACCCACAAAGTACGCACTTAAACATGAACAGTTTTCTTCCCGAGAATGCTAAAGCTAGGCCACATTTAAGACAAAACTTCTTCGCCTTGCCTTCAAACACAAAGTTACATTCAGGGTTCCTGCAGTCAATCGTGATGGCCGCTTCTGCTTCTTCTTTGGTCGGTTTTCTGTGCGACTTTAGCAGCGCGTGCAGTCTTTTGTGTCTCCAGTGTAACCCCCCGGTCACCACCACCCTTGCACAGCTGAGCTGAATTTGCGACCCTTGTTGTTTTCAACGACAAGGAGTCCGACATGATGGAATCACATCGCCAGCGCGTTGCGCAGCGCCTGCAAGACATTTCCGCCTGGCGCGCCAGTGGCCTCTGCCTCTCAAAGCCTACGTTCAGCAGCGCGGTGAGAACCACACTCTATGGCGTGCGCGCCTGACCTGGGAGCGGCGCTGGCAACAAATGCTTGAAGGCACCTACCAAAAGCCCCCGCCGCCCAAGCCGGAGAGCCTTTGTCCACCCAGGCGCGGTACCCACCCCAACGCGCCACCTCCAAAACACCGATCCAACCCAAGCCCAAGACCAGAGCAACGTCTGCATCGTTATAGACGCCGGCGCACACCCTGACTTGCAAGCGCGTGTGCATTGGCCCATCGACCACATTGCGCACAGGAGCGCCTGGCTCCGCGAGGTACTAGCATGACGCGCATCGATGCCTGGTACCTGGCCACACAAGCCCGGCTGGACATGGGCGCAGGCATGGACAGCCTGCTGGCACCTGCCATAGAAGTCTTTGGTAGCGCCCAACCCAACAGCGCCTACGCATTTGCCAACAGGCGCGCCACCCGCATGAAAGTTTTCCTGCATGACGGCTTCGGACTGTGGTTGTACCTCGAGACATCAAGGTCGTTTGGGCATGCAACTTATGTTCTGAACTTCGCATGCTAAAGCGTCACAAAATGTCGCATTTGTCCTGATAATAATTACTACCTTAACTCTAAAGAAAGAGGCAGAATGTCAAATGGAAGCCATGGCTACGACTACCTGGGTACGCTGTCTACGATGTATGCGAGCAAAGGCGATAGTCAGACCATCTCTGCAATCCACCGAGAACTTCTAAGCAATGAATTAGTTGATACATTGTCACAACAAGAGTCCGAGTGGATGCAACATCAGATAGAAAAGGCTCACATCTACAGCGCCGATGGCGCACATGAATTGGCCTATGAAATTTACTGCGAGATATCATCAGTTTGTAAACAATTACTTGGACCAAACAATCCTCTATCGCTAGAGAGGATGTATGACTTGGCGAATTGCTTAGTTAAACTTGGAGAGTTCACAAAAGCGCGAAAGCACTATAAAATGATTTTGCAGATCGAAATACAGGTGTACGGTTCAAAAAATACGCACTCTTATCAAACAAGAAAGCACATAATAGAATGCGAAAAATCACTGGAAAGAGCTAACTCTTTGAATAGTTTACAAAAATACTTTCAGGACACTATTAAAACAAGTAATCCTGTAGAAGTTTTCAGTTTGAATACCGAGTTAGACAGAATTTACAGAATTGCATCAAGATATGAGTTTAAAAATAGACATGATAAGGCAACCATATTTTTCAAAATGTGGATAAGTAAATGTAAGATAACGGATGAACCAAAAAACGAATTGGCACTAAAACACATTAAACACTATGCGTTCGGTCTGTGCAAAATTGGAAAATTTGACGAGTCTAGGCAGTTGTTTGCAATGATTGTTTCCATCTATCATAAGCAACATAAATTGGAAACTGATTCACGACTACTAAAGGAAGCACTTCAAGACTATGCACATTGTTTAAAAATGAGTGGTGATTCAAAATCGGCTTCCGCAACACTTATTCTATGTAGTCGCTTTGTTTAAGGCCTGTCAATCTCACGATAAATTCATTACGGTCTAAAAATAGTTCTTATTTTACAATTGAAATTGCATGAAATCAATAATGCAAATTGAACGTCAATGGCTGCTTTTGAAAAGCATCCCGGATAAGGCGAGGCCTAAGTCTACTGAGGATTTATGGCGTTCAGTTACCGTTGAAGAGAATGACATATCTCGACGTACAGTTGAAAGAGATCTCGCATATCTATCTACGATTTTCCCAATCGGGCAAATTACTGAGGGCCGAACGAATTTATGGTTTTGGGAGTCTGGAGCAAAGATCTGGCTCCCAAGTCTCACCGATGATGAAGCTTTGACCATGTACATGGCTGAGAAGAATCTAGGCAAATTATTACCAGAAAAAAGTATGGAGCGATTAGAGCCGTACTTTTCTGCTGCCAGAGAGCGACTTCAGTCGAGTTCAGATGGAAAGAGATCATGGACTAATAAGTTCAGGATGATTTCATCTAGTGTTGCTCGCCAACCAGCCTCGATTTCGCCAAGAATTCTTCGTTCAGTACGTACTGCCCTACTGAAAGACAGAAAACTGTGGATTACGGTTGATGATCATTCAAAAAAAACATTAACAAGTTTCAAATTATTAATAAATCCATTAGCCATTGTTCAGCAAGACACCAATTTTTTTTTAGTATTCAATGAAGAAAATTGTAAAAAAGCAAGAAATGTTTTATTGAGTCACGTCACTCACGTTGAAGAGTCAGCATCTGAATATGGGGGACTACCTAATTTCGACATTGATCGGTACATTCGTTTAGGGTCTCTCAATCTCAGATCAGATCTTCCAATTCCATTCGGTAGTTGGATTGAATTCTGCGGAATATTTGAAAAGCAAGTTGGTGAGTCATTGAATGAGTCTCCGCTATCATGGGATCACTGGTGTGGATCAGATGAAGATGGACGGCTTCGTATCAAGGCGACGATGTTGTTTACTGGCGATTTTTTAGACTGGCTAAATGGTCTTGGTGCCAGTGTGACGGTGGTTGAACCAGTCAAACTCCGTCGTTATATGGCCGAACAATCATCCAGGCTAGCTGAAATGTATGTTGGGGAGAGTGATGACGAGGTTGCACAGCATACAGTTAACTGGTATGATTCTTGGGAGGCATTCAATATAACTTGCATGAAGTGCTCGTGGATCGGTCGTGCAAAGCAGTTTGCACTTTCAAGTGGTGAATTTTTCTTTGGTAAAAACGGTACCCCACAAAGACAGTTCCGGTGTCCTAAATGTTCTAATCTTCTATTAAATATTTGTTATAAGTCACCTAACTTAGAAGATGTATCTGATTCAGACATCTTATATGATGCTATCTTGACTGCCAAGATCGAAAATCATAACTTGACGAATTTGATCGAAAAAGATAAATTGATTTCAGCTTCTCAACTTCCAATCTTGCGTGAGGGGCCAGATTTTCTGAGCTGGAAACTGACACTTCATCCTGATGGAAGAGCTTCCTTCACGATTTGGCATGGAATCAAGTTTTTATGGGCTCAGCCAGCGCAGTGGAATGGTCACAAAGAGTTCTTAAGAATTGCTAGGCTATTGAAAAGCCATTTCGGAGATTTGATTCGTGATTTGAGGCCAACACCTGAAGCTTGTATATTTTTACTCGGAGATCAAGTTGAGGAAGCTCGTCATAATTTAACGTTAGCAAGAGCAATTTGCGAACTAAATAGTGAGTAAATTTAATTCAGATATTTTATTTTTATCAGTTTTTGCCTTGTGTTATTTTAGGTAATGAGGTTCAACATAGAATAAATTTGATGAGATAATCGTACAAGTATATATAATGAGTTCTTAGTTCGAGTTAGTCTAGCTTAACTGAATTCTAAAATAATGGTGTTATCATATGACTACTTCTTCTGTTAATAAAAGTCTAAGCCAACTATCCTGCTCTGAAATGCTTAACATGAGCTACGCTGAGGCATTGGCCAGAATTCAGAGTGGTGAATGGGGCATCGAGCAATTTACTTTGTGGATGGAAAACCGATGTGCATATGAATTTGGCGATGGTTATGAGGAGGGCTACACAACGGGTGAAGAACAAGAACGACTAAATAATGGTAAACATTATGATATTAAATATAAATCAGGGCCTTCGTTTATGAACTAAATTGTTATTTATAAGTTTGTGAAGAGATTAATTCATGACATTTTTTTAACAAGTCTTATATTTTCTGGCAAAGATTTCTTTAAATAAATTTTATTGTTTATTTGATTTTATTTATTATTTTTATTTTACTAACGGAGATCACGTTATGACAAACCTCTCGGAATTAATCTCTCAAAGAGATGAACTTAATAAAAAAATTGCAGAGCAGCAGAAAATCGAATTTGATAACGCAATTGCGCAAATAAAAACTATGATGGATTCATTTGGAATCACTGTCTCTGATCTCGCGGGTAAACATCAAGTTACCAAGTCGAAAAATAAGGTTGCTGCTAAGTATCGTGATCCTGTGACGGGAAGCGAATGGACAGGACGCGGTCTGACTCCAACATGGTTGCGTGACAAAGATAAATCAAAATATTTGATATCCTAAGTGAATTCGACTCGGGCGGTAATTGTGCTGCCACAGCCATGGTTGTTGATCATTGGACACGATGTAAAAGTCGCGTTTGAATATATGTCCCAGTGCCACATCCACCAATGCTTTGGTCCGACCGGATGTCCCAATTAATGTCCTTCAAACGCGAGCGTCTTTATCGCATGATGAAAAGCCACCAATGATCAGTGGCGGCGCGGGCTAAGTTGATTTTTTGCAAAACGTGCCGCCCAATCGGGCTGTCTGGAATCTCGTGGTGGCTGCGCCCACCAACTGGAACGCCAGGCATCTGGAATAGGTGACAGGGTAACTTTGGCGCTATGCGAGCGCCGGTAACGCCAGAAGATTGAGGCAATGGAGGATTTGGGAGCATCGTGGTTCGAGATGAATACTCCAATGGAGGTTGCGGCGCCGAACAGGCGCTTGCGTCTGTGCTGATTCAGAGGTTGAAAAGTTAAGTGTTGTGCTGACACTAAGACGACCTGGGTCCGATTTGGTCTGATTCTGCACAAAGCTCACCAACTTTTTGTCGGGTTGTGACACTTGTCCGAATGCGTTTCAGTCGAAGTTCCACGCGTCGGACGGATTTGATTCGGCATCAACTTCGTGCTCAGTGACCAAGGCCACCCGGGATGTCGGGGTGGCGCGCCGAGCAAGCGACCCAATGGTCTGGCGCACCGGATCCTTGTTGATTTTCTTTCCGGCAAAAACGGTATTATTCTGGATTGCATGGTTTTTATCGAGTTAACAGCACGTTGCGTTATCGTGTCTAACTAGTTGATTTACAACGTTTTATGCCTGTTTATGGCCCTTGGAGTCGTCTGACGCATACCGCCTAGATAGCGCTCATAACACGCCCGCCTTGAGTGGGCGTTTTGCTTTCTGTGACGAGGTTTGTGACGAGGTCTGTGTCGTCACAAAACGCAGTGCCCAAGATTTCGACCATTGGGTC
>Ga0172367_10004321_pt1 | contig 17775 bp, 17 predicted proteins | sample Lak10m_FD_114542 | JGI IMG/M metagenome (GOLD analysis project Ga0172367, IMG submission 114542) | Freshwater microbial communities from Kabuno Bay, South-Kivu, Congo - kab_022012_10m | ecosystem: Environmental > Aquatic > Freshwater > Lake | place: Democratic Republic of the Congo: South-Kivu...
ACTGCATAGTTATCCCTTCGCAATTCCCAAGGATATTCATTTAAAAGCCAGCCATCACTTCTTTCAATTTGAACCCCCGCCCACAATGCTTGTTCAAAAATTCCATATTGATATCTTAACCCAAATCCCATCACAGGGTAATGATGGGTTGCTAGTGAATCTAAAAAACAGGCTGCAAGACGCCCTAACCCTCCATTCCCCAATCCAGGCTCGGGCTCAGTAGAAAGGATGGTCTGAAAGTCTCTTCCTAAGGCTTTTAAAACATTTTGCACTAGATCTACATTGGATATATTGATAATATTATTCACAGAAATTCTTCCAGGGAGCCACTCTAAAGATAAATAATAGACTTTTCTTACCTTTTTCTTATTAAAGGTGCGAAGCGTTGCTGCCCAGTGAACCATCACTTGCTCTCTTAATACATAGGCCAAAGCCCTATAGACCTCTTCATCGGTGGCATCCACCATTGTCTTTCCCATATTCGCAATAATGTAATGCTTAACTTTTTGCACCATTATTTTGACTTCTCTTTCTATATCTACATCGGCCAAAGTACACTCCTATAAAACCCTTCTATATCAAATTTTCTCTATAATTCACTATTTATTTATAAAAACCCTTGCGAATAACCCAATTTTTTTTCCATGTTAAGGGAAAAAGGAGGCCTTCTTGGTAGAAATACCCCATATTGAACTATTTCATGAACTTTTCGAAGCAATCACTCCCATTGCTTCTACTATCGAACCCATTTATGCCCATTTGTACTCCCTTCAATCAAAACCTGCAAAAAATGTCCCTTCAAAAACCTCTGGTTTTTACTTTTTAGTCCAAAACTCTTTCAATCCATGTGCCCCTTTAGAGATCATTATCGACCTGTATAAAGATGTAACTTGTTCTTTGTTAATACTTTCAGAAATTGAAAACCGTCAATCAGAGTTTACTCACTTACTTCATCTTAAAGCGTTGCTCCTCACATCTTTTGCCCTGAAAAAAAATATTATGGATATCTCAGCATTAATCAAGACCTTGAAAGAGGGGGGCGATAGCCTTCCCTCAAGAAATCTCTATAAAAGATTATTTCTTTATACTGAAAGTGTTAGAGCATTGCTTGAAGAGCTTTTGCCCCTTAAATCGGTTCTCCTTGAAGAGGTGGTTTCTTTTAAAAAGATTACCCTTACCAATGAACCCCTTGATCTTAAAGGAGATTTAGAATAATTAATTGCTTTTTTTATTAAATTACTTTATAATTAAAGATAATATAGGTTAAATATGAGTTCTCCAGCTAATCCCCCCCCTACCCCCTTAACCGAAATTGGTTTTTCCCCTGACATTCAACATATCCCCCCAGAAAGTGGCCAAACTACAGGGGTTGCTGGGCTTATTTTATCGTTAACAGCCATTCCTCAATTAATTAAAAAAATTGGAAAAGTGTTTGCTACAGGTACAATCGACGCAAAAGTTTTAATCGTCCATGATATTATAAAAACGCCCATGAAGCTTCTTATTGGGTTTGCTTCTGCAGTGTCTTTACTATCTGCTGCCGCAAAAGTTCTTACTATCTCCATAGGGGTAGTGATGACCCCCGTAGCTTTAGCTACATGCGCTCTTCTTTTTGCTGTGTGCAGTACAATCTATTTAGCCTTAGAGCTCATCCGATCGATTCTCATGATTATTCAATCTGAACGATTCATGAATAAAGAGGAGGTGGGAACGGTTTTAAAAAGAATTGAGATTTTAGATAACCTTACAGGACAAAGTACAGAACATATTAAAGCAACTCTTAAAAAAAATAAGGCGATTTTAACAAAGCATCTTGGTAAAGAAGAATTTGATGACCTTGTGAATGCAACTACAGGTGTTAATTTCGCTCTTAAAAAAGCTCAAGCGATCCTTACCTATAAGAAGCTTGATGCCTTATATAAGAATTATGTTGCAGAAAACGCTCCCCATCCAGAGGTTTTAGGCCAAAGAATTGGGGCCTTTGCAGCCAAAACTTTTGCCGATAGAGTCACAAATATATCTCATATTACACTCGAAAAGATTAAGGGCATGACCGAAACGGAGCTTGATACACTCACAACCCAAGGTAAATCACTTTTAAAAATGGTCGATAGGCAGACCTATAAAGTGCTAAAAGTCCATATTTTATCTCTAGGTGTCATTGCTGCTGCATCTTTATCTCTTATTGTGTCAGTAAAGCTTTTTCCTCTTTTATCGGCAACAGCTATTTCTGTCGGGATAAGTGGCGTTGCAACCGCTTTAAGTTTTGCTAGATCTGTCGCTGTCGATGCGTTTGTCGATAACACCCAAAAAGGGGTAAGTTTAAGACTTATGATCCCACGAAGTTTTTCCCCTGTAAACAATGAAAGGGTGTGGTCCATTTGGAGAGAAACTGATGTAAAAAATAAGCGATTGGCTACTGTTGCAAAAATTCTCTACGTCATTGGATCTATTATTTCTTTAGGAACACTCCTTCTTTTTGATGGGGCTATTTATAAAGCAGAGTGGATAAAAAAGGCTCGCGGGGATGGGGCCGATTATGATAAAAATTCTCAATACGACAACATGAGAGTCCCTCTTTTCAAACAACTCCTCCCCTAAAAAATTTTTTTCCTTTATTTAAAAGAAAGAATTGGCTCATTTAAGAACTATGGGAAACCTTGTCTTTGTTTTAAATTGCGGTAGCAGTTCTGTTAAATTTTGCCTAATTGATCCTTTAACTCAAGAGCTTTATTTTAAGGGGCAATCCGAAAACATTGGATCTGTATCGTGTACTTTTTCTGTGGGAAAGAAAAAAATGCAGATCCCTTCAGAAAATTATTCTCAAGTTCTAGAAAGGGTGGTAGAAATGATTAAACCCTACGAAGAGGAGCTCTGTGCCATAGGTCACCGCGTTGTCCATGGAGGGCAAGAATTTACATCCTCGGTTGTGGTAGATGATGAGGTTCTTTCTAAAATACGTAAATATAGCCATTTAGCCCCACTTCATAATCCTGTAAATGCCTTTGGCATTGAAATGTTTCACACTTTAATTCCACATCTTCCTAATATTGCTGTGTTTGACACCTCCTTTCACATGTCCCTTCCAAAAAAAGCCTTTTTGTATCCTTTGCCCTTTGAATACTATAAAAAACACCAAATACGGAAGTATGGATTTCATGGAACCTCCCATAGGTTTGTATCCCATGCTGCCACAACCCTTTTTTCTCCCCATGAGCGCTTAGTTATTGCCCATCTTGGAAATGGCTGCAGTGTCTGTGCTGTTAAAGGGGGTAAAAGTGTTGACACAAGTATGGGTTTTACCCCCCTTGAGGGGTTGATGATGGGGACAAGGTGTGGGGATATTGATCCAAGCATCGTCTTATTTTTATCTGATGAATTATCGATCACTTCTGAGGAAGTGCTCACCATTTTAAACAAAAAAAGTGGTTTACTAGGGATTTCTGGAATTTCTTCAGATATGAGAACCCTTGAAGAAAAGGCTCTTATGGGGGACCCTTTAGCTCTTTTAGCTATAGAGATGTTTTGTTACCATGTGGCTAAATATATAGCCTCCTACATAGTCCCTCTAGGGGGGATAGATGGCTTGATTTTTACTGGAGGGATTGGTGAAAATTCACCCCTTGTTCGATCAAAAATTGTTGCCCTTTTACCTGATATAGACATTGATGAACATCTAAACACTGTCCATCAGAGGGGAACTAGAGCCGTTATTTCACAAGGGGGAAAAACCATTGTAGCAATTATTCCCACCAATGAAGAGCTTTTAATAGCCCAAGATGCCTTTGCTTTGAGGGAGAACAAATGAAAAAAACCGTACTCCTTGCCCCCATTAATATGGGGACAGGTTTATATACTGTGACCCACGGATTTGTCAGAGCTTTAGAAAAACACGGTTTAAAGACCCTATTACTTCAACCCTTTTCCCATGAAAATAAGGGCCCTTCTTTAGAAATCACCAATTATACTGCCCCCTTATCCTCAGATCTTATTCAGCATCTATTAAGCAATGGGGAGGAAGAGCAGATTTTAGAATTCATCCTTCGATTTACAGATCATTATAATAAAGAATGTGACGTTCTTGTTATTGAAGGGCTTGCTCTTACTTCTGCCCAAAACTATGCAACAAAGCTCAACCATTCTATAGCTTTATGTCTATCTGCCGATATTGTTTTAGTAGCCTCTCCAATGGGGAAATCGATCCCTTCAGTTATTGAAACCATAGAAATTGAGGCGGCAAATTTTGGGGGAAATAAAAACCCTAAACTTTTAGGGTGTATCATTAATAAAATTGGAGCCCCAACAGATCGTCAAGGAAATACCCGTATCGATTTATTTGACCCCCCAGAAGAGATCGCTATTTCTAAAGAGGTGATAGAAAAATCTAAAATACCAATCCTTGCAACCATCCCTTGGAAACGCTCTTTAATGGGGACAAGTGTTTCTGGGATAAAAACCCACCTTTCTGCTGAACTCTTAAACCCAGAAGAATTTAAAGATGGCCCTATTCTCCACTTTGCCTTAGCTGCTGCAAATATTTCAAATGTAACAAGTCTTCTTAAATCTCGAGCCTTGATCCTTACCTCTGGTGATCGTGAGGATATATTAATTGCCGCGTGCCTTGCATTTTTAAGTGGGATTGATCTAGCAGGAATTGTCCTTACTGGAGGGCACCTTCCTTCTAAAGAGACAGTTCGTATTTGTCAACAAGCTATCGCTTCAGGATTTCCTATTTTACTTGTAAAAACTGACAGTTTGAGAACAGCGATTAATCTACAGAATCTAAACACGTTATCCATCAAAGAGGATCCCATCCATCGCGATCGAGTAAATAATTACATCGCTTCAAAAATAGATCCCCAATTTTTTATCTCTTTTAGGAACAACTATGATGGGTACACCCTATCCCCTGCTGCTTTTCGTTACCGTTTAATGACAAAAGCACAAAAAGGGAAAAAAAGAATCCTCCTTCCAGAAAGTGAGGATATCCGCATTTTACAAGCCGCAGAGTTTTGTATGAAAAAAGGGATCGCTCATATCCTTCTTCTTGGGGATAAAAAGCGCGTTGAAACAATTGCAGAAAATAATGGGATAAAACTGTCACCTGAAATCGAAATTATTGACCCAAAGACAATGGCTCCAAACTATGTTCAGCCCCTTTTAGAAATTCGCAAACACAAAGGGCTTACCGAAAAAAATGCTATTGATTACCTTACTGACCCCATCGTTGTGGGTATGATGATGCTTTTTAATGGTGAAGTCGATGGTCTTGTTGCCGGGGCAACCACCACCACAGCACATGTCTTATCCCCTGCCTTAAAAATTCTTGGGACAAAAGAGGGGATAAATCTTGTGTCTTCTGTGTTTTTTATGTGTATGCCCTCTGAAATTTTAGTCTATGGGGATTGCGCTGTAAATCAAAACCCCACAGCTCAAGGCCTTGCCGATATTGCCATTCAAAGTGCTGCAACAGCTAAAGCCTTTGATATTGATCCTATTGTTGCAATGATTAGCTACAGCACCCTTACCTCAGGATTTGGAAAAGAGGTAGAAAAAGTAAAAGAAGCGACAGAAATTGTCCGTAGCCGCTCTAAAGAGCTTATTTGTGATGGACCGCTTCAATACGATGCGGCAAAAGTCCCTGAAATAGCAAAGAAAAAAGCCCCTGATAGCCCTGTAGCCGGAAAAGCCTCGGTCTTTATTTTTCCCGATTTAAACACAGCAAACACCACCTATAAAGCGGTACAAAGAAGTGCTGGGGTCTTATCCATTGGTCCTATCCTCCAAGGTTTAAAAAAACCGGTTAATGATCTATCTCGAGGGGCAACTGTTGAGGATATTATTTATACCATTGCAATCACGGCGATTCAAGCCCTCTAAACTTTTGAAAGACAAAAAAGATTGTTTTGAATACTCTTTCTTTTTTTGGAGGGAGATAGTGACCTTAAGAAGCTATTATGATCAAGTCTGTAATTGCAGAGCTCATCTTTTTTCTGCTATTCAAAAGGCAACGTGTTTACTTGAAAAAATGATTTGTTACAGACATATTTTGCCCCTCGTCGAACCTATTTTCAAACACCTTCGCTACATCCTCACATTTCAATACTGTGTTGACAATGATAGGGTTTTAGCTCCTTTGTATAGCTATATAAAAAAAATAACAGATGACCCAGAAAGCCTTTTCCCTGAAGAAAAAGAACAGATTGAAAAGGGCTTAGTTCCTCAGTGCAAAGATTCATTACCCACATCCTACTTCTGGGTACAATTAATCAAGCAATCCCTTGCCATGATTAAACAATTTGCCTATATCTACACGGCAAGAGATCTTACTTTTTGTGTTGCTATTGAAAAGGATCTTGATAAAGGCGAGGCGCTGCTAAACAATTTAGATCCTCAGTAATTCTTGTAGCTTATGCAAAACCTCATCAATGCGAGATTTTTCATTTTCATGAATATGTTTTTTTCTTCTCATTAATGTATCGATAATCCTTTCTAAATCATCGACCGCTTTTTCCCCAAGGGTTCTTAAAGAACGCTTATCCCCTAAAATAGGGATGTGCTCTTCAATGCGATCAAGCATCTCCCTTTGCTTTTCCCCCTGATAAGAATCAATAATAGAAAACTTTATCGGTTCAGGAGCCGATCGAGAGGCAAGGACATAACTTACTTTTACCGGCATTTGTTTCATTTTATGTTTTAAATCATCTGTAGGTAGTGCTGAATACAATTCGTAATAGGCCATAGCATTATAAGCTGTCTTTTTTGCATTAAAGGCAAGCGATAGCCACGCAGTAAACCCAAGACCCTCTCCGCCGTGCCTTTTAAAAATTTCACGTACAGCACAAATTCTTTCTCCAACTAAAATAACAGCCTGTTTTTGAATGGCTTTTAGCTCAGAAGTGATTTGTACCAATTGAGAAAAATCACTATCAAATTGATGCCTTGATGGGGATAAAGAGGCACTTTTTTCAAAAATCACTTTTAGATTCTTAATTTCACTATCGGCTAATTCATGAGGATCAAACATGGCACGGAAGCTATTGTGAGGAATAACCGTCTGTTCAGATGGCTTTTGCGTCTCTTTATTTTTAAGAGCTAAGAATTTTTTTGCTAACAAATTTGCTTTAGACATACAGTGCCTCCAACGACTTTTTTTGCTCTTTTTCCCCTGTAACCCTACGTATTAATTCCGCAGCAAGTCTTTCATAATCATAGGCTGCTCTAGATTCTGGATAGACATCACAGACAGGTTTTCCCCTTAAGACACTTCTTGACACACAGATGTCTCTTCGAATTTTTGTATTAAACAACTTTCCAGGGAAAGCCACATCAATAGCATTCACATAAGCTTGATTTGTAGCCCCTCTTTCGTCCCAAAAGGAAAGGACAACCCCTAAGATTTCAAGGCTGTGGTGTCCCCCAATTTTTTCATGATATTCTTGTAAACGGTTTAAAGCTAAAATACTATATGGCTCTGGAACAGCAGCAATTAACGAGTAATTAGAGGCAAAAAAGGCACTTTGTGTAAGCCACCCTAAACTAGGAGGGGTATCGATAAAAACAAAATCATAGTCCAACCCTTTAATAGCCCGTCTTAACCTTTCATGACCATAAAGATCATTGACAATAGGGGTTGTTGCCTCAACTCCATCTAAATAGACATTTGCAGGGACAATATCGAGTAAAGGGATGTGGGTATGCTTAATAACCTCAAGCATGGTTTTTTCTTCTCTTAAGACAGAGACCATGGTGTCGTCGTCATCGGAGCTAAATCCAAGGCCTGTACTTAAGTTTGCCTGCGCATCAAAATCAATCAGCAACACCTTTTTCTGAAATTTTTTTGCTAAAAAAACCCCTAAATGTAAAATGGTAGATGTTTTTGCTGTTCCACCTTTAAAACTACAGCAAGCGATTGTGTACATACAATTCTCCAAAGAAAGAAATCAAGAAAATGTAGCATACATTTTTGCTCAAGATGAGTCAATAGATCTTTTAGCCACTGCACAGGGGGACTTTATGAATGTTATTTCTTAGCAAGAAATAACATAAATGCCTCCTTAGGAGGTGCACTTTCACTATAAGAGCGAATCAGTTCAATCTGTTTAAACCCTGCCTCACTTAATAAAGATCTAAATTCAAACTGACTATACCACCGTAAAAAAAGCTGTTTTTCCACCATCTCTAAAAGATCTTTTTTAAGCCACGTTTCATACCGTATTTTTCCTGTAATCACTTGATTTACCTGATCGTGATGACTTTTTTCTCTCCGAATATAGCGTTGCTTTGTTCTTGCATCTTTTAGATCAGAGGCTATCACCCAATGATCTGTAGCAAAGTTAGCTCCCGTCCAAGGGAGGAAAAGGGCAATTGATAGCACTCCATCTTCCCTAAGACTTGTATAAAGCTTTGACAAAAGCCTTACTGCATCGTCTCTGTCAGAAATCATCTGAAAAGATCCTAAACTTGAATAGATAAGATCAAATTCCCCTTTAATTTCTAATTCGTCAAGTTTCATTAAGGAAACATCGACCTCTAGATTCACTTCTAAAGCCCTTTCTTTTAATAAAGTCATCAATTCTAAAGAGCATTCGATCCCAGAAACCCCTAATCCTTCTTTAACAAAAGGTAAAAGAAGGCGCCCACTTCCACAAAAAAGTTCTAAGGCTTTTCCCCCCTGTTTGACGATCAAGCGGTGGTAAAATAGGTACTCATCTTTATCCATATAGGGGGACCAAAAGTCATAAAGAGTTGATAAAAAGGTAGTTGTTCTTTGTCCCATAGTCCCTCAGAACTCTATAATGTAAAGTTGTTACATTTTTTACACAAAAATATTCACCCTTTTGATTTTTCTATAAAATATAGAGACTATTGCATTTATGAAATGTCTCCTCAATGTTTTTTTTTCTTTCTTTCATTTCTGACTATCTATTTGCTATTTTTGTCCCCCTCTGCTATTACAAATTTATAGTGCATACTTATTAAGGGTGTGCTACAATTAAGTCCTATTTTTTTAAAGTGATCTAACTATGCGCAAACAATCCCTTTTGATTCTTTTTTTTATCCTCCCCTCCTTATTCTTTTCATGCTCAGGGGGAAAAGACGTTATCCTAAATAATTTAAATGAAAAAGATGCCAATGTGATCATTGTTTTTCTTTCAAGCAAAGGGATCGATGCGTCAAAAAAAAGCGTTGCAAGTACAGGTGCTGGATCTGATAGCTCTGCAGCAAAATTTAACCTAGAGGTCCCATCAAATAAAAGTGTCGAAGCTATGGCTCTATTAAACCAAAACGGTCTCCCTCAAAAGCAAGGAACCACCCTTTTAGACCTTTTTGGGAAAAGTAGTTTTATGTCTACTGACAAAGAGGAGACCATTCGATATCAAGCAGGTCTTTCTCAGCAAATTGCAAATGTCATCTCTATGATCGATGGGGTCATTTATGCAAATGTCCAACTTTCCTTTCCAGATAGCGGAGAATCCCTAACTGATGGAGGTGTTGCTCAAAAACCTACAGCGGCTGTGTTTGTTAAACATCAAGGGGTAATGGATGAACCTAACAATCACCTTGTCCTAAAAATTAAGCGCCTTGTCTCAGGAAGTGTTCAAAATCTATCTATTGACGATGTTACCGTTGTCTCTGATAAATCCCGTTTTACTGACGTTTCTCCGAGCAACCCTTTAACCCTTTACACTGCCTCTCATGGCGATGAACAAGTAAAAATTTGGTCCATCATCATGAATAAAAGCTCCACAGGGAAATTTAGACTCTTTTTCTTCTTTCTTATGGTCATAGTTCTTCTCCTTGCAACAGCTCTTGGATGGCTTGTATGGAAAATATATCCCATTTTAAGAAGTGGCGATGGTTTTAAAAAATTATTAACCATTGCCCCTTTTAGTCAAAATACTCAAGAGCCCCAACTCCCGCAAAAACCCTCTTCTGAGTCTACAAGCAACGAGTCATAATGGATCGACAAAATGTCCTTGCACTACATTTTAAATTTGCATCCCTTTCTAAAGAAAAAAGAGCTTCCCTTACATCTTTTCTTCCAGAGACTCTTCAATCAGCTCTTAAAGAAAGCTCTGTCTCCCAACACATCCTCCCTATTTCTTTGACCATTGAAAAACTTGCTCGAAGAATTCATATTTCTCATTTCAAAGAGTACCTAGCTACTCTTAATCCATCAGAAAAATCTTTTTATATTGCTGCCTTTCCAGACTATAAGCAGCTCCAATTTTCAGAAGATCCCACCACCTTTAGACACTTTACTTCTAAAAAATTTTCTCATGCTGTTTTACACACCCTTTTTGAAAAAGCTCTCATAGGATTTGCCCCCCCTACCTACTATCCTTTCCACCCGCTGATAGAAATTCTTGGAGATACAGGGGTTGCCCTTGAAACCTTAATTCACTACCTTGGACTTTTTGATATTGCTATTGAAGTCAAAACACTCCTTTCTAAAAAAACCCTAAAAGAACTTCAACAGGCTTTTTCTCCTCAAGAGGTCACCTTTTTAAACACCCTTTCAGCAACTTCTGCAAAATCAATTTTTCCTATCTACTTAGAGCGATACAATGGAGATAAAGATCAACTGAAGGAATTCATTTTAGAAAGGGGGATCTACCGATTTGTTCAAGGGATTTATTCAATGCCCTCGCAATATCATTTTTTGATCACCTACTTTGTTCCAAAAAAGATCAGTGATCAAGTCAACCAGTTGCTCAAACAAAAACACCTCTTTTCAATTGATTACTACAATTGGGAAGAAGATATCCTTACCACGTGGAGATTTTTATGCACCTATTCACAATCAATGAATCGTTAAAAGTCCATGCAGGGAAGAACAAAATCCCCAAAAAGGATTTTGAAGCGGTCATAGCTTCCATAACCGTTCTAGAAGAGGCTCAAAAAGAGGCAAAGGCTATTATTGAAAAAGCCCATTTAGAAGCAAAAGCAATTCATGAAAGTGCCTATAAAAAAGGCTTTGAAGAGGGGTTAGAGCCTTATAACACCCACATCCTTTATTTTGATGACAGGATTAAAACGCTTCGTCATGAACTTCAAAAGGCCATCCTCCCCTTAGTTATGCAAACAACAAGACAAATTGTAGGAGAGGGGCTAAATAACTTTCCAGAAATGATCGTTGATGTGGTGACAAAGGCCATAAAAGCAGTATCAGGAAGCCATCAAGTGAAACTTTTTGTCAATAAAGCTGACCTTGCTGTCCTTGAAGAAAAAAAACTAGATCTTCAGCAACTATTTGAAAGGATCGAGATGTTTACAATTGAAGAGCGCAAAGATGTTGAAAAGGGGGGGTGCATTATTCAAACAGAAAAAGGAATTCTTAACGCCAACCTTGAAAATCAGTATATTGCTTTAGAAAATGCTCTTAAAAAAACACTTAAAACAGAGTGATTTGATTCAATCTATTTGAGATTATAATCCAGATAGGGTATAAAGGTAAGTTATGGCCTTTTTTAAATCAAAACCATTTTTAATCTTTCTCATTATTGGATTTATGTGTGCCCCTTTAGCTCTTTTTGGAGAAGGGGGAGACTTTTCTCCTCAGGTAGAACAAACCTCTGCAGTTAAACAACCTACTGTTGTCACTCAAGTAGCAGTTATTGCAGCAATGACCCTTATGCCCTATGCGGTAATGCTCCTTACCTCATTTTTAAAAATGGTCATTGTTTTATCCCTACTTCGTCAAGCTTTAGGGGTTCAAAACTCCCCTCCTAACCAAGTGATTAATGGCATTGCCATTTTAATGGCCGTTTATGTGATGTTTCCTACAGGGCTTGCTATGTATGAAGCTGGACAAACCTATATTCAGAATAATGCGCCCAAAGGGGGTGAGGTTTTCACCGCTCAAACCGCTCAATACATTGTAGGCATTGCTGAAAAAACAAAGGAACCCTTAAGGGTTTTTTTAACAAAAAATTGTTCTCCAAAACACAGGGAATATTTTTATAAACTGGCGAAAAAAAAGTTTCCCCCTTCCTATCAAGATCAACTTAAAACAAAGGATTTCATTGTTTTAATCCCCTCTTACATCACCTCACAAGTCAAAGGGGCCTTTGAAATTGGGGTGTTAATTTATTTACCCTTCTTTGTCATCGATCTTGTGACCTCAAATATTTTATTAGCAATGGGGATGATGATGTTATCTCCCTTAACAATTGCCCTCCCTTTAAAGCTTTTACTTTTAGTGATGATCGATGGATGGACACTACTTGTAGAAGGTATTGTCTTATCCTATAGGTAAAAGTATATGTTTCAAGCAGAGGTTGTCCAATTAGCCTATCGAGCACTGTTACTGATCTTAATTCTTTCTGGCCCCCCTATTTTAATCAGCATGATTTTTGGTCTTACGGTAGCTATTTTTCAAGCTGCAACGCAAATTCAAGAACAAACCCTTTCTTTTACAATCAAATTGGTCGCTGTCATCTTTACTCTCTTTATTATGGGTGGATTTTTAGCTGGACAAATTGTTCAGTTTGCAAATGCGATTTTTCTAAACTTCTATAAATGGGGTATATAACAATGTTATGGATGATAGCTTTCTCAATCTAATTGCAAACATCAAAAACATAGACTACAACCAGTTATTGTTACTCCTTCTTTTAGCCTTTATGCGCCTTGCAACCATTTGTTCTATTGCCCCATTTTTAGGAGCAAAACTTGTTCCCGCACCGGCAAGAGTTGCTCTTGCAATGTCATTAACATTGGTCCTTCTCCCAACAATTATTTTTAATAGCACCACCGATTTTTCTACCGTTCAATCCTACCTTATCCTCTTTTCTTTAAAGGAAATTATGATTGGATTCTTACTTGGTTTTTTATCCTCTGTCCCCTTTTTCATCGCCCAAAGCGCCGGTATTTTTATTGACTTTGCCCGTGGAGCATCCAGTATGATGGGGCAAGATGCAACAACTCAAACTCAAGTTTCAACCATCGGTATTTTTATGAATTACTACCTTGTGGTCCTGTTTTTTTCTCTAGGGGGGCCATTACTGTTTTTTTCTGCTGTTGAAAACTCCTTTAACATCCTCCCCGTCGATGGATTTTTGCCCCTTGCCTTCTATGATAAACATAATGTTCTTTGGCTTCAAATCATCGATCTTATGAACCAAGTATTTAAAATCTCCATTCAACTATCTGCGCCGGCACTTCTTGCCATTTTAATGGCTGAAGCCTTTCTTGGAATAGCTAATCGCTTAGCCCCAAACGTTCAGATTTCCTTTTTAGGTATGCCTTTAAAATCTCTCCTTGGCCTCACCCTTCTTTGGGCTGGCTGGTATGTCCTTACCAATAAATTAAGTGACTATTCCATTGCTTGGATTGATAAAATGAATCTTCTATTCAATTAAATGACCTTATTTTGAGTACATTTTTTGAAAAATATACAAGGATCGTTTCACTTGAAATCCTTGTCTGTTCTTGTCTTAAGAGGCATGCAAAAACATTCCCTTAATTAAGATAAGGATTTTTAGGTAAAAAAGATTGACAGTTTTTAAATAGAAAGATATTCTTATTCCAATGTTTTAAAAGATCAATGTTTTTTTTAAACTAAACAAAAAGAACCTAATTAAATGGGAGAATAAAGGGAATGAATACTAAAATAAAAAAATTTTTGCCTTTGTTTGCATTAGCTAGTTGCTTAAGTGTAACTTCAGTTTTTGCAGATGATACAAATACTATGACACCAAAAGCTCAATACTCAGTTGCTCCGGCTAAAAATCCAGGGGGCGATGATGCTCTTGCATTTTTTATCCAAGCAGCCTATACCTATTGGGTTCCATACCAAGAGGGCAATAACATTGCTTTTTCAGGAAACGCAGGAAATGCTGAGCCAGGCAACGTTATTAGACCTAACGTTACAGGTGTAAGTGGATTTAAAGTTGGAATTGGTGCAAACACAATGCATGATGGATGGATGGTTGCATTAAACTATGCTTGGTTCTACAATCCAGCAACATTGCAGTATAATTCATTACAAACAGAAGGGGGATACTTACCTACTTACGATTCAGCAGAAGTAGATACTCTTTCTCCAATCCAATCCCAATGGAAAACTCAATTCAATAGAATTGATGGACAACTTGATAGAACATTTTATGCAGGCCACTACTTGACATTTCGCCCTTGGTTAGGTCTTTTAGGTGCTTGGGAAACTCAAAACCTAAATCTAGTACAAAATGCAAATGGATCAACTGTCCAAACAGACACTGTGAATTGGGAGCAATCATGGTGGGGAATTGGGCCTTATGCAGGAACTGAAGGGGCTTTTTACTTCACAAACGAGTGGGCTCTTTACATCACATCTGGGGCTTCATTGCTTCTTTCTAACCATAGCCTAACTCAGTATGAGCTTCAAGGAGGCGGTCTTAGCTACAACTTAAAGGATAATTTCTACAATGTTGAGCCAATGATTGAATCTATGCTTGGACTTCGTTGGGATTCATTCTGGACAGATTGGGCGCTATGCATCGACCTAGCTTGGGATATGCAAACCTACTTCTCGCACAATGGGTTTCAAAACTATAACAACCCAATGGGAGTTATGGGGAACTACTCAATGCAAGGTTTAACAGCTTCTGTAAAAGTAAGCTTCTAATAAATAGATAGGCTTTATATACGTCTTGATCAAAAAACACATTTATCTAGAGATAAGTGTGTTTTTTTTACCCATCCCCGTTTACATCTACTTTACTCACATTACGAGCGAACTTTATTGACACAATTAGAAATACAAAGTATCCTTATTCAAATTTTTAAAAGATCTAAATCAAGAGGTAAAACCATGAGAGCAATAACTCCACTAAAGAATTTTTTTCTTCTTTGGTCTTTTTTAAGTTGCATTCACCCTTGTTCACTTGTTGGTACTGAGCCTCCCTTTTTAGATCAAAAAACGCCCTCATACATGCCCATATCCACCCCTTCTCACCTTGATTTTGATTTTTTTGTTGAAGGAGCTTACACACTTTGGGTCCCATATCAAGAAGGCAATGCCATTGCTTTTTCAGGGAATACAAGCGATGTGGAAAGGGGAAATGTCCTTAGACCAAGCACAAAAGAGTGTAGCGGCTTCAAAGTGGCTCTTGGGGTACACACCCCCCATGATGATTGGACCGCTACTTTAGAGTATACATGGTTTTTCAACCCAGGCTTTTTTTCCTATGGAAGGCAAAATATAGATCAATCCTATCGCCTAACCTTTGATCCTTTAGAAACTGGAACTGCTCATTACATAGAAAGTCGTTGGAAAAGCAATTTCAACAGAATTGACGGGACACTTGATCGTTCCTTTTATCTTGGCAACTATTTTACATTCTCCCCTTCAATGGGCCTTTTAGGGGCATGGGAAACTCAAATACTGGATCAAAATGGGATCATCTCTAGCGCTTATAATGAGGATACTTGGAAGCAGTCATGGTGGGCAATAGGCCCCTATGGAGGGGCAGAGACAGCCTTTTTCTTCACAAAGAGCTCATCTTTTTATGTAATCCCTTCTGGAGCGTTACTTTTAGCAAATCATTCTCTTTTTCAATCAGGGAGTGAGCACTCAGATTACGCCTTCAATCAAAAGGATTGCTTTTACAATGTTGAACCCATGATTGAGATTCTCCTTGGATTGCGCCAAAACCTATCTTGGACGCAATGGGCCCTTTGCTTTGACGTTGCATGGCAACTGCAAACCTATTTTTCTCATAATGGTTTTCAAAGCTATTCAAATCCAATGGGCGTCATGGGGAACTATTCAATGCAGGGACTTTCTGCATCCGCTACACTTTCCTTTTAGTTCTTGGATTCCTATTAACAAAGTTGTATAGTTAAAAATATAGTTTTGTAATCGCTATTTGGAGCTTCATGAATCCCCTTGTTCACTTAAATCGATTTCTTTTCCTTGTTCTTTTTTGTTCACCCTCATTTCTCTTTTCTGGCAACACTAAAAAACCCCATTTTTCCCCTGAAAATGGGAAGCTTCTCAATAGAAATGCCCTATCTATTCCAAGACCCTATTACAGAAGAGATGAGCAAGCCTCCTTTATTTTTTCCCTTTCATACACCTACTGGGTTCCATATATAGAAGGACTCATCCTTGCAAATTCTCCTTTTCCTCAAGGATCTAACACTTTATCTTTCATCAATACAGTCACCCCCTCCTTTAGTGGAAAAAGTGGTTTTCAAGTAGAGGTAGCCAAATACCTTCATTTTGATGATTGGAAATGCTCTGCTGGCTACACTTGGTTTTATAACGCCCCACCCTATTCTTTTGCTCCTTTGAACCCATCAAACAGCTATGTCTCTCCTTGGATAGAAGGTTCATATACAACGATTGCGACCCTTAACTCTAGATATACAAATCAATTCAACTGTTTAAGGGGAACATTAGACCGAAGTCTTGCCATTTCTCCCAATTTCATCTTTACCCCATTTGGAGGGGTTATTGGTGCTTGGGAAACCTCCCATCTACAGATCGATGCACATATTCAACTATCCCCTTCAGAATTGTTACCCTACACAGTTGATAATACGATGTACTGGTGGTGTATTGGCCCTTATGGTGGCGTTGAACTTGGATATACATGGATCAAAAACACCTTCCTTTTTTTAAAAGTGGCCTCCTCAATCAACCTTGCTAAAAAAGATTTTTGGCAATATCAAGATACCCCCACCGGAAGTTCTTTATCTTCCTTCAATATTCAAGATCATCTATGGTCTGTTGAGCCCATGTTTAGTCAGCAACTTGGAATTAAACTTAACTGCCCTTTGAAAGATCTCTCTGTTTTTTTTGATCTTTCTTGGGAAATGCAAACGTGGTTTAGCCATATGGGATTTTATACCCCAGGCAATCAAATGGGCCTTTCAGGAAACTATTCTATGCAAGGACTTACCGTTTTGTTTGGCATCATTTTCTAAAAAAGAGATTGACTCTATTGAAACAAACGTTTACATATATCTCTACAGTGAAAAAAAAATGTCTAGGAGACTTAATGAAAAAGAAATTCTTATTAGCAAGCATACTTATATCCTCAATAGGATTTGCTTCCCCATCGCCAATGTATAAAAACACAAAAGCTGAAGTTCCTCAAGAGCCTTCTCGCAACCCATTTTTAGACTATTCAGTAGGTTTAGATAATAACATCTCCTATACTTTTGGAGTTGGTATTTTAGCTATTAAACCGGTTTCTAATGTTGAAATCGGCCACCTAGGCTATGTACCTGGAGGGACACTTCCCTTTGATCCACAAGGATCTATTAGTCCAAACAACTCTTTAACAATGGCCCTTTATGGCTTTTCTTTAATCAGTGTAAAGCATGCAGAACTGCTGTGCCGACTTGAAGGGACCTATTTCAAAAAAAATCCAGAACTTTCAGAATTTAAAGAGACCCAAGACCAAGCGATCTTTTTACACGATGTCTTTTCTAAAGACAACGAATCCATTGGATATCAAGCAATGCATTACGATCAATCCCTTACACAAGCCAATATTTATATCGGTTTAGCAGGGTACTCCCTACAGTATAAAAAATCATTCTTGCAAAGTTATTACGGCCTTTCTTATAGCTATTTAGACTATAAAAGTACAATTACAGGGTTAGATGATTCAATAAGTGCTGCTTCCAATACCCAAACAGGGTACCAGTCCTCAGTTGGTGGGGGTATTTGGGGAGAAATTGAAGCAGGGGTCATCCTCTTTGAGTCTAAAGATGTTGCCTTCATGATTTCAAATAGATTTAGACAAGGATCTGAAGCAGTAAAAACTCTTGGAT
>Ga0172367_10004322_pt1 | contig 17772 bp, 17 predicted proteins | sample Lak10m_FD_114542 | JGI IMG/M metagenome (GOLD analysis project Ga0172367, IMG submission 114542) | Freshwater microbial communities from Kabuno Bay, South-Kivu, Congo - kab_022012_10m | ecosystem: Environmental > Aquatic > Freshwater > Lake | place: Democratic Republic of the Congo: South-Kivu...
CGACCAGCTCCGGCAGGTCGCGCTCGACCGGCTCGTGGATCCACTGCACGTCGCGGCGCGCGGACGAGAAGCCGAGCAGGCGCGCGAAGTCGTCCGCGGCCGCGCCGCGCCGTCCGACGAAGAGCAGTCGCTCGACGAGTCCGCGCGTGTGCAGCCGCTCGAAGGCCTCGAGCACGGCGCCGGGCGTGCGCCGCGGCTCGAGTGCGCCCAGCACGAGCACCGTGCGCGGCGCAGCGGCCGCCGCGCGCGGCTCGGCGCCGCGCAGCCAGTGGTCGCAGCCGACCGGCAGCACGTGCACACGCTCGGCGGCGACGCCGTGTCGTTCGACGAGCCGCTCGCGCGCCGCGTGCGCGAAGACGAGGATGCGCGAGTTCGCCGCGAGATCGCCCGCGAGGACGGCCTCCTCGGCCTCGGTCAGCGGCCACTGCGCGAGGGCCCAGGCCGTGGGCGTGCGCGCCACGTGCGGCCAGCGCGGCTGCGCGCGCAGGAACAGGTCGCAGCCGCCGACCATCGCGTCCGCGCCGAACGCGCGCACGAGCGGCGCGGCGACGCGCTTCGGCACGGGCCAACGCCGGTGGCGCCGCGGCGGGCGCACGACGTCGGGGCCCGCGAGACCGAGCACGTCCTCGGGCAGGCGCGGCCCGCGCCCGAACTCGATCAACGCCACGTCGAGATCCGGCGCCGCGCCGCGCACGCAGGCGCGCACGAGTTCGCGCCCGAAGCGCCCGACGCCCGGCGCGTGCCGCGCCGCCGCCGACCAGTCGAGGCCGAGGACGCGTGTCATCGCCGCACCTCGAACACGGACGCTCCGACCGGCGCGACCGAGCTGGCCTCGACGCCGTCGACGCGCGCACCGAGCGGTCCGCGCGCGAACCAGGTCTCGATCGCCGCGACCGCGGAGGCGCTGCCTTCGACGTGCGCCTCGACGGCACCGTCGGCGCGGTTCGCGACCCAGCCGAGGACGCCGAACCGCGCCGCCTCGCGCTCGGCGGCGCGGCGGAAACCGACGCCCTGCACGCGACCGTGCACGACGACGCGGCGTGCGCTGCGCTCGGCCCCGTCCATCGTCAGCGCGCGGCGACCGCGGACGCGGGCACGAGCTCGGCGAGCGTGCGCCGCGACCCGCGGCCCGCGGTCGCGTCGTCGTAGGCCTCGCGCATGCGCCGGTCGAGCAGGCTGCCCGCGTCGAGCGACGCCAGCTCGGCACATCCGTTCGCCTCGGCGCGAGCGGCTGCGAGCTGCGGCGCTCCGCGGAGCATCGAGAGGACCGTGTGCACGTCGACCGACTGCGGCGGTCGCGCGAGCGCGAAGACGTCGTCGCCCGCGTCGCCGGCGCGCAGCAACAGCCCGCCGCGTTAGAGCGCGGCGAGTCCGTCCTCGAGCCGGCCCTCGGGCACGCTCAACTCGTCGGACAGCTCCAGCAGGCGCGGCTGCGCGCGGCCACTCTGGAACGCGTCGACGATGCGCGCGACGGCGCGCAGGACCGCGACCTCGAACCAGGCCTGGTTGCCGGCGTCGGACAGCGCCTGGCGCCGGTAGGCGTGTTGGTGCTGGTCGGCGTAACCGAACTCGGCGCCGGCCAGGACGACGAGCCACGACAGCCAGAGCCAGGCCAGGAAGATCGGGAAGGCCGCGAAGCCGGCGTAGATCTGGTTGTACGAGGCCACGCCGATCTGCGACTGCACGTGCAACTCCTGCACGAGCGCCCACAACAGCGCGGCCGCGAAGCCGCCGACCGCCGCCGAGCGCAGGCGCACCTTCGTGTTCGGCATCACGAGGTAGACCAGCGTGAAGACGATCCACATCGTCACGATCGGCAGCACGCGGCCGAGCCAGACGATGAGCGGGCCGAAGCCCAGGTCCTCGCGCAGGAAGCGGATCGCGAACGAGTCACTCGTGCCGAGCGCCGCCGTCGTCGCCGTCGCCACCATCGCGAGCAGCGGCGCGACGACGACGATCGCGAGGTAGTCCGCGAGTTTGCGCACGAGGCGCCGCGGCCGCTCGACGCTCCACGTCAGGTTGAGGGCCTCCTCGATGCCGCCCAGCAGGCGGATCACCGCGGAGACGATCACGAGGAAGCCGAGGGCGCCGAGGCGCTTCACGTCGGTGTTCTCGACGATCGTCAGCACCTGTTCGATGGCGACGCGCAGCTTCGGCTCCTCCTCCGCGCTCTCGCCGGTCGTGAACTCACCACCGGGCAGCGGCGGGCCGACGGCGCCGAGGTCGCTGGGAACGCTCGGGTCGACCGGCACGAAGGCCTGGTCGGAACCACTCGCGGTCGGCGCCGGCGCAGCGCCTTCACCGACGGCGCTCTCGAGGCCCGGCAGCGCGTTGCGCGCCGTGTCCTCGCTGCCGAACATGTCCTCGAGGAACGGGTCGATGACCGCGCTGCGCACCTGGTCCTGGCCGAGGCTCTTCGCGACCGAGAACGCGAAGGCCAGCGACGGCACGAGCGACAGCACCGTCACGAACGTCAGCGCCGAGGCGCGGATCGGCAGTTGGTGCGCGAGGCCGCGCTCGACCGCCATCGCCGCGCAGCGTGCGACGTGCATCGGCAGGCGCCGCCAGAGCGGCTCCTTCGTGATGTCGGTGCGCCACAGTTCGCGCCGGAGGTAGCGTTCGACGCGTTCGAGGAGGGTGCTCACGTGGACGGCAGCGAGGTGAGCGGCGCGCCCGAGTGCACGCGCGCCGCGAAGGGCAACCGGGCGAGGAGCTCGGCCTCGGCGCCCTGGAGTATGGCGAGTCGCGCGGCGACGGCGTCCGCGCCGAAGCGCCGGCGGGCGAGTTCGGGGAAGAGCAGCATGTGGCCGTGCTCGGAGGGACCGAGCTCGCCGTACAGGCGCGCCAGGCGCTCGTCGCCGCTCGCGGCCGCGGCCCGTGCGAGCAGACCGAAGCGCTCGTGGCTGCGCGCCTCGACCAGGGCCGAGACCAGCAGGCGGTCGAGCAGCTCCGCGCTCGCGCCGCGGGTCGCGCGCGCGGCGGCCTCGAGCCCGAGCACGTAACCGTTCGGGACGGGCGGCAGGAGGGTCTGGCCGAGTTCGTCGAGGAGGCGCAGCACCTGGCGGAAGTGCGCGAGTTCCTCCATCGCGAGCGCGGCCATGCGCTCGGCCAGTTCGTGGTCGAACGGGAAGCGGCGCACGAGCGCCTGCGCCGAGGCCGCGGCGCCCAGTTCGCAGTGCGCGTGGTCGACGAGCAGGGCCGCGGGCTCGGCGAGCACGGCCGCCGCCCACGCGGCCGGCGTGGCCAGCGCCAGCGCGACGCCCGGCGCCGCGGCGCCCGCTGCTGCGGCGCCCGGTGTCGCGCGGCTCATCCCTTCGCTCCGCCGGCGCCGGCGTTCTTGCCCGGCTGCCAGAGCACGTCCGCGCGCCCGCCGTCGTTGGCGGCGCGCGCCATGACGAAGAGCAGGTCGCTGAGTCGATTCAGGTAGTGCACGACGGTCGGGTTCACGGCGTGCGCCTCGTCGGGCTGCGCCATCAACTCCGTGACGAGCCGCTCGGCGCGCCGCGCGACCGTGCGCGCGAGGTGCAGCCAGGCCGCGACCGGGTCGCCGCCGGGCAGCACGAACGACTCGAGCGGCCGCAGGTCGGCGTTGAGCCGGTCGATGTGGCCCTCGAGGCGCGTCACGTAGCTCTCGGGCACACGCAGCTTCGCGCCCGCCTCCCCCGGCACACACAGGTCCGAGCCGACGTCGAACAGGTCGTTCTGCAGCTCGAGCACCAGCGCACTGAAGCGCTGGGCCGTGTCGTGGGCCCGCGCGAGGCCGAGCACGCTCGACGTCTCGTCGACGGTGCCGTAGGCCTGGACGCGCAGGTCGTGCTTCGGCACGCGCCGCCCGTCGCCGAGGCCGGTCTCGCCGCCGTCGCCGGTGCGGGTGTAGATGCGATTCAGTCTCACTCCCATGGTGCGGCGCAGTATCGCACCGGGCGCGGCCGGGCGCGAGCACGCGCTATCCTCGCCCCGTGCCGAACCTCGCCGGGATCCGTGTGGACGCGCTGTCGGTCGGAGGTCTCGAGACCTCGATCGACCTACCGGACTGGAAGGTCTGCTTCGACGTGGGGCGCTGCCCGCGCCACCTCCTGCGGCGCGGCACGATCCTCTTCACCCACGCACACATGGACCACCTGGGCGGGGTGGCCTACCACTGCGCGACGCGGGCCCTGCTCGGGATGGAGCCGCCGACCTACGTCGTGCCGCGGCACGCCGTGGAGCCGCTCGGGCGCCTCTTCGCGGCCTGGCGCGACCTCGACCGCTCGGAGCTGGCGCACACCCTGGTCGGCATCGGGCCGGGTGAGCGCCACCCGCTGCGCGCCGGCGTCGCCGCCGAGGCCTTCGCCGTGCCCCACACGGTGCCGGCCCTCGGCTACGTCGTCTTCACCGCGAATCGCCGCCTCGACCCGCGCTTCGCCGGACTCGACCAGACCGAGCTCGCGCGCCTCGCTCGGGCGGGCGAGCGGCTCTCCCTGGTCGACGAGGAGCCGGCCCTGGCCTTCCTCGGCGACACGCGCATCGAGGGCCTCGACGCACACCCCGCCGTGCGGCGCGCGAAGGTGCTCGTGCTCGAGTGCACGTTCCTCGACGAGCGCGTGCCGGCCGCGGACGCGCGCACGCTCGGCCACGTGCACCTCGACGAGATCGCCGAGCGCGCCGACTGGTTCGAGAACGAGGCCATCCTGCTGACGCACTTCAGCCAGCGCTACCACGCGGACGAGGTGCACGCGCTCGTCGCGCGCCGCCTGCCGGCGCACCTGCGCGAGCGCGTCGTCGTGCTCGATCCCAGTGCGGCGCTCGATGCGCCGCTGCCGGGTGGCCCGACGCTCGCCTGACGCGGCGACGCGGTCAGTGGGTCTCACACGCCGCAGCGACGCGCACGTCCGCGCCGCGCGCGGTGCGCGACGCACCTCAGCGCGGCTGCGCCGAGCAGCTCGCGCCGGCGCCGGCCTCGATCGCGAGGCCGCTCGGCGCCGCGCGCACCGCGTTCATGCCGCCGCGCACGTCGGTCACGTTCGTGAAGCCGCGCGCACGCAGGTGGCTCGCGGCGACCGACGAGCGATAGCCGCCGGCGCAGACGATGCACAGCTCGACGTCGCGCGGCAGCTCGTGCGCACGCGCCGCGAGCGTCACGAGCGAGACGTGCCGCGCACCCGCGACGTGTCCGGCGGCCCACTCGCCGTCGGCGCGCACGTCGACGAGCAGGACGCCACCGCGCGCGAGGCGCTGCGCGAGCTGCGCCGGGTCGTAGCGCGCGGCCTGCGCGAGGCCGGTCGTGCCCACGAGCGACTCCCCACCGCCCGCGAGGAAACCGACCACGTGGTCGAAGCCGATGCGACCGAGTCGCACGACGGCCTCGCGCTCGCGGCCGACGGGCGCGATGAGTGCGATCGGCCGCGCTGGATCGAGCGCCACACCGGCCCAGGTCGCGAACGTGCCGTCGAGGCCGACGTTCAGGCTGCCGGGCAGGTGGCCGCGGTCGAACGTCTCGGGATCGCGCACGTCGAGCACCTGCGCGCCCGCGCGCTGGAGTTCGTCGATTCGTGCGCGCGTGAGCGGCACGAGCGCGCGTTCGAGCACCGCGTCGAGCGTCGCATGCCCGGTCTTGTTGAAGCCGGCATCGTGCGCGAAGTAGGCCGGCGCGGCCGAGAGGCCGCCGGCCAGTTCGCGCACGAAGTCGGCGCGTGTGCGCGGCGCGAAGGCCCAGTTGCCGGCGCGCTCGCGGCCGATGGTGCTCGTCGTCTCGGGTCCGAGCGCGCGCCCACACATGGAGCCCGGTCCGTGCCCGGGCAGCACACGCGTGGCGTCCGGCAGCGGCGCGAGCACGTCGCGCAGCGAGTCGTGCATGCGCCCGGCGAGATCCTCGGCGGTGACGCCGACCGACGCGAGCAGGTCCGGGCGACCGACATCGCCGACGAAGAGCGTGTCGCCGGTCAACACCGCGTGTGGCTCCGTCGTGCTCGTCGCGTCGTCGAACAGGAGCCAGCAGACGGACTCGGGCGTGTGCCCCGGCGTGTGCAGGCAGCGCAGGCGCACGTCGCCCAGGACGAGTTCCTCGCCGTGCGCGAAGGCGCGGTGCGGGAACTGCGGGCGCGCGGCGCTGCCGAGACCGATCGCTGCACCCGTGCGCGCGGCCAGCTCGAGGTGGCCGGCCGCGAAGTCGGCGTGGAAGTGCGTCAGCAGCACGTGGCGGATCGTGGCGCCGAGCTCCGCGGCGCGCGCCACGTAGACGTCGACATCGCGCCGCGGGTCGACGACCACGGCGGTGTGTGTGCGCTCGTCGACGATCAGGTAGGAGGCCTGGGCCAGACAGGCGAGGTAGTGCTGTTCGCAGATCACGGGGCTCCTGTCGGCGCGTGTGCAGGTGCCGCTCGACCGTCGCGTCGGCGGGCGACCCGCCCGTGGCGCGCCGACCCGTCAGGGTAGCCGGAGCCACAGCGCCGGCTCGAACACTGGAGCCGTGTCCGACCTCACCAGGCGAGGCGCGCGGCGACGGCCCCGTGCGGGGGCTCCGGCACCGACACCAACGCCTCCGCCGCCTCGGCGAGCGGCAGCAGATCGAGCGGGTCGACCCTCAGGAGCGCGCCACCGCCGTCGCGCCACTCCAGCGCGCCGCGGCCGCGTTCGACCGCCAGGCGGAACGCGAGGCCGTCGGTCGCACCTGCGTCGGAGACGAACCAGGCCGCGTGGTCGTCGGCGTGTGCGAGGCGCGCGAACAGGGCGCCGCCCTCCGGCGCGCGCTCGAGGGCCACGAGGTCGTAGCCACCCGGCGCCGCGTCGACGACGAGTGCCGCCGGGTCGATCGGAGGGCCGCCGCCCGCGCGCTCGACGAGGCGCGGACCGGTGAGCACGAGCACGACCGCCACGAGGCCCAGACCGACCCAGAAGGTCCAGTGCAGGGCGCTCGGACGGTCCTCGGCGAGGGCGCGCGGCTCGCCGACGGCGCTGTCCTCGACGCGCACGAGTTCGCCGGTGGCGCGCAGTGCGAAGAGCGTGCGGCGCTGCGTGCCGCCGCCGTACTCGACCGCGCGCAGCGTCGAGTGCACGCGCGCGCGTTCGCCGCTCGGCAACTTCTCGACCAGCTCGACGAGCGCGGCGTTCAGCGTCTCGGCCGGATCGCGTCCGACCTCGGGCACGGGCAGGTCGAGTTCCGGCGCGAGCACGTCGAAGCGCCCGCCCTCGCTGTTCACGACCAGATCGACGCCCTGCTCGGCCAGGCGCGTGCGCCAGTCGGCGAGGTACGCGCCGAAGTCGGCCACCGGCGGCACGGGGCCCTCCAGCAGTCCGTCGATGCGGCAGCGCCGCTCCTTCACGGTGGCGCCCGTCACGTCAGACCTCCGACGCGGTTGGCCGGTTGCCAGTCGTCCATGCCCTCGCGCCAGACCAGGGTCGTGGGCGGCAGGGCTCCGACGGCGAACTTCTCGGCCAGTTCCTCGTGGGCGACCGGGCCGCGGCTCGCGCCCTGCATCTCGTAGTACCAGGTCGGCTCGGCGGCCGCGAGTTGGGCCGGCAGCGGCGGCGGCGCACCGGCGCGCGTGTCGATGCCCGCATGGGTGTCGTGGGCGTCGAGGCGCGAGAGCGTGTGGCGCTCGAAGGCCTCGCGCCGCTGGCGCTCCTGGCTCGTGCGCTCGCGCTGGCGGTACTGCTCGCTCGACGTGTGCTCCCAGCGCTTGCGCTCGACCTTCAGGTCGGGCAGGACCGCCAGGAGGATCAGCGCGAAGAGGTTGAAGAACAGGCCGAGGACGAACCAGCCGACCGCATTGCGCCCTTTGGAGTTGGCGAACACGGCGCAGAGGATGGCGAAGGCCAGCGGGAAGAGGATTTCCAAGGGAGGAGCGCGGCGCGAGCCGACGTGGACCTGGGTTCCACTCTATTGGGAAGTGTGCGGCGCGGCTTCCACTCCGGGCGCGCCGTCCGCGCGACCGCGCGCCCCGTCGGAGGCTCCACCCGCTGCGCCGTGGTCCTCCGCGCCTGCCCCGTGGCCGTCGGGCCGGCGGCTCGAGTCGGCCGGTGCGCCCGCCTCCCCCACCCCGGCCAGGCCGAAGTCGCCCGGCACGCGGCGGCTGCCGAGCGCACGCATGATCTGGTGCCAGGCGCGGGCGTCGCGGGCCTCGAGGTTCGCGCGGCCGAAGACGCGCTCGACCGAGGCCTTGATGTCGCGCGCGGCCTCCTTCGACGTGGCCGCGTCCGCCAGGGTCGCGGCGACGTTGGCGGCCAGGTAGGCGCGCTCCTGGCCCGTGATGTAGGTCGTGCGCGAGCGCTTGGGCGACAGCGGCAGGTGCCGGAACAGGTCGTAGAGCACGAGCGTCACGGCCACCGACAGGTTGAGCGAGCCGTGCTCCTCCCCCGTCGCGATGTAGGCCAGCTCGTGGCACAGCTCGGACTCGGCGGTCGACAGGCCGCCCTCCTCGGCGCCGAAGACGATGGCCAGCCGGTGGTCGGGATCGGCGGCCAGGTCGGCGTAGCGCACGCGCTCGTTCTCGAAGGGCAGCACCGAGCGGTGCTGGTGCGTGCGCGCGGTGAAGCCGATCGCGTAGGTGCGGTCGGCCAGGGCCTCGGCCAGCGTCGGCACGACCCGGATGCGCTGCACGGCCTCGAGCGCGCCGTGCGCCATCTGCTCGAAGTCCGGGTGCACGAGGATCGACGGGCGGCGCGGCGCGACGAGCACGATCTCCGCCGGTCCGAAGTTCGCGGTGGCGCGCAGCACGGAGCCGACGTTGCGCGGGCCGGCGGGCCGCACGAGGACGACGCGTTTCATGGGCCGCGATGCTACTCCCAGGGACGCAGGGCCTTCACGCGCGCGCGCAGGTTCGCGGGCAGCTCCGTGCGCGCGCGCACGGGGCCGTGCAGCAGGACGGCGAGTTCCGCACCGGGCGTGGTGCCAGCGGGCGCGGCTCCGTCGGCCAGGGCCGTCGGCGCGGCGTCGGGCAGCGCGAGCGGCGGCCAGGCGAGGCGCAGCGCCGTCGGCGCGAGCCGACGGCCGTCCGCGAGGAGGCGCGTGCTCGGCGCGAAGGGCCCGTGTTGCACCCAGTCCTCGCGCGTGCGCGGCGGCGCGAGGGGATCGGGCGCGAGCAGCGCGAGACGCGCGGTGCTCGGCGCGTCGAACACGATGGTCGGTGCGCCGCTCTCGTCCGTCGACACCTGGAGCGCGAGCGGCTCCTCACGCGGCGGCCACGTCAGCACGACGGGCAGCGCGTGCGCGAGCGCCGCGCCGCGGAGTTCCGATCGGCCGCGGTCGCCGCTCACGAGGCGCAGCCAACGCACCTGCTCGTCGCGCGCGAGCCCGTCCGGGGTGCCGATCGCGGGGCCCAGTTCCGCGGGCCTGTTGTCGAGCACGCGTGGCAACGGCACGTGGGCGAGCGGCACGCCGCCCACGACGACGGCCGACTCCGGCAGCGGCGCGCCGTCGCGCGCGAACTCGAGCAGCAGCGCGGGCGCCCCGTCGTCGAGGGCCACGCGGCGGCGCTCGCCGCCCGCGAGGACGAAGTCGAGGCGCGCGAGCGGCGCGCCGCCGCTCTCGCCGACGATGTGGGCGGCGTCGGAGGCGAGCGCGATCGAGACGGGCGCGGCACCGCTCGCGAGTGCGAACTCGAGTGCGAACACCGGCGGCTCGGACAGGCTTCCGGACCACGCGCCCGCGGCCGAGACGCGCCCGGCGCGCGCGCCGACGAGGGCGCCGCCCGGCAGCCACAGGCCGGCTTCCGTCGGCCGCGGCCGCGGCGGCGGCGCGTCGAGGCCACAGCGCCGCAGCACGGCGCCTGCGAGGTCGGCCAGCTCGCCCGCGGTTTCGAGGCCGCGTGGCTCGCCGACCGTTGCGAACGGCAGTGCGAGCGGCAGTGCGACTGCGGACGCGACGCCGTCGCGCATCGCGTGCACCGCCGCCGAGGGCGCGAGCCCGACGACCGTCACCGACCAGTCCGCCTGCGTGCGCTCGAGGTCGGCGACGAGTGCGCCGAGTCGCGCGCCGAACGCGCGCAGGTGTGCCTCGGCGAACGCGCGTTCGAGCAGCGGTCCGCTGACGGGATCGGCGAGCCACGTCCGCGCGTACCAGGCCTCGACGTCGTCGAGGGGCGGGGCGTCGGGGCGCGCGGCCGCGAACGCGGCGAGCGCGCGCTCGAGTTCGTCGGCCAGTCCGGGCGGGTGGACACGCGGCGCCGCGAGGCTGGGGGCCTCCTCGACGACGAGTGCGAAGACGCCGCGCCCGTCCGCGCGCGCCGCGGCGAGCGCTGGCGCGAGCGCGTCGAGCGCGGCGCCGAAGGCTCCGCGTGGCACGCTCGCGAAGCTCTCGAAACCGGCGTCGAGTCCGACGAGTTCGGGCGCGAGCGCACGCGGCACGCTGGCGGCGATGCGCGTCGGCAGGCGCTCGGCGAGACGTTCGGCCAGCGCCGGCCCGGGCAGGCGTGCGCCGTGGTCGCGCGCCGAGAAGCGGCCGTGCTCGTGCGGCTCGCGGCCGCTGGCGACGGTGGCGAGCGCCGACGCCGCCGAGGTCGAGACCGCGCCCGTGTGCGCCGCGACCGCGCGCGGACCGAGTGCCGCCGCGAACGCCGCGGCGCTCTCGCCCGGGCCGCAGCCGTCGACGAGCACGAGCACGTGCACCGGGGCCTGGCTGCGCGGCGGCGGCGCCTCGCTGCAGGCTGCGAGGAGTGCGCACAGCGCCGCGACGAGCGCGCACGCTAGTGCGTGGACGCGCGCGGCCGCGCTCATGCGGGGCGCGTCCCGTCGGGCATGAGCCAGGCGTCGCGCCCCTCGCGCAGCAGCGCGAGCTGGTGCGGGTGGCCGTTCGCGCCCGAGACGATCGCGGCCACGCGCAAGGGCTCGGTGCGCCCCTCGAACCAGGCCTCGGGCAGGCCGGCGAAGACGCGCGCGGCCGCGGCGGCGCCGGCGGGTTCGACGTCCTCGCCGAGTTCGCGGACGAGGCGCGCCTGCGCACGCAGGATGGCCTCGTCGTCGAGCAGGTCGACGGCGGCGACGTGTTCGCGCGCGATCGCGTGGTTGAGCACGCCCGTGCCCGGCGGCGTCAGGCCCTGGATCTGCGACGTGACCTCCGGCAGCGGCTCGACGCGTCCGGTCGCGAGTGCGCGCGCGAGGCTCGCGGCGCCGCGCGGCTCGACGCCGAGCACGCGCCGCGGGTGGCGGTCGCCGGGCCGGCGGCCGTGTGCGGCCTGAGCGTGCGCGCAGGCGAGCGCCACGCCCGCGAGCAACCCGCCGCCGCCCACCTGCACGACCACGACGTCGACGTCGGGCCATTGCTCCAGGAGTTCGAGGCCGACGCTGGCCTGGCCGGCGACGGTCGTCGCGCTGTCGTAGGGCGGCGCGGGCGTCCAGCCCTCCTCGACCGAGCGGCGGAAGCCCTCCTCGGCGGCGATGCGCGTCGGCGCGAGCACGACCTGCGCGCCCAGCTCGCGGCAGGCCTCGATCTTGCTCGGGTACGAGTTCGCCGGCATGTGCACGCGCGCCGGCACGCCGCGGTGCGCGGCGGCCCAGGCCAGGGCCTTGGCGTGGTTGCCCGAACTGCACGTGACGAGGCCGCGCCCGCGCTCGAAGGCCAGCGCATGGTTCGCGGCGCCGCGCGCCTTGAACGCGCCGGTCACCTGGCGGCACTCGAGCTTGAGGCGCAGGTCGACGCGCGGGTCGCCGGCGGGGAACGGGACGAGTGGCGTCTCGCGCACCCACTCACGGATGCGCTCGCGGACGGAGACGAGGTGCGCGTGGGTGAGCTGCATGGGGAGCGCGGCGCGTGCGCCGGCGGCGAGCGATTGTAGGCTCGTGCCCTCGGAAGCGCCGCCCATGCCCTCCTCTCACGACAGCCACGACCCGCTGCGCCGACGCGTCGGCGTCGTGGTCTTCCTGACGACGGTTGCGGCGGTGGTCGCGGGACGCATCGACCTGCTCGCCGGACTCGCGGCGGCGGCGGGCGGCGCGCTGCTCCTCGGCTGGCTGTTGTCGCGGCAGCTCGCGCCCCTGCGGCGCCGCGTCGTCGGGCTGAGCGGAATCGACCTCGACGCGCCGACGCCGGTCGAGATGGCCGAGCTGATCGAGCGCGCCTCCGAGCGCGAGATCGAGCAACGCGCGGCCCTGCGCGTCGAGCGCGACGACCTGGTCGACGTCCTGCGCGCCATCGCCAACGGCATCCTGCTGCTCGACGGGGAGGACCGCGTCCTGGTCGTCAACGACGCGGCGCGGCGCCTGCTCTCGTCGACGGCCGACCCACTGGGACGCCGCCTGCCCGAGGTGACGCGCAACGTCGAGCTCCTGCAACTCGTGGCAGCCGTGCGCGCCGGCGAGAACCCCGACCCGCGCCGGATCGAGGTCCACTCGGGCGGCGGCCTGCGTTCGCTGCGCGTCTGGGTCGCGCGCCTGACGAGCCGCACGCGCGACCAGCGCGTCGTGGTCGTGCTCGACGACATCTCCGACGTGCAGCACCTCGAACGCGTGCGCACGGACTTCGTCGCCAACGTGACCCACGAGATGCGTTCGCCGCTCTCGGCCATCGTCGGCTTCGCGGAGACGCTGGCCGAGGAGTCCGAGCGCTTCACGGACCTCGGCCGCCGCGCGATCGGGCGCATCCTGGCGAACAGCCAGCGCCTGGGCGAGATCATCGACGACCTGGTGCGGCTGTCGCGGCTCGAGAACGCCGTCGGCACGCAGCGTGCGCAGGTCGAGCTGCCCTCGCTGATCGAGCGCGTCGTCGCGCACTTCCGAGAACTGTGCGCGGACAAGCACCAGACCTTCGAGCTCGCGATCGCGCCCGACGTCGGCACGGCGCCGATCGACGAGTCGCTCCTGGCGCAAGCGCTCTCGAACCTGCTCGACAACGCCGTCAAGTACACGCCCGAGAACGGCCGCGTCGCGGTCGAGGTGCGCGTCGAGGGCGCGACGCTCCACGTCGACGTCGTCGACGACGGTCCGGGCATCCCGCGTGAGCACCAGGAGCGCATCTTCGAGCGCTTCTACCGCGTCGACTCCGCGCGCTCGCGCGCGGTCGGCGGCTCGGGCCTCGGGCTGTCGATCGTGAAGCACGCGGCGGCGCTGCACGGCGGCCAGGTCGTGCTCGACAGCGAGGTCGGCCGCGGCACGCGCTTCTCGCTGCAGATCCCGCTCGAGGAGACGCCGTGAGCGGCGGGCACCACCCGCCCCTGCCCTTCCGCGGTCCGAACCTCCTGGCCCCGATGGAGGGCGTGACGGACCCGGTCTTCCGCCACCTGGTCTCGCGCCTCCACACGAGCGACGCCCTTGGCGGTTCCTTCACGGAGTTCGTGCGCGTCGTGGCCGACGCGCTGCCGCCGAAGGTGATCCAGCGCGCCCTCGGCGCGCCGCCCGAGCACGTGCCGGTCGGCGTCCAGCTCATGGCGAACCGCGAGGAGCCGCTCGCGGCCACGACCGCCGTGGCCTTCGCGGCGGGCGCGCCGCTCGTCGACCTCAACTTCGGCTGCCCCGCCAAGGGCACGCTGCGCGGTTGTGCCGGCGCGGCGCTGCTCGACGACCCCGCGCGTGTCGAGCGCCTCGTCGCGGCGGCCGTCCGCGGCGCGCAGGGCCGCCCCGTCAGCGCCAAGATCCGCGCCGGCGGCGACGACGACCGGCGCCTCGAGGAGCTGGCGCGCGCGGTCGAGAACGGGGGCGCCGCGCTCCTGACGGTGCACTGCCGCACGCGGCGCGAGGGCTACTCGGACAGCGCCGACTGGCGGCGGATCGAGCGCGCGGTGGCCGCCGTGCGCCTGCCGGTGTGCGCCAACGGCGGCGTCGACCGGCACGGCGACCTCGTGCGCGTGCGCGAGCGCACCGGCGCGACGTTCGCGATGATCGGCCGCGCCGCACTCGCGGACCCGTGGGTCTTCAGCGGCCACCGCGCGAGCCGCGCCGAGGCGGGCGGCTTCCTCGTCGCCTACTTCGAGCACATGGTCGCCGCCGGCGCGAGCGAGCGACAGGCGGCCGGTCGTGTGAAGCAACTCCTGCGAACCTGGACGGCCGGCGGTCTGGCGGACGAGCGGCGCGGCGCGTGGCTCGCGCTCGAGGACCCGCGCGCGCTCCTCGCGGCGATCGCGATTGCATCCGGCGTCGACGGACCCGCCGATGTAGACTCCGCCGCCCGAAAAACTCCGGGGACGGCCTTCGCACCGCCTCGTCCCCTCCACCCGTCGCACACCGCCGCACCAGCCGATCCGCCCGGCAGCGCTCGATGAACACCTGGTCTCCCGCCGAGAGCGAGACGCTCTACAACGTCGCCCTGTGGGGCGGTGGGTACTTCCGCATCGGTGGCAACGGGAACATCGTGGTGTATCCCGACGGCGACGGGCTGAAGGAGCAGCCCACGGGCCCCGTGATCGACGTGCACTCGCTGGTCGTCGACCTGCAGCGCCGCGGCCTCGAGCTGCCCGTGCTGCTGCGCTTCGACGGCGTGCTGCGCTCGCGCGTGCGCGAGATCAACGACTGCTTCGCGCGCGCCATCAAGGAGTACGAGTACCCGGCGCGCTACCGGTCGGTCTTCCCGATCAAGGTCAACCAGCAGCGCCACGTCGTCGAGACCATGCTCCAGGAGGGCATGAAGCACGACATGGGCCTCGAGGTCGGCAGCAAGCCGGAACTGCTCGCCGCCCTGGCGGTCATGCCGCCGACCGGCTCGCTCATCATCTGCAACGGCTACAAGGACCGCGGCTACATCGAGACCGCGCTCCTCGCCAACAAGATGGGCATCGAGACGATCATCGTCATCGAGAAGTTCAGCGAGCTCGGCACGACGCTCAAGTGCGCGGCCGACCTCGGCGTGAAGCCCAACATCGGCGTGCGCACGAAGCTGTCGAGCATCGGCTCGGGTCGCTGGAAGAACTCGGCCGGCGACCGCTCGAAGTTCGGCCTGACGACGCGCCAGATCGTGCAGGTCGTCGAGGTGCTGAGGGAGTCGAACCAGCTCGACTGCCTGATGTTGCTGCACTTCCACATCGGCAGCCAGATCACCTCGATCCGTTCCGTGAAGAACGCGATGCGCGAGGCCGTGCGCACGGTCGTCGACCTCCACGCCATGGGCGTGAAGATGAAGTACCTCGACGTCGGCGGCGGCCTGGGCGTCGACTACGACGGCTCGCGCACGAACTTCGACTCGTCGATGAACTACTCCACGCAGGAGTACGCCAACGACATCGTCTACATCCTCTCCGAGGCCATCAAGGAGGCCGGCATCCCGGCCCCCACGATCGTGTCGGAGTCCGGTCGCGCGCTGACGGCGCACCACGCCGTGCTGATCGCCGACGTCCTGGGCGTGAGCGACTTCAGCGCCCCGGGCGTGCCGCGCGCCGCGACGAAGGACGATCCGGAGATCGTGCGCAACATCGCCGAGGTGTGTGAGCAGGTCTCCGCGAAGAACTTCCAGGAGTGCTACAACGACGCCGCGCAGATCCGGGAGGAGGCGATGACGCTCTTCCAGGTCGGCCACATCAGCCTGGCCGAGCGCGCGCGTGTCGAGGAGTTCTTCTGGCGCACCTGCGAGAAGATCCTGCGCCTGACGCGCCAACTGGACTACGTGCCGGACGACCTCGAGCACCTCGAGTCGGACATGGCCGACACGTACTTCCTGAACTTCTCGCTGTTCCAGTCGATGCCGGACTCGTGGGCGATCGACCAGCTCTTCCCGGTGCTGCCGATCCACCGGCACGGCGAGCAGCCGAGCCGCCGGGCCGTGCTCGCGGACATCACCTGCGACTCGGACGGCAAGATCGACCGCTTCATCGACCTGCGCGACATCAAGCGCACGCTCGAGCTGCACCCGGTGAAGGACACCGAGCCCTACCTCCTGGGCATGTTCCTCGTCGGCGCCTACCAGGAGATCCTGGGCGACATGCACAACCTGTTCGGCGACACGAACGTCGTGCACGTCGACATCGGCGAGAACGGCCGCACCAAGATCTCCCACGTCGTCGAGGGCGACCGCATCCGCGAGGTCCTCAGCTACGTGGAGTACTTCCCGGGCGAGATGCTCGCGCAGTTGCGCCGGCGCCTCGAGCAGGCCCTCGACGAGGACCGGCTCACCTTCGAGGAGTCCGGACTCATCCTCCAACGCTACGAACAGGGCCTCAACGGCTACACCTACCTCTCCCGCCAATGACCACCACCGTCGGCCCCAACTCGACCGTCGCGCTCCGCTACCGCATCCTCGACCTCGACGGTGAACTCGTCGGCTCGAGCGAGGGCGACGAGGCCACCGAGGTCGCCCTGGGCCAGGGCGACCTGCCGGACGAGGTCGAAGCGGCTCTGCTCGGCAAGCGCGGTGGCGACGCGGTGCGCGTCGAGACGAGCGAACCCTTCGGCCCCCACGACCCGGCCGAACTCGTCTCGATCCCGCTCGACCAGATCGACGGCGCGGAGAGCGTCCAGCCGGGCGACCTGATCCCGATCATGCTGGAGCCCGAGGAGGGCGACGAGAGTGACGAGCCCGAGGAGATCGAGGTCGAGGTGGTCGAGGTCAACGAGAGCGGCATCGTGGTCGACCTGAACCATCCCTTCGCCGGCATCGACCTCGTGTTCGAGATCCAGATCGTCTCCGTGCAGTGACCGCGAGCGAGCGGCGTGGCGCCCACTCACGGGGGCCACTCGGGCCGGGGCGCCGGCGGGTCCTGGTACCCGCCGGCGCCCCGGCGGCGTTGTCGCCGCGCTGCGCTCGTCGGGTGGCCGCTCCTCGGGTGGCCGCGCGCGGCTCGAAGCGCGTGGTCGGGCGCGCGACAGGGTCCGAGCCCGCACCCTCGGCCCCGGTTCGCGCCCCGGCCAGCAGCCCGTGCGCCGGCCCGAATCGGCCCGGCCCGACCCGGCCCGCGGATGACCTCGCGGCCCCCGGCCGGACCGACGCTGGCTCGGGGGCCGGGTGAGCGGGCTAAGCTCTGCGGCTCGCGAACAGGACGCACCACTGATGGCAGCCACACTCGAATTCCTGGAGACGCTCGACGACGCGCGCTTCCAGTCGCTCTACGAATACCTCTCCCAGGACGGCTACGGCCCGCTCGACGGCGACGTCGCGGCCGCGCTGAAGTTCCGCCCGCAGGCGATCAAGAAGCTGCCGCTCGCCACCCGCGCGAAGCACGCCCGCACGATCATCGCGCGCAAGCGCAACGCGGAGCTGTCCTACGAACTGCTCGGGGCCTACCTGTTCCGCAAGGACAAGGCGCTCGTCCTCGAGTTCCTCGACGCCACCGGCGTGAAGCACGAGGACGGGATGATCGCGGGCGACGCGAAGATCCCGAGCGCGGCCGAGATCGACAAGGCCGTGGCCACGCTCGACGGCAGCCACGACCGCGGCGACGTCACGACCTACATGGCCGTGTGCGCGCAGACCTGGCCCGAGGTGCCGCGCTTCGACGCCCTGTGGCGCGAGCGCGTCACGAAGTGAACGGGCCCGCGGCCGCAGGCTCGACCGAAGCGAGTCGAGCCTCGGCGCGGTGTTAGTCAACGCGGCGCCAGGCGCCGCGCGAGTTCCGCGAGACCGGCCACCGCGCGCTCGTCGACGGGCGGCATGCCGATGTCGGACATGGCGTTCGTCGGCAAGAGGTGGATGTGCACGTGGCGCACCTCCCAGCCGATGACCATGACGCAGACGCGCTCGCAGGGCAGGTCGCGCTTCAGTTTCGCGGCCACCTTCCGCGCCGCGGACCAGAGCTTGCCCAGCGCGGCGTCGTCGAGGTCGAACAGGTAGTCCTGCGGCTTCTTCGGGATCACGAGCGTGTGCCCGGGCACACGCGGACGAACGTCGAGGAAGGCGAGGTGCTCGGCGTCCTCCCAGACGCGGTGGCACGGGATCTCGCC